>JACCDW010445688.1_pt1 | contig 14539 bp, 9 predicted proteins | sample 7449781 | NCBI WGS metagenome assembly JACCDW01 (sample SAMN15323449, study PRJNA562643) | freshwater metagenome | isolation source: river surface water | place: USA:Blue River Watershed | collected 2017-08-18
GTTGCGTTTTGGTGGGGCCCATTCCACCTACGACCAGCGCATCGCGCAAACGGTGGTCAACAGTACAACCTTGTTGGCCAATGCGTTGGATGAGCAGCGTTTCACCGACCGTATGGCGAGTTTGAATGGCAAATGGACGCGGGTGCTGGACAACGGGCACCAGTGGGTCAGCGGGATGGAGTACGAGGGTGTTCGGCGTGTCGAAGAAGCCAGCGCCGGGGCCGGGGATGAGAGTGGCAACCTGCAAGCCCGCACGGCGCGCTGGGCGGCCTACACCCAAGACGAGTTCAAGATCAACCGGCACTGGTCGGCTTATGCCGGCTTGCGTTACGAAAGTATCTTGACCGAAGGCGAAGTGAGCGATGCGCTGAAGCGCAACAAAAGCCAGGTGTGGACACCGTTGCTGCATGCCATGTGGAAGCCGGACCCTGCCAAGCGCGACCAAATTCGCATGAGCCTGACACGCAGCTACAAAACCCCCACGTTGTACAACTTGGTGGCGCCATTGCGCTATTCGCGAGACTACCCCACGACAGGTGCCAACGTACCCACCCAACCTGACCGCATGGGCAATACCGATCTGCGACCCGAGTTGGCCACCGGCATCGACCTCGGTTTTGAGCGTTATTTGGATGGTGGTGGCGTGCTGAGCGCCAATATGTTTTACCGTGACATCAATGACTTGATCCGTTATCAAACAAGCTTGCAAACCGTGACTTGGTCATCTTCTCAGCGCTATGTCTCAACACCCCTGAACGTGGGCGATGCCACCACCCAAGGTATTGAGCTCGAAGCCAAGTTTCGCCTGAACCAAGCGTGGCCCGAGGCCTTGCCGGTCGACATTCGCAGCAACATCAGCTTCTTCCGTTCGAAGGTCAAGGATGTACCGGGCCCCGACAACCGACTGGACCAGCAGCCCGATATGACGGCCAACTTGGGCGCGGATTACCGCTTGCGCAGCCTGCCCTTGACGTTGGGCGGCAATGTCAATTGGAACCCCGATTACGACACCCGGCGCAGCCAAGAGCAGTTGTCTTACCAAGGCATCAAGAGGGTGGTCGATGTGTACGGGGTGTGGCGCGTTTCAGCCGCCACTGGCCTGCGTTTGTCGGTGAGCAATTTGTTGCCGCGCAACTACCTGACCCGCACCACCTTCAGCAGTGGTGGCTCGACTGAAACCGCTCAAACTACCGATAAAAATTGGCGCAACATTCAGCTGCGCCTCGAAATGAAAATCTAAGCAAGGAGACTCCTGTGGCCCATCAAGATGCTGCTTGGCATGACCGCATGTACAACAACCGGGCTTTGGTGCCTGACTTTGCCGACCATTTCGCGCATTGGGGCCAAGCCTCGGTGCAAGCCCGCGAGCGACTGAACCCATTGCTCGATGTGCGCTATGGCGACGGGCCCAATGAGACGCTGGATATTTTTCCGGCAAAACAAGCCAAAGCGCCCGTGGTGATCTTTGTTCATGGCGGCTATTGGCGCAGCTTGGACAAATCTGACCACTCCTTTGTGGCACCGGCCTTGCACGACATGGGGGCTTGTGGGGTGGTGGTCAATTACGCCTTGTGTCCGGGCACCGATGCGCAGCCCGTCACGGTGCCCGACATTGCTTTGCAAATGGCCAAAGCCGCTGCTTGGGTCTGGCGGCACATTGCAGCGCATGGCGGCGACCCCGACAACATCACCGTGATTGGCCACTCAGCTGGTGGGCATTTGGCGGCCATGTTGCTGGCTTGTGATTGGACAAAAGTGGGGGCGGATTTGCCGCCGCATTTGGTGCGCAAATCGCTGTCCATCTCTGGGTTGTTTGACCTTGAGCCCGTGCGCAAAACGCCATTTGTGCAAGGCGATTTGCGCCTCACGCCGGCCCATGTGCGCATGGCCAGTCCGGCCCGTTGGCAGCGCCCACGGCAAGGGGTGTTGTACACCGTGGTCGGGGGCGATGAGAGCGCCGAGTTTTTGCGGCACAACCGCTTGATTCACCAAGCTTGGGGCCCCAAGACCGTGCCGGTGTGCGAAGCGTTGCCGGGCTTGAACCACTTCAGCGTGGTGACCGACCTCACGCGCCCCAGCAGCCGCTTGTACCAGCTGACTCAAACCATGGTTCAGCTCTGAGCCTTGCGCTTCGCGCCTGCCTGCGCGCATCGCGCCGGGCAGGGCAGGGCAGGGCAGGGCAGGGCTGCTGAAGCGGACAAAAATCAAACCGGCAGATAACGCTCGACCAAGAGCGACCAAAACGCAGAGCCAATGGCCACGTTGTGGTCATTGAAATCGTAGCCCGGGTTGTGCACCATGCATGCGCCGTGCCCGTCCCCGGTGCCATCGCCATTGCCAATCAGCACGTAGCTGCCGGGCACTTCCTCGAGCATGAAGGCAAAGTCTTCGCTGCCGTTCAAGGCGCGGCCTTGCCGCACCACGCGGTCCGCGCCGACCAATTCTTCAGCCACAGCGCGTGCAAAGTCGGTTTCGGCCAAGTGGTTGACCAGCACCGGGTAGCCGCGTTGGTAGTCGATTTCAGCCGTCACCCCATAACTTGTCGCTTGCGCCTGGACCAACTCACAGATGCGTTGTTCGAGCAAGACCCGCACCTCGCGGTCGAGCGAGCGCACGCTCAAGCGCAGGGTGGCGGTTTGGGGAATCACGTTGTTGGCAACCCCCGCATTGAACGCGCCCACCGTGATGATGGCCATGTGTTGCGGGTCGATGTTGCGCGCCACAATGCTTTGCAGCCCCAGCACAATGGCCGAGCCAGCCACCACCGGGTCGACTGACAAGTGGGGCATGGCACCATGCCCGCCTTTGCCATGCAATGTGATGGTCACGTTGTCCGAAGAGGCCATGGCCGAGCCATCGCGCAACACCAAGTGACCTTGCGGTTGCCCCGGCATGTTGTGCATGGCAAAAATGGCGTTGCACGGGAACTGCTTGAACAGGCCGTCCTCCATCATTTTTTTCGCGCCCCCTAAGCCTTCTTCGGCGGGTTGAAAAATCACATTCAACGTGCCCGAAAACTGGCCGTGTTGCGCCAAATGTTTGGCAGCTGCCAGCAACATGGCGGTGTGCCCGTCGTGGCCGCAAGCGTGCATGATGCCCACGTTGCAACTGGCGTAAGACAGGCCTGTGGCCTCATCGATGGGCAGCGCATCCATGTCGGCGCGAATGCCGATGCTGCGCTCACCCGTGCCCTTTTTGAGTTGCCCCACCAGCCCCGTGCCGCCCAAGCCCCGCGTGACCTGATAGCCCCAAGCGCTCAGCTGTTGTGCAACCAAATCGCTGGTGCGGTACTCCTTGTAGCCCATTTCAGGGTGCCGGTGAATGTCGCGGCGAACCGCGATGAACTCATCGGCTTGGCTCTGCAAGGCTTGCAGTTTGTGGTGCAAAAAAGCATCGCTGGGGGCGTTCATGGGCAGTCCCTGTGGCTTATTGGGGTTGCAGATTGATCGACTTGGCAATGGCGCGGTAGCGCTCAATTTCGGTTTGGTAAACGCGTGCCAACTCGGTCGGTGTGCGTGAGGGCAAGACCACATTGCCGCTGCTTTCCAGCGCTTTGCGGTTATCGGGCATTTCTGCCGCTGCATAAAACGCTTTGTTCAAGCTGTTGACCACCGCATCGGGGGTGTTTTTGTGCACTTGCACGCCGGCCCAGATGTCAAATTCCATCGACTCCAAGCCCTTCATGGCGGCCATGGCAGGGAACTGCTTGAACAACGGATGCGGCGTTTTGGAGGTCACGGCCAAACCTTGGATCTTGCCGTCAATGAGGGTTTGGGGAATCGAGCCTGCCATGGGCAAAAAGGCCATATCAATTTGGCCGCCCATCAGGTCGTTCAGCAAGGGGGCGATGCCTTTGTAGGGCACATGCAGCGTCTGTACTTTGGTCAGTTGCGTGAACTTTTCGCCAATCAAGTGGTACAGCGATCCGGGGCCCACGCTGCCATAGCTCAAGGGCGTGTTGGGGTTTTTGCGGGCCAAGGCCAACAGTTCATCGACGGTTTTGACATTCAGCGAGTTGCGCACCGCCAAGATGGTGTTGGTGGTGGCAAATTGCGCCACCAACTTGAAGTCTTCAGACTTGTATTTGACGCCTTGAATGGCCATGGGCGCCAGCACCAATTCCATGGGGCTGCCCAAGCTCAAGGTGTAGCCGTCGGCGGGTGAGTTGATCACTTTGCTCAGGCCAATGGAGCCGCCGGCACCGCCCAAGTTTTCGATGATCATGGTTTGGCCCAGTTTCGTGGCCGCATCAGGTTGCAGCTTGCGGGCAAAAAAGTCAGACGGGCCGCCTGCGGGGTAAGGCACCACCAAATTGATGGTTTTGTTGGGGTAAGTTTGAGCGCCCGCTGTGCCGAAAGCACCAACTGCAACGAGCAAACTGCCGAGAAGTGTTTTGAAGTTCATGAAGGTCTCCTGTGTTTTTGGGCATGGTTGACAACCATGTTGGCATCGTAAGAACTTGAAATTCATGTGTCCAATGACTTATATTTCTGATTTTCATTCATAAATTGAATGCATGAACCTGAAACACCTTGCCCATTGGTTGGCTCTCGCTGAGACTGGCTCATTTAGCCGGGCCGCAGAAAAGCTGCACATCACCCAGTCGGCTTTGAGCCGCAGCATTCAGGTGCTGGAAGAGGATTTGGGCGGCCCCCTGGTGGACCGGGTGGGCAAAAAGAACGAGTTAACGCCGCTGGGGCAACTGGTACTCAAACGTGCCCAGCGCATCGTTCACGAAGCCAAAGAGTTGCAGCAAGGCGCCGCGTTGTTGCAGCAGGGGGGCTTGGGCAGTTTGCGGGTGGGTTTGGGCTCGGGGCCGGGGGTGATGCTGATGACGCCATGGCTGCGCTACATGGCCGAGCACCACCCCACGGTGCATGTCGCCGTATCGAGAGGGGCCACCGAGTTGCAGTTGATGCAACTGCGAGAGCGCCAATTTGACGCCTTGGTGGTCGATCTGCGCCGGGTCGACGCTGCGCCTGATCTGAACATCGAGTTCATGGCCGAAATGCGTGCCGGCTTTGTCTGCCGACAAGGCCACCCCTTGTTGGTCAAAAAGCGCAAACGGGTGCCCTTCGAGGCCTTGTTGGACTTCCCCATGGGCTCCACACCCTTGTCGCAAGAGGTGGCCCGCATCTTGGTAGACCACTTTGGCCCGCGCGCCAATCCGGCGCAAATGACCACCTTGCAATGCGAGGACATTGCCAGCCTGATTGAAGTGGTGCGGCAGACCGATGCGATTTATTTGGGCATTGTGGGGGCCGCACGCGAGGGTTTGGCCGATGGCTCTTTGGTGGAGTTGCCACTCGACCCGCCTTTTCGTGCGGGGGCCCGCTTGGGATTGATCACGCTGGCGGGGCGCACCGAATTGCCCGTGATGGCGGTGTTTCGAGAGTTCGTGAAGGGCGCACTGGTCGATTGAGACAAAAAAGGGGAGCCTTGGGCTCCCCTTGATGTCAAATGCGCCGGCACCAAAGCCAGTGCGCACCCTCACGCCTTACATCAACAAATGTTCGCCGGCGTTGTCGCCGCCCAATGTGACGTAATTCACCTTGCGGATGTCCATCAGCTTGGTGCCGCCCGCGTAGCTGATCGAGCTTTGCACGTCTTGCTCCATCTCAATCAGCGTGTTGGCCAGCTTGCCTTTGATGGGCTCCAAAATGCGCTTGCCTTCCACGTGCTTGTATTCGCCTTTGTTGAAGTCAGACGCTGAGCCGTAGTACTCCTTGAACATCTCGCCATCGACCTCAACGGTCTTGCCGGGCGACTCTTCGTGGCCGGCAAACAGCGAGCCAATCATGACCATGCTGGCACCAAAGCGAATGCTCTTGGCAATGTCGCCATGGCTGCGGATACCGCCATCGGCAATGATCGGCTTGGTCGCCACACGGGCGCACCACTTGAGCGCTGACAACTGCCAGCCGCCGGTGCCAAAACCGGTCTTGAGCTTGGTAATGCAAACCTTGCCGGGGCCCACGCCCACTTTGGTGGCATCGGCGCCCCAGTTTTCCAAATCAATCACGGCCTCCGGGGTGGCCACGTTGCCGGCGATGATGAAGCTCTTGGGCAGCTTGCCCTTGATGTAGCCAATCATGTCGCGCACGCTGTCGGCATGGCCGTGGGCGATGTCGATGGTGATGAACTCAGGCACCAAGTTTTCGGCGGCCAATTGGTCCACCGTGGCGCGGTCGGGCGCTTTCACGCCCAGCGAGATCGAGGCATAAACGCCCTTGGCATGCATGTCGCGCACAAACTGGACGTTGTCCAGATCAAAGCGGTGCATCACATAAAAGTAGTTGTTTTTGGCCATCCACAGGCAAATGGACTCGTCCACCACCGTTTTCATGTTGGCAGGGACCACCGGCAAGCGGAACTTGCGGCCACCCAATTCGACGCCAGCGTCGCACTCTGAACGGCTTTCCACGCGGCAGTTGCGTGGCAGCAGCAAGATGTTGTCGTAATCAAAAATTTCCATGAGAAAACCAAGCTCCAAAAAGGAATCGTTAAAAGGAACGAATGAGCGCTTGGCTTGGCCGGTTTCATTTGCCTGAGGGCAGGTCCGTTGCAGACCTTGGGCAAAAAAAAACCGGGCGCAAGAATCTTGGGCCCGGTGGCTGATTCTACCCGGATTGCCTGACGACTTGTTGCGCAGGCCAAACACCTCGGCTTCTACAATCGCTGCCTATGCTGTCTGACTCCTCCACGCCCCCCACTTCCCCCTTGTTGGCCCAACTCAATGAGGCGCAATACCGGGCTGTGGCCTTGCCTGCCGAGCATGCTTTGATTTTGGCGGGCGCAGGGTCGGGCAAAACGCGGGTGCTGACCACCCGCATCGCGTGGCTGCTGCAAACCTCGCAGGTTTCGCCGGGCGGCATCTTGGCCGTGACCTTCACCAACAAGGCCGCCAAAGAAATGAAGCTGCGCTTGCAGTCGATGTTGCCGGTCAATGTCAATGCCATGTGGATTGGCACGTTTCATGGCCTGTGCAACCGTTTTTTGCGCGCCCACTTTCAATTGGCCGGCTTGCCGCAGACCTTCCAGATTTTGGATACGCAAGACCAGTTGTCGGCCATCAAACGCTTGTGCAAGCAATTCAATGTCGATGAAGACCGCTTTCCGCCTAAGCAGTTGCAGTACTTCATTGCGGGTTGCAAAGAAGACGGCCAACGCCCAGCGGCAGTGCCGGTGCGTGACGACGAAACCCGCCGCAAGGTTGAGCTGTACCAGTTGTACGAAGAGCAATGCCAGCGCGAAGGCGTGGTGGATTTTGGCGAGTTGATGCTGCGCTCGTTTGAGTTGCTGCGCGACAACGCCCATGTGCGCGAGCATTACCGCCGCCGTTTTCGGCACATCTTGGTGGACGAGTTTCAAGACACCAACAAGCTGCAATACGCGTGGCTCAAACAGCTGGCGGGGCTGCCGGGAGAGGGCAGCGAATGCGCCATCTTGGCGGTGGGCGATGACGACCAAAGCATCTACGCATTTCGCGGTGCGCGGGTGGGCAACATGGCCGACTTTGTGCGCGAGTTTCAGGTCAAGAACCAAATCAAACTCGAGCAAAACTACCGCAGCTTCAGCAACATCCTCGATTCGGCCAACCACCTCATCAGCCACAACAAAACCCGCCTGGGCAAGACGCTGCGCACCGACCAAGGGGCCGGCGAGCCGGTGCGTGTGGTCGAGTCGCCGTCTGACTTTGCCGAGGCGCAGTGGTTGGTCGAGGAGTTGCGGCAGTTGGTCAAGCAAGACCAATTTGAGCGCAAAGAAATTGCCCTGCTGTACCGCAGCAACGCCCAAAGCCGGGTGCTTGAGACGGCCTTGTTCAATGCCGGTTTTCCGTACCGTGTGTATGGCGGTTTGCGCTTTTTTGAGCGGGCCGAAATCAAGCATGCGCTGGCCTATTTGCGCTTGATGGAGAACCCCAACGACGACACCAGTTTTTTGCGGGTGGTCAACTTTCCACCGCGCGGCATTGGCGCCCGCAGCATCGAGCAATTGCAAGACGCCGCCCGTGCCGTGGGTTGTTCTTTGCACGATGCCGTGAGTGCCACCACGGGCAAAGCCGGAGCCAACTTGGCAGCCTTCGTGGCCATGGTTGATGTGATGCGTGAACAGTCTGAGGGCTTGACGTTGCGCGAAATCATAGATTTGGTGCTCGACAAAACCGGCTTGATTCAACACTACCGCGCTGAAAAAGAAGGCGCTGACCGGGTAGAAAACTTGGAAGAATTGGTCAACGCTGCAGAGAGTTTTGTGACGCAAGAAGGCTTTGGCCGAAGCGCCATCGCGCTGCCCCAAAATTTGTCGCAAAGCCCTGCCAGCCAAGGCTTGAGCGATGACGCCGCGGCGGGCAACGGCAATTTGGATGAGTTTTCGGAAGACGGCGTCATCATGAGTCCGCTGGCGGCTTTCTTAACCCACGCCTCACTCGAGGCGGGCGACAACCAAGCCCAAGCGGGTGAAGATGCGGTGCAGCTCATGACGGTGCACGCCAGCAAGGGTTTGGAGTTTGATGCCGTGTTCATCACCGGGCTCGAAGAAGGTTTGTTCCCGCATGAAAACGCCATGAACGACTTTGACGGCCTGGAAGAAGAGCGCCGCTTGATGTATGTGGCCATCACGCGGGCACGCAAACGGCTGTATTTGAGCCATTCGCAAACCCGCATGCTGCATGGCCAAACGCGCTACAACTTGCGCAGCCGATTTCTGGACGAATTGCCAGAAGCCTGTTTGAAATGGATCACCCCCAAGCAAGCGGGTTTCTCAAACTTGGGCACGGCAGCGGGGGCCAGCGGCAGTGCAGGCGGCACCGGCACGGCGTGGGGCCAAGGCGCATGGGGGCAGACTCCGGCACAAAGCCGCCACGCCCGACCCGCATGGGGCCAAAGCAGTCTGAGTACCGAAACCTACAAAAGCCCTCCGGTGCCCGTTCAAAAAGCACCGCCTGAGCATGGCATCAGCGCAGGATTGCAGGTGTTTCACACCAAGTTTGGCGAAGGCAAAGTTCTGGCCGTAGAAGGCATCGGGGCCGATGCGCGAGCGCAGGTGAATTTTCCGCGCCACGGCGTGAAATGGCTGGCGCTGAGTGTGGCTAAACTGACGCTCGTTTAAAGCACTGACCCCAGACCCCAGACGCGACAAACCACCGCGCGCTTCAGCGACAATTCTTTATTTGAAAAACGGGCCCACCCCCATGAAAATCACCCAAAACACCGTCGTCACCATGCTCTACAAAGTGACGAATGCGCAAGGCCAGTTGCTGGACAAAGCGCAAGAACCCACCTCGTATTTGCACGGCGGCTATGACAACACGTTTCCCAAAATTGAAGCGGCATTGGAAGGCCAAGAAGTCGGCTTCACAACCACTCTGAAACTGGCGCCTGCCGATGCGTTTGGCGAGCGTGATGAGAGCCTGGTGCAGACCATTCCCAAAAGCGAATTTCCACCCGGCGTGAAAGTGGGCGGTCAGTTGCGCGGCCGCACACCAGATGGCCGTGACCAGGTGTTCCACGTCATGAAGATCAAGGGCGATCAAGTCATGCTCGATGGCAACCACCCTTGGGCGGGGCAGCATTTAACTTTGAGCTTGAAGGTGCAGGAAGTTCGCGCTGCGACCGAAGATGAGGTAACCCACCGCCATGCCCACGGCGCGCATGGCCACCACCACTGAGCTGTCAATACTGAGTCGCCAATACTGACAAGCCATTAATGAGCGGCCTTAATTGAGAGGCCACTATTCAGCCACCATCACCTCAGCAACTCGCCCACGAACCAAGGCTTCACCCGCCAAAGTGGGCCATGGGCCTTGCACCGCGGCGGTGTGGGCCATGAGCCTTGCAACGCGGTAGTGTGGGCCAGCCTGGCCAGCCATCCAAGCGTCAGCCTTTTGGGGTTTAAAGGGCTTCGGCCGGTGTGGTGCTGAAGCAGTCTTGCACCGTGAACAGCATTGAGGTGAAAAACATCGCGGCCATCATCAAGGCCATGGGCATGAGAATCGCCATCACCAACTGCGGATCTCCCAGCAAACTGGCCACGATCAAGGCGACAATGCCCGCGCCGGTAAAAAACCCGATCCAAACCACCACATAAACGGCAAAGGCCTTCAGGTTGCGCCAGCAGGCCACCAAGCTGAAGAACAGGCTTTTGCCGGCTGGCAGGCCATGCCAATAGACCAGCGCTGGGGCGTGCCAAAACATCATGGAGACGGGGATGTACAGCACCATCGAAACCCACAAGGCCAGCTGAAAAGAAGCGGCATTCACCACTTCGGGGGTGATCGGGCTGCCGCCAAAATACACCTTGGCGAATTGCCCTCCATCCGCCAGCATGGAGACCAACATCACGCCCAAAAACAACACGGCATACCAGCCGCCCAGCTGCAACATGGTTTTTCGGGTGGGGCCGGCTTTCAAAGCCGTGAACAGCAAAGTGGGCATCGGAAACTTGCCATCAGCCGCTGTTTGGGTGGCGGCCATCATGCCCAAGGTCAAGGCCGGCAACACCACCAAGGCCAGTGCGCCTCCGACCACCGGCACGATGGAGACCACCGAAACCGTGGCCATGAACAAAAAGAACAACCCCGTCATGGCCAATGGTTGTCGCCAGAAGGTGCGCACCCCTTGGACAGCCCATTGAAGGCCAGTGCGGGCGGGGACAATTTGCAGGTTCATGGATTTACAACAAGGCTGAGGACAAAACAGGGTGTTCCACCCGGGCCCGCAAGACACGCTCAAAGTGCGTGGGGTCGTGGGGTTTGAGCATGGACGCTTCTCGGGGCAGATGGTAGTCCCAGAGCCTGGAAATCCAAAAACGCAAAGCCCCTGCGCGCAAAAGGGCAGGCAACAACTCACGCTCAGCCGCAGTCAAGGGGCGTACCGCGTTGTAGGCCTGCACCATGGCTTGCGCACGCTCGGCATGGTGGGCGCCGGTGGGCAAGTCGATGCACCAGTCGTTCAGGCAAACGGCCAAATCGAACAAAAAGGTGTCGACCCCTGCGAAATAAAAATCAAAAAATCCGGTCAATTGCTCGCCGTCAAACATGACGTTGTCACGAAACAAATCGGCATGCACCGGGCCGCGGGGCAGGGCGGCATAAGCGGCGCTGTTGGCGGTGTGGTTTTGAAAAGCCAACTCGCTGCGCAACAGGCTGGCTTGAGCAGGGTCCAAATAGGGCAACACCACCGGCACTGTTTCGTTCCACCAAGGCAAGCTGCGCAAATTGGGTTGGCTGCGGTGGTAGTCGGCCCCCGCCAAGTGCATGCGTGCCAACATGTCGCCAACGGCAGCGGCATGTCCCGTTTGGGGTTGCAATTGGCTTTTTCCGAGCAATTTATTCACCACGGCCGCAGGTTTGCCCGCCACCGTGTGCAGCACGTCGCCATCGCGGTTGGCGGCCGGATCGGGCACCGGAATGCCCCGGCCCGCCAAGTGCTTCATCAAGTACAAATAAAAGGGCAGTTGTTCGTGTGTCAGTCGCTCAAACAAGGTGAGCACATACTCACCTTGGTCTGTGGTAGCGAAATAATTGGTGTTTTCGATGCCCCCTTCGATGCCGCGCAATGCGCTGAGCTGCCCCAAATTGAGCGCTTGCATCAGGTCGTTGGCCTGCGTTTCGGTGACTTCGGTGAATACCGCCATGGGAAGAGAGTCAGAGCACCAGTTGGACTGGCTTGGGTGGGCAAAACCATGATTGTAGAGGGCGGCAAGGGCCGAATGGCCCGCCAAGGGCTGGCCTGCCCCAGGGCTCAAAGGCCCTTCTTTTGACCGCAGCACCCTGCGGCAGGTCTGGCCGCAAGCCGGGGTATTTTTTGGGTCGCAAGCCGGTACACAATCGAGGGATGAGCGAAAACACCTCCGAAACATCCAAGCCGTCCCTCTTGCTGGTGGACGGCTCCAGCTACCTGTACCGCGCCTTTCACGCCATGCCCGACTTGCGTGCCGTGCCAGGCGACCCGACAAGTCCTGCCACCGGGGCCATCCGGGGCATGATCAACATGATGGAGCGCTTGCGCAAAGACGTGCCCGCTGTTTATGCGGCTTGCGTGTTCGATGCCAAGGGGCCGACTTTTCGCGATGAGATGTACCCCGAGTACAAAGCCCATCGCAGCCCCATGCCCGACGATTTGCGCAGCCAAATTGAGCCCATACACGAGCTGGTGCGTTTGATGGGCTGGACCGTGCTGGATGTGCCCGGCGTGGAAGCCGACGACGTGATTGCCACCTTGGCCCACACCGCCGCGCAACAGGGCATCACGGTGACCGTGTCCAGCGGCGACAAAGACCTGAGCCAATTGGTGAACCAGCACATCACCATCATCGACACCATGAACGGCAAGGTGCGCGATGTGGCCGGGGTCACCGAAGAGTTTGGTGTGCCGCCCGCGCTGATGATCGACTACCAAACCTTGGTGGGCGACCCGGTCGACAACGTGCCGGGTGTGGCCAAAGTGGGCCCGAAAACGGCTGCCAAATGGTTGCTTGAATACGGCTCGCTCGACAACCTCATGGCGCATGCCCATGAGATCAAAGGTGTGGCCGGCGAGAACTTGCGACAGGCCGTGGACTGGTTGCCCAAAGGCCGCGCGCTGGTGACCATGAAAACCGATTGCGACCTGAATGGGTGGGTGCCCGATTTGCCATCCCTCGCTGGATTGCACCTGCATGAGCCCGACAAGGACAAGTTGCTGAATTTTTACCAGACCTATGGTTTTAAAGGGCTGGTGCAGTCGCTGGGCGGCGCCATGCCAGCGCCCGCGGCCAAAGCCAAAACCGCCAAGCCATCCAGTCGGGGGGTGGACACCGGTATGGGCGATTTGTTTGGCTCGGTGCCTGAAGTTGAGCCAGCCATTGTCCCCGAGTTCAACAGCGCCACCAGCTCAGTGCAAGGCGAGCTGAAATACGACACGGTGCTTGACTGGGCGATGTTCGACGCTTGGTTGGCGCGCATTGAGCAAGCGTCGCTCACGGCCATCGACACCGAAACCACGTCGTTGGACGCCATGCGCGCCGAAATCGTCGGTATCTCGCTTAGCGTGACGCCCGGCGAGGCTGCCTACATTCCACTTGCCCACAACGGCCCGGGCGCGCCAGAGCAACTGCCGTTGGCCGATGTGCTGGCCAAGCTCAAGCCTTGGCTCGAGAACCCGGCCCGCCACAAGCTGGGCCAAAACATCAAATACGACCGCCATGTGTTCGCCAACCACGGCATCGAGGTGCAGGGCTACGCCCACGACACCATGCTGGAAAGCTATGTGCTTGAAGTGCACAAACAGCACGGTCTCTCCAGCTTGGCCGAGCGCCATGTGGGCCGCCGCGGTGTGACCTACGAAGACCTGTGTGGCAAGGGCGCTCACCAGATTCCGTTTGCGCAAGTCGACGTGGACAAAGCGGCGCACTACTCGTGTGAAGACTCGGACCAGTGCCTCAATGTGCACTTGGCGCTGTGGCCGCAGATCGAGGCGCACGCGGGCCTGAAGTATGTCTATGAGTTGGAGATCGCCATCAGCGAAGCGTTGTACCGCATTGAACGCAACGGGGTGCTGATCGATGCGCCCACGCTGGCCGCGCAAAGCCAGGTGCTGGGCGAGCGCATTGTGCAACTCGAAACCGAAGCCTACGAGATCGCGGGCCAGCCCTTCAATCTGGCCAGCCCCAAGCAGTTGGGAGAGATCTTCTTTGACAAGCTGGGCCTGCCGGTGATCAAGAAAACCGCCACTGGCGCACGCAGCACCGACGAAGAAGTGCTTGAAAAGTTGGCCGAGGACTACCCCTTGCCGGCGCGCATTTTGGAGCACCGCAGCTTGTCTAAACTCAAGGGCACTTACACCGACAAGCTGGCGCAGCTGGCGCTGCCCCGCACCGGGCGTGTGCACACCCACTACGCGCAGGCGGTGGCCGTCACAGGTCGCCTGTCCAGCAACGAGCCGAACCTGCAAAACATCCCGGTGCGCACCGCCGAGGGCCGCAAGGTGCGTGAGGCCTTTGTGGCCGCTCCCGGTTGCGTGATTGCCAGTGCCGATTACAGCCAAATTGAGCTGCGCATCATGGCGCACCTGAGCGACGATGCGGCTTTGCTCAAAGCGTTTCACGAGGGGCTGGACGTGCACAAAGCCACGGCCGCCGAGGTCTTTGGGCTCACGCCGGACACCGTCAGCAGCGAGCAACGCCGCTACGCTAAGACCATCAACTTCGGCCTGATTTACGGCATGAGTGCGTTTGGTTTGGCCAAGGCTTTGGGCATCGACAACACCGCCGCGAAAAACTACATTGCACGTTACTTTGAGCGCTTTGCAGGCGTTAAAAATTACATGGATGCGACCCGCGAACAGGCCAAAGCCCAAGGCTATGTCGAAACTGTTTTTGGCCGCCGCCTGATGCTGCCTGAGATCAACAGCCCCAACGGCCCGCGCCGCGCCGGTGCCGAGCGTGCCGCCATCAACGCGCCCATGCAAGGCACCGCTGCCGACCTGATCAAGTTGAGCATGGTCGCGGTGCAAAAGGCCCTGGACGAACAAGGCAAAGCCACCCGGGTCATCATGCA
>JACCDW011733927.1_pt1 | contig 14537 bp, 18 predicted proteins | sample 7449781 | NCBI WGS metagenome assembly JACCDW01 (sample SAMN15323449, study PRJNA562643) | freshwater metagenome | isolation source: river surface water | place: USA:Blue River Watershed | collected 2017-08-18
AGACTTCGAGCTACACCCGCCACCACGTCAACATCACCATGACGCAGGCCAAGGCGGTGAGCAACTACAGCAACTCCATCCTGGCCAACATGGAAGCCACCGACGACGGCTACGACGAAGCCCTGCTGCTCGACAGCGCCGGCTTCGTGTCCGAAGGCGCGGGCGAGAACATTTTCGTTATCAAGGACGGTGTGATCTACACCCCCGACCTGTCGGCCGGCGCCTTGAACGGCATCACGCGCAACACCATCTTCCACATCGCCAAGGACCTGGGCCTGGAGATCGTGCAAAAGCGCATCACACGAGACGAGGTCTACATCGCCGACGAGGCCTTCTTCACGGGCACCGCTGCCGAGGTCACGCCGATCCGCGAACTCGACCGGGTGCAGATCGGCATCGGCAGCCGCGGCCCGATCACCGAGAAAATCCAAAGCGCCTTCTTCGACATCGTCAACGGCCGCAACCCCAAGTACGCGCACTGGCTGACGCTGGTTTGACCCCAAGGAACCCGAGATGAGCAACGCCACCGTTGAACTGCTGGCCAAAGACCTCAACCCCCAGGGCGGCGTGTTTTGCCCCAGCCCCAAGGCCGACATGAAGATCTGGAACACCCACCCCAAGGTGTACCTGGACGTGGGCAAGACCGGTGAGGCCAAGTGCCCCTACTGCGGCACCGTCTACAAGCTCAAGGCCGGCGAAAACTTCGGCGGCGGCCACTGAGCCACCTGCCCGGCTCAGCCCATCAGCTCAGAACACCTATGCGGGTTCTGGTCATCAATCTCGACCAGCAGACCGAGCGACTGGCGTTCCAAGAGCATCAGCTGCGCCAATGCGGCCTGGGCATGCAAAGGCTCAGGGCTGTCCAGCGCGACGACCCGCGCGTGCAAGCGACCCCGGCCTACTGGGACAGCTGGCAACGACCGCTTTCTTTGGCTGAACGTGCCTGCTTGCTGAGCCACAGAAGCGCCTGGGAAATCACGCTGTCCGTCAACAAGCCGTGTTTGATCCTGGAGGACGATGCCGTGCTGGCGCCCGACACGGCCGCACTGCTGCAGGCCTTGCAACAACGCGATGACCTGGACCACGTCACGCTGGAGTTGCGCCATCGCAAAAAATTGCTGGGCCGCTACAGCGAGCCGATCACGCCGACGCGGGTGTTGCGTCGGCTTTACCTGGACCGCACGGGTGCTGCTGCCTATGTTTTGTGGCCCAGCGGCGCCCGTCAGCTGCTGACCTTGGCCGATCGGCATGCGGGTTTGGCCGACGGGCTGATCTGTGAATGCGCCGATTGGCGCAGTTTCCAGGTCGAGCCGGCCGCCGCGTTCCAACTCGATCAGTGTGAACTCTTGGGCTTGAAACCGCCCATACAGACCAGTTCGAGCATCACTGCGTCACAACAAGAGGATCCGCCGCGCCACTGGCGGCATCGCTGGAAAAGATTGATCGCCCAATTGCAGATGGGTTGGCGGCAGCTGCGCCATGGGCATCGCGCCCAAAGACGCCATGTCTTGATCGATCCTGCGTCATTTTTGCTGCCACGCCCATGAACATCCTGTTGGTCAATCTGGCGCCGATTCCCGTTTTTGCCTACGGAGGCACCGAGCGCGTGATTTGGGATCTGGGCAAGGCACTGAGCGAGGCAGGACACCGCGTCACCTACCTGGTGCCAGAAGGCTCCACCTGCCCGTTCGCCAGTGTCATCCCCATCCAAAAGCATTTGAGTTGGTCGGCCCAGATCCCTGCTGACACCGATGTGGCGCATTTCCACTTCGACCCACAAGAGGACATCGACCGGCCCTGGTTGATGACGGAGCACACCAACAACGCACAAAATCCGCCGCTGCCCCTGAACACGGTGTTCGTGTCGGCCAACCATGCAGCACGCTACAACAGCAGCGTTTTCGTGCACAACGGATTGGATTGGTCGAGTTACGCGCAGCCCACTTTGTTGCCCATGTCAGCACGCCCCCGATACCATTTCCTGGGCAAAGCGGCTTGGCGCGTTAAAAACGTGCAAGGCGCCATCGACGTGGCGCTGCGTGCTGGCCAAGAGCTGGACGTGCTGGGCGGCACGCGCCTGAACATCAAGCGCGGGTTTCGCTGGACCTGGTCTCCACGCATCCACTTCCACGGCATGGTCGGCGGTTCGGTGAAATTCGATTTGCTGGACCGTTCGCGTGGCCTGATTTTCCCGGTACGGTGGCACGAGCCGTTTGGCCTGGCCGTGATCGAGAGTCTGTATTTTGGTGCGCCCGTCTATGCCACCCCTTACGGGGCCTTGCCAGAGTTGGTGCCGCCAGAAGTCGGCACCCTGTCGACCGATGGCGCTTGCCTGGCCGAAGCGGTGCAGCGCGGTGGGTTCGATCCTCGTGCTTGCCATGAACATGCCGCCAAGCACTTCACACACCATCTGATGGCACAGCAGTACCTGCAGGTCTATGAGCGCATCCTCGCAGGTGAGCGTCTTCACGCGCAAGCACCACAACGCCAGGGGGCGTTCAAACAGCTGCCCTGGAATCGCCCATGAGAGGCTCCCGCTGGCCGCGTACGCACTGGCTGTGGTTCAGTCTGGCGGGCCTGGTACTCGGCCTGTCGCTGTGGTCATTGGGCTTTGCCCGTGGCCAGGACGCGGCCAAGACCACGCTCTGGTGGTTCACCCTGGGCGGCAGCCTGCTGGCGCTCGCCCGAAGCGTTTCAACGCGCAGTGCCGCACACTGCTGGTTGCTGTTGTGCCTCGTCTTTGGCCTGGACAGTGCGGTGCAAGGCGTGGTGCGCGGCTTTTTTGGGGCGCTGCCGCAGCCCGGCGTGATCGCCGAAGCGCTCGCCAACACCACCCCCACCGAATCCTGGGGCTTTGTGCTCGAGCAGCGCTGGGCCATCGCCAAGAGTGGCATGTACGCGCTGGCCTGGCTGACCATCGGTTGGTTCGGTGCCCGTGCCTGGCGACAAGCCCCGCCCCCCCGTACCAGCCGCAAGCGCTGGGGCTTGCTGGCCTTGCTGCTGGCATTCACCGGCTTGCTGCATGCCAACCCATCGATGCTCGGGCACGAGCCGTTTTTGCGTTGGGGTGTGCTGTACCTGCGGCATCAGGATGCCCGCGCGCAAATGCAGGGGCTGCTGCGCGAGCGCGAAGCCTTGTGGGCGCAGCGCGGTGACTGGCAAACCCAACTCGGCGACCCGGCGCCACGCACTGTCGTGCTGTTCATCGGCGAAAGCGCCAACCGCATGAACTGGGGCTTGTACGGCTACCCACGCGACACCACCAGGCCGCTGGCACAGGCATTCGAATCCCTGGGTGGTCAGGCCTTGGTGTATCGCCAAGCGCGCTCGACGCAGGCTTTCACGCTGCCTTCGCTGCGGCTGGCACTCACCCCGGCCACCGAACAAACACCTGCGCTGTGGCGGCAAACGCCGGACATCGTGCTGCTGGCCCGCGCCGCCGGCTACCGCGTGCACTGGCTGTCGAACCAGCCGGGGCAAGACGGCTGGCTGGCCAGCCTGGCGCGTGGGGCCGACACCCACCTCTTCATCAACAAGGGCAACTGGCGCGACAGCAGCACCGAAGACGATGACCTGCTGCCCGCCTTGCGCCAGCACCTGCAGCAAACCGCGCCCACACACGAGCTGATCGTGGTGCATCTGCTCGGCCAGCACTTCCATTACGCTTTGCGCTGCGGTCAGCAGCCCGGCCCCTACGGTCAGGACATCGACGATGCGGTCATGCAGACCATGCGCGCACAGGGCCGCTCGTCCAGCATCCGGCAAGCGCGCAACGAATACGACAACGCCACCTTCTGCGGTGCGCGCTCGGTGGCGCAGCTGCTGCAGGCGGTGGCGCAAGCACGCGCAGATCGCCCTGTGCAGGCTTTGTACTTTTCAGACCACGGACAAGAGGTCGGACACTTCCGCGATTTCGCGGGCCACAGCGAGCAAGATGAGAGCGGTTACACCGTGCCGCTGTGGGTCTGGCGCAATGCTGTCGCATCGCCCAGGCCGGCCAAGCTGGACGCGCCCATCCGGCTCGACACACTGGACCAGGCCTTGCAGAACCTGCTGGGGCTGCGCTCGCGTTGGTACGAGCCGCAGCAAGACTTTCTCTCAAGCCAGTACGTGCCGCCGCGCTGAGCCAAGCGCAAACGCCTCGCTTGCATCGCGCATCCGCCGCTTGTCGGCAGGCCTGCTTTTGTCGGCGCTTGCGCCAGGGCCTGCGCTCAGGATCGGCCGGGGACCCGCGCAGCCAGCCACACCAAGAGCAACACCGGCGCCCCCAGCCACGCTGTGGCCTGGAAGAAGCTGGCATAGCCATGGGCATTGACGAAATCGCCCGAGAAGCCGGCAATGAACTTGGGCAGCAGCAGCATCATCGAGCTCAGCAGCGCGTACTGCGTGGCCGAGTAGCGGATGTTGGTCAGCGAAGACAGGTAGGCGATGAAGGCCGCCGAGGCGATGCCGCTGGCCAGGTTGTCGGCCGAGACCACGAAGATCAACGCGCCCACATCGTGGCCCACGCCGTGCAGCCAGGCGAACAGCAGGTTGCTCGCGGCGCTCAGCACCGCGCCGAGCATCAGCACGCGCATCACGCCCAGGCGCGAAGACAGCACGCCGCCCACAAAAGCGCCCACCAGGGTCATGACCACACCGTAGACCTTGGTCACGGCCGCCACCTCGTCCTTGGTGTAGCCCATGTCCACATAAAACGGGTTGGCCATGATGCCCATGACCACATCGCTGATGCGGTAGACCGCGATCAGCGCCAGCACCAGCACCGCCTGCCAGCGGTAGCGCTGCCAGAAATCCGCAAAGGGTTCGATGAGCGCGCCGCGCAACCATTCGCCCAGTGAACGCGCGGCCGTCATGGGCTGTGGGCTGGGTTCGGGCGAGGCCAGCACGGTGAGCACCCCGGGCAAGAGGCTCGCGGCCATCACCAGGTAGGCCGCGCGCCAGGCGCTGGCGTCATAGCCCGTGGCGTCAACGCCTTGCACGCGCGCGGCGATCCACAACACCCCCGCGCCGGCCCAGATCATGGCCAAGCGGTAGCCGGTTTGGTAGCTGGCCGCCAGCGCGGCCTGGGCGTCAGCGCCGGCCGATTCGATGCGGTAGGCGTCGAGCGCGATGTCTTGCGTGGCCGAGCCAAAGGCCACCACCAGCGCACACCAGACCAGCGGGGCGAGCTGCTGGGCCGGGTCGTTGAGCGCCATGCCCACCAGGCCCAGCGCAATCGCCAGCTGCGACAGCAGCAGCCAGCTGCGCCGGCGCCCCAGCCAACGTGTGAACACGGGTAAAGGCATGCGATCGACCAAGGGCGCCCAGGCCCACTTGAAACCATAGGCCAGGCCGACCCAGCTGAGATACCCGATGGTGCTGCGGTCGATGCCCGCCTCGCGCAAGCGAAAGCTCAGCGTGCCCAACACCAGCAGCAGCGGCAGGCCCGCCGAGAAGCCCAGCAGCAGCATGCGCACACTGGCCGGCTGGGCGTAGAGCGCCAGTGCCTCGCGCCAGGTTTTGCGGGAGGGAGCAGACGGGGCAACGGACTCGGACATGGGCCGATTATGGTGGCGCGGAGCTTAGTCAGTTGGGGACAGAGCTGAAGATCTGTCCCCAAGGTCATTGGATCGGGACAGCGCTAAAGATCTGTCCCCAAGGTCATTGGATCGGGACAGCGCTGAAGATCTGTCCCACAAAGTTATAAGATTCGCGCCATGTGCTGGCTCTGTGACCTCAAAACCCCCATCGCCACCAATGACCGCCATTGGCACCCGCGACGCGGCTTTTTGCTCGCAGCGGGCGCGGTGGCGGCCGCCCCTGCGCTGGCCCAGGTGAGCGTCGGCAACTCATCGGAGGTGCGCAAACTGGTGCCCGCTGAAACGCTTGAAGGCTCGGCGCGCCAGCAATACAGCCAGGTGCTGGCCGACGCCAAGGCCAAAGGCGCGCTGGCGCCACCAGATCACCCGCAGCTGCAGCGCCTGCACACGATCGCCAAGCGCCTGATCCCCTTCACCGCGCAGTGGAACCCGCGTGCGCGCGAGTGGAAATGGCAAGTCAACCTGATTGGCAGCAAACAGCTCAACGCCTGGTGCATGCCCGGCGGCAAGATCGCCTTCTACACCGGCATCATCGACCAGCTACAGCTTGATGACGACCAGATCGCGATGATCATGGGGCATGAAATGGCGCACGCGCTGCGCGAGCACGCGCGCGAGCGCCTGGCCAAAACCCAGGCCACCAACGCGGTGATTTCTCTGGGCTCGGCATTGCTGGGTCTGGGCCAGCTGGGCAACATCGCGGCCGATCTGGGCGGGCAGCTGCTCACGCTCAAATTCAGCCGCGACGACGAGAGCGAGGCCGACCTGGTGGGCCTGGAGATCGCGGCGCGCGCGGGCTACCGGCCCGAGGCCAGCGTGGAGCTGTGGCAAAAAATGCTGTCGGCCAACAACGGCAAGGGGCCGGAATTCCTCTCGACCCACCCGAGCGGATCGAACCGCATCCACGAACTTGAGGCCAACCTGCCCAAGGTGCGGCACCTGTACGAACAGGCAAGCAAGGGCTGAGAGTGGATCCTCGGCTCAAGGCCGAGGATGACACGGGGAGCCCTGGTGGGTCTGGCCCGAGGATGACGCTGGATCCTCGGCTCAAGGCCGAGGATGACAGACAGCCCTTTGTCATGCCACGGCCGCTCCCCTTGTCATTCCCCCCGGCCGCTCCCCTTGTCATTCCCCCCGGCCATTCCCCTTGTCATTCCCCGGCTTGACCGGGGAATCCATGCACTCACATGTCGCGCACGTAGGGGTTGCTGCGGCGCTCGCGGCCAAAGGTGCTTTCGGGGCCATGGCCGGGGATGAACACCGTGTCATTGCCCATGGGCCACAGGCGCTCGCGGATGCTGTTGATCAGGTCTTCGTGGTTGCCCTGCGGAAAATCGGTGCGGCCGATGCTGCCGGCAAACAGCACATCGCCGACAAAAGCGCGCCCGATCTCGGGCGAGTGGAACACCACATGACCTGGTGTGTGGCCCGGGCAGTGCCGCACATGCAGCGTGTGCGCGCCCAGCGTGACGGTGTCGCCGTCTTCGAGCCAGCGCGAGGGCGTGAAAGCGCGCGCTGGCGGAAAGCCGTAGCTCATCGCGGCCATCGGCAGGCCGTCGATCCAGAACTGGTCGCCCCGGTGCGGGCCGACGATGGGCAGACCCAGTTGCTCGGCCAGATCGGCCGCGCCACTGCAATGGTCCAGATGCCCGTGCGTGACCCACACCTGTTCCAGCTTCAAGCCCAGCTTGCTCACCGCATCGAGCAACATGTCCAAATCGCCGCCCGGGTCAATGACGGCGGCTTGCATCGTCTGGTCGTCCCAGACGAGCGAGCAGTTTTGTTGGAAGGCGGTGACGGGGATGGTGAGGTACTTGAGCATGTTCAGAGTTTCATGTCGTATTCGACGGTGATCGGCGCGTGGTCGGAAAACTTCTCGCCTTTGTAGATCGCCTCGTTGCGCGCGGTCTCGGCGATCGCAGGCGTGGCCAGGTGGTAGTCCAGGCGCCAGCCCACGTTCTTCGCGTAGGCTTGGCCGCGGTTGCTCCACCAGGTGTAGCAAGCATCGGTGGTGTCCGGTTGCAGGCGGCGGTACACATCGACAATGCCGCCTTCGGTGGTCAGCTTGGTCATCCAGGCGCGCTCTTCGGGCAGAAAGCCGCTGTTCTTGAGGTTGCCCTTCCAGTTTTTGAGGTCAGCTTCCTTGTGGGCGATGTTGACATCGCTGCAGACCACGAACTCGCGCTCGGCCTTGAGACCCATCAGGTGCGGGTAGATCTTGTCGAGGAATCGGAATTTGGCCTCTTGCCGCTCGGGGCCAGACGAGCCGCTGGGAAAATAAGCACTGATGATGGAGAGCTTGCGCCTGGGCGTGTCAAAGCGCAGCTCGACATAGCGGCCTTCGGCATCGAACTCGCCACCGTCAAAGCCGATCACCACGTCGCTGGGTTCGTGGCGCGTGTAGACGCCGACACCCGAGTAGCCTTTTTTCTCGGCGAAATGGAAATGCCCCTGCAGGCCCGCGAGCGCTTCAAACTTGCCCGCCACGTCAGCGGCTTGGGCTTTGACCTCTTGCACACAAATACAATCGGGTTTCTCTTGCGCCAGCCAGGCTGCGACCCCTTTGGTCGTGGCCGAACGGATGCCATTGAGGTTGAGGCTGGTGAGTTTGAACAAGGATGTCCCCATGAATCACGCCGCAGGCAACGCTTCGGCCCTGGCGCAGGAATTTGTGCAATTTGCCATCGAGTCGGGCGTGCTGCGCTTTGGCGAGTTCAAGACCAAGGCCGGGCGCATGAGCCCTTACTTTTTCAACGCTGGTCTGTTTGACGACGGCGCCAAGCTCGGACGGCTGGCGCAATTCTATGCAAAGGCCCTGATGGCCAGCGGCATCGAGTTCGACATGATCTTTGGCCCCGCCTACAAGGGCATCCCGCTGGGCGCGGCCGTGTCGATCGAGCTCGCGCGCCTGGGCAAGAACGTGCCCTTTGCCTACAACCGCAAGGAAGCCAAGGACCACGGCGAAGGCGGCACCCTGGTGGGTGCGCCGCTCCAAGGCCGTGTGCTGATCGTGGACGACGTGATGAGCGCGGGCACCGCCGCGCGCGAATCGATTGAACTCATCAAGGCCGCAGGCGCCACACCGCATGCCATCGCGATCGCGCTGGACCGCCAGGAAATGGCCACCGAGAAACAGGCCGACGGCAGCACCAAAGACGTGCCGCACAGCGCCGTGCAGTACGTGCGCAACACTCTGGGCATGCAGGTCTGCGCGATCGCCCAGCTCGAAGACCTGCTGGCCTTCCTGGCCAAGCAGGGTGGCGGTGAACTGGGCCAACACCTGCCCAAGGTGCAGGCCTACCGCGACAAGTACGGGGTCTGAGCTTCCTCAGCCCTTTCACGCTGTCATTTCCTGACGCCCCTCTGTCATTCCCGGACTTGATCCGGGAATCCAAGCCTCAATTTGCGGCCTCCGCCCAATGTATCTACAATGTAGACACACAAGGAGGTCGCCATGGAAACCGTCATTCGCAAATGGGGTAACAGCCCTGCCCTGCGTCTGCCCAGCGCCATCATGAAATCGGCCGCATTCGACCTGGAACAGCATGTGATCGTCACAGCATCCAAGGGCCGTATCGTCATCGAGCCAGCCTCTCAACCCGAGTACAAGCTGGATGACCTGCTGGCTGGCATTACCGACGTCAACGCGCATGATGAAGTCGACTTCGGTCAAGCCTTGGGCAAAGAAGCCTTCTGATGGCCACACGCACTTATGTCCCGGAAGCGGGTGACATCGTGTGGCTGGAGTTCGACCCTCAAGCCGGTCATGAACAGGCCGGCCATCGCCCGGCCCTGGTGCTGAGCCCGGCTGCTTACAACAGCAAGAAGGGCCTGATGGTTTGCTGTCCCCTGTCCACCAAGATCAAAGGCTATCCCTTTGAAGTCCTGACACAGATCGATGGTCAGCCAGGCGTAGCACTGTCCGACCAGGTCAAGTCACTGGACTGGCGCGTGCGCAAGGCCAAAAAGAAAGGCGCAGCGTCTGAAGATGTGCTTCAGGACGTCCGCGCGAAGATCAAGGCACTGCTTCAGATTCGCTGAAAGGCAGCCCTCGGGCTCAGGCAGCCCCGCCCACCAGGTAGTCGCTCTTGCCCAGCGCCACGCCGTTGTGGCGCAGGATGGCGTAGGCCGTGGTGATGTGGAAGAAGACATTGGGCAGCGCCCAGGTCTTGAGGTAGTCCTCGGCGCTCATGCTGCGCGTGCCGGCCTTGCCCACGGGGAAGGTGATCTCTTTGGCCTCTTGCCCGTCGATGGCGCTCGCGGGCACCGTCTGCAGCCAGACCACCGTGTTGTCGATGCGGGCGATCAGCTCGGCCAGCGTGTTTTCGGTGTTCTCGTACTTGGGCGCCTCCAGACCGCTGATGCGCGCCGCGCACAGCTTGGCGGCATCGCAGGCAATGCAGATCTGCGTCTTGAAGGGCAGCATGTCAGGCGCCAGACGGTACTGCACCAGCGCCTGCTCGTCATAGCCGCGCGCGGCCACATCGGCCTGGGCCTTGGTGAGCAGGTGGCGGAGATTTCCCAGGAATTGGGTGAAGACGGGCAGGGAGGCGGAGGAGAGGGTGATGGACATGGGGAAGCCTTTCGTGACGGAATTCGGCGAGAGTATGCTCGGGCTGCGCACAAGCTGCAGAACCGCCTCGATTCAGGGTAAGAAGCGTAAAAACGCGATTTACGCTTCACATTTGAAGCGCAAATACCTAAAATGCGCTTCATGGTCCTCTGGCAATCCCCCCACTGGCCTGAATTTCAGGTCGATCTGGCGTCGCTGCAACCCGCGCTGGCAGGGGCGCGCTATGCGCAAGGGCGGGCGATGGGCATGGCCAGCCACCTGCAACTGATGGATTTGGGCGCCTTGCAACTGCAAGGCTGGGCCGACGAAGCCATGGCCACCGCGCAGATCGAAGGCGAAACGCTGCAAGTCAATTCGGTGCGTGCCTCTGCCGCACGGCGCCTGGGCCTGGCGGATGCCAAAGCCGCAGAGCGCGATGCCCGCACCGAAGCCACGCTCGATGTGCTGCAAGCCGCTATCGCGCAAAGCCGCCAGCCGTTGAGCGACGACATGCTGCACGGCTGGCACGCCGCCCTCTTCCCGACCGGGCGCAGCGGCATCCAGAAAATCCGCACCGGTGCTTACCGCAACCATGCCGAGCCCATGCAGATCGTCACGCCGCGGCTGGGCAAGCCCGACATCGTGCATTACCAGGCGCCAGACTCCAACGATGTGCCTGCGCACATGGCGCGGCTGATCGACTGGTTCAACACCAGCCTGGGCCAAACCGACGGTCTGGTGCGCGCCGCCATCGCCCACCTGTGGTTTGAAGCCGTTCATCCGTTTGAAGACGGCAACGGCCGCGTGGGCCGCGCCTTGAGCGAAATGGCCCAGGCGCAAGACCTGAAAACCGAGCAGCGCCTGTGGAGCCTGTCCCAACAAATCTGGCTCGACAGAACGGGTTATTACGCCCAACTGCAGGCAGCCACCGGGCAAGCCAACATGGATGTCACGCCCTGGGTGCAATGGTTCGTGGGCTGCGTGCACAAGGCCGCAGACGCTTGCTGGGAACAGATGCAATCGGCCATGCGCAAAACCCGCTTTTGGACCGAACTGCGTGCACAGCACCCGCAACTCACGCCCACGCAAACCAAGGCGATCAACAAACTCTATGACGCCGGCCCCGAAGGCTTTGCGGGCGGCATGAGCACCGAGAAATACGTGAACCTGTGCGGCGTGTCACGCGCCACGGCCTACCGCGAACTCACGGCGCTGTGCGAGATGGGGGTGCTGGTGCAGACGGGGGTGGGGCGGGGGACGCGGTATCAGCTCGTCCAACACTGACAGGCGCATGGGAGCGATCAGTGCTGAGATGCCACACATTTCGTACATGATGGTAATATACAAATCATGATCGATCTTTCCACCATCGTCGGCTTTGAGTGGGATGCGGGCAACGAACGCAAAAACGACAAGCACGGGGGCAGCATGGCCGAAGCCGAGCAGGTGTTCTTCAATGCACCGCTGCTTTTGCTGGACGATGTGGCGCACAGCCAAAGCGAGGTGCGGCTTCATGCGCTCGGCAAAACAGATGATGGGCGACCGCTGCACATCACGTTCACTTTGCGCCGCTCGGGCGAATTGATCCGGGTGATATCAGCGCGGGACATGCACAGAAAGGAGCGCAGTGTTTATGAACAAGCAGACCGCTAAACAAGCCATCCCCAAGTTCAAGACCGAGGCGCAAGAACGCGCCTACTGGGAATCACATGACTCCACCGCACATGTGGACTGGACAAAAGCGCAAAAGGTCAAACTGCCCAACTTACGGCCCACAACCAAAACCATTTCGCTGCGGCTGCCCCAGCACTTGCTCGACAGCATCAAGGTGGCGGCCAATGCGCGGGACGTGCCCTACCAATCGCTCATCAAGGTGTGGCTGCAGGAAAAATTGCACAGCCATTGAAGTGCGTGTAGCCATTCGCTTCAGGTGTCGTGGTGTTTAAGACCGATTCACAGATCAAATACCGCAATCTCTGGCGTAGCCCCCCAGCGCATCGGCAAAATCGAGGTGCCTAGACCTTTGGAAACATACAAACGACATCCTGGCACATCGTAAAAGCCCGAGACAAATCGCCCACTGCCCACGGGTCGGAATGGCGCCCAACCACCCAAAGTCACCTGGCCGCCATGGGTGTGGCCAGACAGGCATAAAGAAAACCGTTGATCGCCCATTCGCCGATTCACTTCGGGCTCATCGAAGAAACCAGGCGAATGCTGCAGAAGAATGGTCACCCCATCCGACTTGGGCACCGACAGCTGACGCGCATCGGGCTGCCCAGCGGTGAAGTCATCCAGTCCGAGCACATGAACGGTGCGCCCCTTTGCCGCAAGCATCACCCGCTGATTGAGCAAGAACTGCCCACCTGGACGATTCACGAACAGGGCATTCAAGGCATGGAAGTCCACCTCGCTCCAGTGCTCCCAGTTTCCCGGCACGGCCACAACAGGAAGCGCTCCCAGCGCACCCAAAAACTTCTGAAGCACAGGCAACGCATCGGCACGATCAATCGCATCACCCGTCAGCACCACCAAGTCCGGCTGCAAGGCCTGAACCTGCACCGCAATCTCTTCTTCTGCTGAATCAAAGCGCTGCAAATGAAGGTCAGACAGCTGGACTACGCGAAATGCTTCGCCTGACACTTGCTTGCGCAGGTCATGGCGGATGACCTCAAGATCAGAACCATTGCGCCAAGCCATCATGCACGCAGCCAGCACAACGAAAATCAAAGCAGTCAAAGTGATCCAGACGCGGCGGGAAAGCATGTGTGTGTCAGCGCTTCATGCTGAGCCAAGGTACAGCCATCGATCCAGCAGCGGCCCCACATAAGTTTTACCCAAGTCATGCCCTGCTTTAGGCACGACAGTGACGGGAATGCCCGTCAATCGACCAAAAGCCTGCACATTGGCTGGGATGCTTTGCCAGTCTTCTTGCCCAACATGAATTTCGCAGCTGGCTGGGGCATTGAACTGCCCACCCTCAGCCAAAGTCTTGAGCAATTCAGACCTCGGCGGTGAAAAACTGGTTCGGGTCTGCTCGCTGGTGAATTCGCCAACAATGGGCGACAGCAAAAGCACCTTACCCACGAATGACGGCATCTGGGCTTGCGCGTGCAGGAACAGGTATGAACCAAAGGAGTTGCAGACCACATGCGCCTGCTCATGCCAGAAATGGCTTTGCAGGTCATCCATGATCGTTTGCACCTGTTCATCAAATGGCAGTGCCCGAAAGTCACCACGCGTCTCACGGCCCGTCACATCGAAACCTCGGCCCATCAGGCCCTGCCCCAATCCAGTGGCCAGCTGGCCACCGTGACCGGGGAGGTAATAGATGGTGTTGTCATCAATCATGGCCATTTAGTGATGTCTAAAAATCCATCAGCAACTTGCCTTCAGTCGACTGCGCCAAAAATCTGGTCATGCAATGCCCTGACACGTTCGATTTCAGCCTTCGTCCTGAGTGCTGAATACGGGGTCCTTCCGGGCCGAATGTCTGACAGATTGAAATCGAAAATCTCGCTCCAATGTTCGCAGCCATCTCTCCCGTTTTCGGTGGATGTCGTCAGAACGACGCTGTCCGACTTGAAGAAAAAACCATAAGCATTTGGCATGGGCTTTGCGCGCTTGAACAGCTTCTCACCTCTGCTTTTTCTTGACACCTTGTGAGCGCGTTTGATCTTTGCCTTGGCAACAGAAAAATCAACCAGGGCCAATGCTTGCAATGCATCCTTAGTGATCCCGACAACACGCCAACTCTCGAATCTTTCATCCTCATGGGCGATGTCTTCAAGGCAGATGACCTTTGCCCGGACACTGGTGTTCATCCGAAAAATGGTCTCGTACAGCTCTTGGAAAATTCGGCGCTGCATATTGATTCGATAGGCGCTCTTGGCTGGCTTGCAACAGAACCGGTCTAAAACATCCAGCCTCTTCAATCAACAAGAATTTTTTTATCCCAGCTTCTTCTTCAACAACTCATTGACCTGCGCCGGATTGGCCTTGCCCTTGCTGGCTTTCATGATAGGCCCCACCAAGCCGTTCAACGCCTTGGCGTTGCCGGCCTTAAATTCTTCGACGTTTTTGGGGTTGGCGGCCAGCACCTCGTCGATGATTTTCTCAAGCTCGCCCGTGTCGTTCATCTGCTTGAGGCCTTTGGCTTCGATGATGGCGTCCACCTCGCCGCCTTCGGTCCACAACACCTCAAACACCTGGCGCGCCGCGTTGTTGCTGATGGTGTTGTCGCTGATGCGGCCGATCAGGGCCGCCAACTGCGCGGCACTCACGGGCGCTTGCTCAATGGTCATCTCGCCAGCGTTCAGACGGCGTGACACTTCGCCCATGATCCAGTTGCTGGCCAGTTTGGGCTGGCCGCAGGCCTTGGCAGCGGCTTCAAAGTAGGCGGC
>JACCDW010713434.1_pt1 | contig 14536 bp, 4 predicted proteins | sample 7449781 | NCBI WGS metagenome assembly JACCDW01 (sample SAMN15323449, study PRJNA562643) | freshwater metagenome | isolation source: river surface water | place: USA:Blue River Watershed | collected 2017-08-18
ATAACCAAGAATTGGGAATTTTATTAGAAGAAGAGATTAAAACATTATTGACAAACTATGAACCAAGAGTAAAAGTTAGAAATATTTCAGTAATTAGTGATTATGATTCTAATGAGTTGAATGTTGAAATGGAATATGACATTATTGGTCAAGGATTTCCAAGACAAAAGATAGAGTTTATTTTACAATCATCTAGGGCATAATGGCATTCAACCAATTCACTAATTTAGATTTCTCCGATTTAAGGATTCAGATCAAAGATTATCTGAGATCTAATGGGAATTTTACGGATTTTGATTTTGAAGGTTCTAACTTTTCGATTTTAATTGATTTATTAGCATATAATTCATATATTACTGCATATAACACCAATATGGCAGTAAATGAATCATTTTTAGATAGTGCTACTTTAAGAGATAATATTGCTTCTCTTGCAAGAAATATTGGATATGTACCTAGATCCAGAAGATCAGCAATAGCAAAAGTAAGTTTTAGTGTAGATACGACTGGATTTTTAGACGTTAAATCAGTCACACTTAATGCAGGTATATTTGCATTAGGTGCAGTAGAAGGTGGTAGTTATATTTTTTCAATACCTGAAGATATTACAGTTCCAGTTAATAGTTTTGGTGTAGCAAACTTTACAGAAATTTCAATTTACGAAGGATCATTCTTCTCAAAAAGTTTCATTGTAGATGATTCTCAACCAAATCAGAAGTTTATAATCCCAAATGCAAATGTTGATACTACAACTATAAGGGTTTCTGTTACTGATTTAATTAATGAGGAATATATTCAGTATCAGAATATTTTTGAGACAAATAGCACTTCAAAAATATTTTTAGTTCAAGAAATAGAAGATGAAAGATATGAATTAATTTTTGGAGATAATGTTTTTGGCAAAAAACCAGCAAATGGAAGTTCTGTATTTGTATCCTACATTATAACAAATGGAAAGTCAGCAAATGGATCTGCTAACTTTACATTCTCTGGAATTTTAACTGATAATAATCAAAATAGAATAACAAAGGGTATATCAAGAATAACGACCGTAATACCAGCAGAGAATGGGGATGATATAGAATCTATTGATAGTATTAAATATCTTGCACCAAGAGTGTATTCGTCCCAATATAGAGCAGTTACAGCTAATGATTATAAAGGACTGATTCCTTCAATATTTCCAAATATTGAATCTGTTTCTGCATATGGTGGTGATGAATTAGATCCACCAGAATATGGAAAGGTCTTTATTTCAATAAAACCAAGACAAGGAAAGTTTTTATCAAAAATAAGTAAAGAAGAAATAAAGAAAAAATTAAAGCAATATACAATAGCAGGTATTAAACCAGAAATTGTTGATTTAAAATATTTGTATGTTGAATTAAATACAAGTGTATATTATGATAGAAGTGCTGCATCAAATATTTCAAATTTAAGATCAGATGTCATTAGTACACTAGAAACATATGGATCATCATTTGAAATCAATAATTTTGGAGGAAGATTTAAATATAGTAAGTTAACATCTCTGATAGATAGTGTTAGTACTTCTATTACATCAAACATAACAAAAGTAAAGATAAGGAGAGATTTACAACCAGTATTTAACAAAGCAGCAACATATGAACTTTGCTTTGGAAATCAGTTTCATGTGAAGAAAAATAATATAAAAGATAATCGTGGATATAATATAAAATCTACAGGATTTGGAATTAAAGATGTGGATGGAACTGTGTATATGAGTGATGTTCCAGTTGATGAAGAAAAGGGAGAAATATTCTTCTTTGTTTTAAAAAATAATGAACCTTTTATTATAAAAAATAACGCAGGTGTTGTTTATTATAAAAAAGGTGAGGTTTTATTAGATACTGTCATAATTACTTCATCTTCTAGTCCAAATGGGATTGAAGTTCAAGCAATTCCAGAATCAAATGACGTGATTGCGTTAAAGGATATATATTTAGAATTAAGTATGGATAAACTGGTTGTAAATATGGTAGAGGACAAAATTACTTCTGGTGAAAATACATCTGCTACTGAATATATTGTAACTTCTAGCTACACAAACGGAGAATATACTAGATAAAATGTCAGATATAAAGAGAGTAAAGATTCAAAATTTTGTAGAATCTCAAATTCCAGAGTTTCTTAACGAGGACTCGCCCCTATTTAAAGAGTTTTTAGAGCAATATTATATTTCTCAAGAACATCCAACTGGAATAACTGATCTAGCCTCAAATTTACCTAGATTTAAAGATTTAACAACATATAATAATGAATTATTTTTCTCTGGGTATATTCCTTCGCAAACTTTAGGAAAAGTTTTAGCTTTTGATGATGTAATAACTGTTTCTCATACTATTGGTTTTCCATCTAAGTACGGATTAATAAAAATTGGAAATGAAATAATTTCTTATACCGAGAAAACTGATAATAGTTTTATTGGTTGCTTAAGGGGTTTTAGTGGGATTCATGATTTAAATAAAACTTTAAGGTCTCAGGAAATTAATTTTGCAACAACAAAGGCAGAAGAACATCAGAAAGATAGTCAAGTAATAAATTTAAGTTTAATTTTTTACAATGAGTTGTTTTATAAATTTAAATCTCAGTTTTTACCTGGGTTTGAAAATAGACAATTTGTTCCGCAAGTAAATATAAGAAATATTTTATCCAGAGCAGTAGATTTTTATACAACAAAAGGAACAGATACATCATATAAACTTTTATTTAAAGTTCTTTATAATGCTGATATCAGCATTATAAAGCCACAGGAATATTTGTTAAGACCATCAGACAATAATTATTTCCTAACTAATAATATTTTAGTAGAGCAAATTAGTGGATCAGATCCATTTCAAATCAGAGGAAATACTTTATTCCAAAATGTAGATGGAACAGAAGTCAGTGCATCCATTTATTCTATAGAATATAGACCAGTTGATGAAAAGGATTTATATGAAATATATCTAGATTCCTCTTCATTTATTGGAAATTTCAAAACAACTAAAAAAACAAGAGTATCTAAAGATACGGAAATTGCAAGTAATAATATCTTTGTAGATTCTACAATTGGTTTTCCACAAAGTGGTAAAATTTTTGTAAAATCAAAAGAATTAAATGAAATATTTGAAATTTCATATGAAGATAAGACCAATACTCAATTTCTTGGTGTTAGTGGGGTAATCACCAAATTAAAGTTTGGTGATGAACTTTATGAATCAAATTTTGTCTATTCTTACTTAGAGGATGGTAGTAAGATAGAATTTCGTTTGATAAATGTAATTGGAGAAATAGATACAAGTGTATCTACAAACCTTTCTGTAGGTGATAAAATAAGGTTATCTTCTTTTGGTGCAGAGTTAAGTGATAAACCAGAATTTTATAGTTGGATTTATAATATTCCATCATCTCATGAAATTATATCAATAATTAGAGCAAATGACTCTACCGGCAAAACATGGAGCGCTAGAACTTTTGATAATATAAAGTTTTATATTGGCGAGGAATTAATATTAACAAATCCAGATGATGAAAATGATATAGAATCACCAGCAACGGTTTCTGATATTTTAAGTGAAAATCAGATCGAAATTTCATCAACATCAGATTTATCTAATAAAAAGATAATCAAAAAAGTTATTAAGACAGGGAAAAGTGATCGAGATCAAAAACCAGAAGTAAATATTATCCCAATAAATGTTCAAAACACCTATATTGATGATTTAGATGAATATTATTATGTTTCATCTTCTGGTTTACCAAATTATATTATTGATTCAGTAGAACAAAAAATTTCTGTATCTACTGCATCTGGAGTTGGAAAAACAGATACATTAAACACAAATATTGTTCATAATTATTATACTGGAGAAAAAATATATTATTACGCAGATACAAATTCTGGAATTTCCTCTGGAATTTATCATATTACATGTATTGGAGATACTAAAGATAGTAAAAAAATTAAATTATCATTAAGTAAAAGTGATTTATATTCAAAAAAATATGTTAATGTAAATTATGGGATAGTATCTGATTATTTTGTAAAATTAGATTATGAAGACAAAATAATTCAAGATCAAAAGATCCTTAAAAAATTTAATTATGTAAAAGGGGAAAATATTCTTACAGAAGTATCAAGTAGATCTACTAATAATAAAAAAGTAGGTATGCTGATAAATGGTGTTGAAATGTATTCTCCAACATTATTTGATGAAAATATTTACTATGGAAAACTAGAATCAATTTCAATAACAAACAATGGAACTGGATATGATGTAATAAATTCACCACAATTAGAAATTACAGATGTTTCCGGAACTGGAGCATCTGGTTTTGTAAATGTTGTTGGTTCATTAAAAGAAGTCAAAATAATTAGTCCAGGAATAGGATATCAATATAAACCAAAAATTAAGTTATTGGGTGGAAATGGATCTGGAGCAATAATAGAGTCAAACTTAGTAAGATCTCAAATTACATCTGGATTTAAAGGTGATGGTATTGGAGTAAATCCAACTACAGATACCATAACATTTTTTAATAAGCATAATTTTGATGATGGGGAATATATCATATATGATGCAAATGGAAATTTGCCATTAGTCCCATTAAAAGAGAATGCCATTTATATTGCAGGTATTGTTGATGATAATAGTATTAAACTGTATGAATCACTTTCAGATGCATACAACAAGCAAAATAACATAAATTTAGTCGGTATAAGTTCTGGATTCCATTACTTTAAAACTGTAAATTCGAAAAACACTATAACTAGTGTTTATGTAAAGAATCCTGGTCAAGGATATTCAAATAAAATAATTAAAATCCCATCTATATTATCCTTTAATAATGATACTAATGGTGTTAATACATTTGATTACTATATTTTTGCAAAAAATCATAAACTAAAAGAAAAAGATTTAGTTAGATATTCAACTACAGGGACAGCAATTTCAGGATTATCAACAACATCCGAATATCTTGTTTCTATTGTTGATGAGAATAAATTTAAATTATCATATGCAGGAAATGGATCAGATGTAAATGAAGAAAATTATAATAAAAAAAGATATATTAGATTTTCTTCCATTGGAACAGGAGTGCATAGTTTTTCATATCCACCAATAAGATTATCGGTAGAATCTTTATCTGGTATTGCTGCAACTTCAATTATTGAACCAGAATTAGAGCCAATAGTTCTTGGATCTGTAGAAGATGTATTTATTGAAAATAATGGAGTAGGATATGGGGTTTCTGATATTATCAATTTCCATAGAAGACCAGATATTAGAATTAAACCAATTTCATCTGAAGCTTTATTAAAACCAATAGTATTAAATGGATCTGTTGTTGATGTTCAATTTTTAAGTTTTGGAAATGGATACGATAAAGGAATTGATATTATAGTAAATGGATCTGGTAGTTTTGCAGATATTCGTCCAATCATTGAAAATGGAAAAATTGTATCAGTTAATATAGTAAATGGTGGAATTGGGTATGGAACAAGTGATACATCAATAACTGTAAAAAGAAGGGGAACCGATGTAAAATTCTTAGGAAATGTATTTGAGTGGAAAATAAACCAAGTAGAAAAAAATAAGTCCTTGTTATCAACTTCAGATGAAGGTATAATTGTTCCTAGCAAAAATAAAGATCTTGGTCTCCAATTTGTTCATTTTAATACACCAAAACAATTAAGGAAGTCTATAAAAGATCATGTTGATGAATCTAATAGAGAAGTTCCTGATGAAATACATTCACCAATTATAGGATGGGCATATGATGGAAATCCAATTTATGGTCCATATGGGCAAGTAGGTCTTAATGTTAGAAAAATAAGATCCAGTTATATAAAAAAGGTTGAAACAAATAAGAATCTAAGACCAGATTTTCCTGGTGGATTTTTTGTACAAGATTATTATTTTGACAGAGCAGTTGGTGATTTAGACGAGCATAATGGAAGATTTTGCAAAACTCCAGAATTTCCTAGTGGAGTTTACGCTTATTTCACAACAGTAGATAGTTCTCTAATATCTAAACCAGAGTATCCATACTGTGTTGGTAATTACTTTAAAGATTATATAATTGTAGAAAATACTACACCAAGTTTTAATCAAAATATAAGTTTATCTGATTTAAGCCTAACTAGAAATATAAGTCCATATTATATAAATTCCAATAACTCTTCTTATGGACTAATAAGTAATGCAGAGGAGAAGTATAAGCAGGAATTTACAGTCACAGAAACATTATCTTCAAATATTGAATCAGTACAAATTTATTCTCCAGGAGATAATTATGCAGTTGGAGAAAATGTAATATTTGATAGTACTGATACTAAAGGTACTGGTGCATCTGCAGTTATTTCAAAGGTTAGAGGAAAATTATTAAAAAATGTAAATATTGGAATATCTACATTTGATGATACTTCTTTTTATACTGAATCTAATAGAATAGTTGCGATTACACAACAACCACATAATTTAAATACAGGAGAAACTGTAAATATAGAATCTATTTCAAATTCTGATTTTTCATATTTTGAAGGAACTAAAAATATTTTTGTAAAGAAAAAGAGTGTTGGAATAACTTCCGATATATCAGATTATTTTAGCACAGGACCAACAACAATAATCAATGTTTCTGATACATCTGGATTTGAAATTAATGATTTCATATCTATAGGTGCTGAAACATTAAAGATAACAAATATTGATACAGTAAATTCACAATTTACCGTAAACAGATTAGAAAACACTGGTGTACATACTGTAGGAATAAGTACAGTAAATCTTCTTCCAACTAAATTTTATTTCAATGAAAAAACTAATAATTTTATCAAGAAAAATTCTATAAGATATTTTAATCCTAAAACTTTAGTTGGATTTGGTTCAACTGGAACTAATTATAATGTTAATGATGTGGACTTTTTAGTTCCAGAAAAATCAATTTATCTACCAAATCATAATTTTTATACAGGACAAGAAGTAATTTATAATGTTGGATTGGGTGGAACTGGAATTATAGTATCTGAAGTACCAAATCCAGCAAGTTCATTTAAACTTGAAGATAATCAAAGAATTTATATTATCAATAAAGGAAAGAATTTAATAGGATTTTCTACAGTAGGATTCACAACAATCTCTGGAATAGGAACAAATTATAATTCGTTATACTTCTATGATGATATTTCCGTTACTGGTTTTGCACATTCATTGACTACAACATACCCTTCTATTTTTGGTAGGGTTGAAAACTATTATCTAGATGCAGAAACAACAATTCCACATGATTTAAAATTAAATGATACTGTTCAATTCAATATAAACCCAAGAAATACTGAGACTGTAACATTAAGATATGATTTAAATTTAAGAAAAATCATAACAGATATTGTATATTTTAATTCAGCATCTGGTGTTGATACTAGCAATTCAAGTATTAATATTCCAAATAATGAATTTTTAACAGGAGATAAAGTAGTTTATTATAGTAATGGATTTACTGAAATTGGTGGACTTACAAATAATAATTCTTACTTTGTTATAAAGAATAATCCAGATGAAATAAGATTATCTGAATACCAATCTGATGCAATCTTGGGAATAGGAATAACTCTTTCTTCTGTTGGTTCTGGATCTCAGGGAATTGCAAAAATAAATCCTCCATTACTGGCAACAAAAAATAATATAATCAAATTTGATCTTTCTGATATATCACTATCCGGAATGGATTTGAAATTGTATAAAGATGAAACACTTAATATTGAATTGGAATCATACAAATACCAAAGAAATACGATTGATTCTGGAAATACTGGGGCAGAGTTAATTGTTGATACATCTAGTTCAAATATACCAAATACCCTATTTTATAATTTAATTCCATTTTCTCCATCCAATCCAGAAAAGTTCCAAATTTCTTCTGATGTTGATGTAATGGGAAATAATAAGATTATTATTAATCCAAGTAATTTGAATTCATTGTATAACTTAGTTTCCGTTGGAACAACCTCATTTAAATTTAATTTATCTAGAAAACCAGAAAGTTTTGAGTATAATGTTAATTCTGGTATTAGTTCAATTTATTATGAAACTACATCAAAGAGTGTAATTGGACCAATATCTCAAGTAAAACTGAATTTTGGAGGAAAAGGATACAAAAAAATTCCAAGAATTTCTAAAATAGATACTAAATTAGGGTCTGGTGGTGTATTAAAACCAATATCATCTAAGATTGGAAGAATTGATACGATAGAGAGAATTAAGGATGGATTTGACTATCCAACTGATGAGACTCTAAGACCAGTTTTAAGTTCACCAACAATATGTCAAATAAATGGAATATCAAGAATTGGCAATATTGGAATAGTTACTGGTGGAAAAAACTATAATATTCCACCAAAATTAAAAGTTATTGGCAATAGTAATATTGTATTAAGTTCTGCAATCCAAGGAGGATCGGTAGAATCTGTATCAATTATTCAAAATACAAATAATTTAACTTCACCATTAACAGTTTTACCAATAAGAAATTCAAATGGTTATGATATTGATGATATTGTATATGATTCAATTACAAACACAGTAACATTAGAACTGGTAAATTCAGATAATCAATTATATCCATTAATAACTACACAATATGGATCTACTGAAGTGGAATTTCCATTTAAAGTTGGGGATAAAATATTTGTAGAAAACTGTAGAATCTCTGATCAAGCAATAAAAAATAATTATAATTCAGAAAATTGGGGGTATAATTTCTTTACTATTACTGGAATTAATACTGCGAATTATACTATAAGTTATAGTATGAATAATTTTGGAAGTAATTTAGGAAATTACGTGACAGATAGTGGTTATGGATATGTTGTCAATAAATCTGTTATGGCTGAATTTGAAATGATTCTCGCAGATGATCTTGGTTATTATTCTGGAGAAACCGTGTTGGGTTATGATTCATTCGGTAATAATACTTTTTCCGCAAAGGTGATGGAAAATGGTTGGGATGATGGAATAAATCAATTGAGACTTATTGATTCACGAGGAGAATTACAAGTTGGAAATAGATTACTGGGCACAAGAACTAGATTGAATGGACTTGTGGAATCTGTAAACCAATTCAAATTGAATTCAACTTTAGATATTACTAGACAAAAAGTTAATGATTTTGGTGATAGAGTTGGATTTTTGAATGATTATCAACAAAGAATTTCTGATAATAATTACTATCAAAAATTCTCATATGCTATAAAATCAGAACTTCCATATGATGAATGGAAAGAGCCAATAAGATCACTTGTCCATCCTGCAGGATTTAAAGAATTTTCAGATTTAGATGTTGTTGGATTTGCATCAAATAGCATGAAAGTGGGAGTGGACACCTCTTCATTTAGTATGCAAGTTTATATTGATAGTGTTGAATCTATGAGTAATAGATACAACTTCTCCATGGTTTTTGAAGATGAACAGAATTCTGATGGATCTATCGAGAGGGTATTTTTCCCAGAAGGAATAAACTTAACATCATATGTATTAAGCAAAACAAATAAAGTATTAAAAATTGATGATTTTAGTGATCAATTTACTGGATTTACAACAACGACTGGTGGTTCTATAGTTGGATTATCAACATTTAGTTTGAGAAATAAGAATATCCCACTTTTCTATAGGGAATTTACTTCAAATAATTCAACTACTGTTGATTTACAAAATGATTCGTTTAAATTTACAAATCATAATTTCCAATCTGGTCAAAAAGTACTTTATACAATTAAATCATTTGCTCCTGTTGCAATTGCAACAGCATCTTCTGAAGTAGATACAGCATTTGCGTATCCACCAGTCTCAGAGAACTTCGATAGTCCAATAATAACATTTGATTCCGTTCTATTAACCTTTGATTCCAATTAGACCATAAATAAAAATAAACTATTAGTGTATAATGGCGAAATTAGGAATAAATACTGGTTCCTCTCCCAATGATGGTTTAGGTGATTCATTACTTTCTGGTGCTATTAAAATTAATAGCAATTTTAATGAGATTTATAATGCAATAGGAAATGGTACTAGCATAACAAATACTATTGCTTTTGCGAATACTGCATTTAGTCTTTCTGGGTCACCAAATATTAATGTTGGGTTTGCAACCATTTCTAATTTGGATGTTGGAGTTGGTGGTTCATCATTAATTGTAACCAGTGATGGAATAATTGCAATAGGAACAGATAGCACATTATATGATGTAGAAATATTCGAAAAAAATATTTCTATACCAAGTAGCACAATTACTGCTAGTGATTCCTCCATTTATATTCAAAGTGCAGAAGTACCAAATCTGTTTACCTATAATGCATATGTAAGCAGTGCCATTACAGCAACATCTTACTATGGTGCTGGGGAAAACCTAACAGGTATCATCACTTCAATACTTGCGGGAAGTAATGTAAGCATCTCCCAGACTGGAGGTGTAGTAACTATTAACTCAAGTGGAGGTGGTGGTTCTGAATCATATTGGACAAAAACAATAGTAGGAATTCATACATTATCCAATGTTGGCATCGGAATAACAAGTCCTGGTTATGATTTGGACGTAAATGGTGATATTAATTTTACTGGAACATTATATCAAAACAGCAGTCCATTTGTTGCTTCAAGGTGGACTACAGGGATTGGAACTAACATATATCGTGTAGATGGAAATGTTGGCATTGGAACTTCAGTTCCTGGGTCGAAACTTACCGTAACAAACGGAAATATTGCAATTACTGGTTCTGGTAATATAACTCTTCCAAATATTTCTAGACTGAATTTAGGAAATAATGGATCAAATGATTCTTCAATATATTTTGATGGATCAGATTTAAGAATTGATAGTGCTACACAAACAAGACTCGGAAATGGTTCTTATAATTATATAACTGCAACTGCTAATTCTAGTGTTAATTTATATCATGGAACAGGGCAGAAGAAGTTAGAAACAACTTCTAGTGGAATTCAAGTGACTGGAGATGTCGTTTCTTCTGGTATTATTACTGGAACTAATGTGTATGCATCTGGAAGTCTTTATGGTGCTGGACAAAATATTACTGGAATTGTCACTTCTATCGTTGCAGGAACAAACATAGCAATTTCTGCATCTTCTGGACAAATTACAATAGATGCATCCACCGATAGTAGTTGGAGAACAACAACTGCAGGTATTAATACACTATCTAATGTTGGAATTGGAACAACAAATCCAACATCTAAATTATCTGTAAATGGTGTAGCAAATATAAACGGTGGTTTAGTTGTTTCGGGAATATCTACATTCTCTTCTGGAAGGATTCAGTTTGGAACATCTGGAGAGAATATTAGAATAGGAAACTTATCGGGTGGAAATGGAAGTGTATCAAATATATCAATTGGTGATCAATCACTAGCAACTCTAAATTCTAGTGGTCAAAGAAACATTGGATTGGGTCAATTTTCATTATATAACGTCACTAGTGGAAAGTATAATATTGCGATTGGTGATAGATCTGGAGAAAATATTTCTACTGGTTCTTCCAATGTTATTCTTGGATCTTATAATGGAAATTCTGGTGGATTAGATATAAGAACTTCAAGTAATAATATTGTTCTTTCTGATGGATCTGGAAATATTAGACAATACATTAACTCTTCAGGAAATGTTGGATTAGGAACAGTAAATCCAACAAGTAGATTGACTGTCAATGGGAATGTATTGGTTTCTGGAATATTAACTGCAACTATTCCAGCATCAAACTTAACTGGAGCACTCCCTGCCATTGATGGATCCGCACTGATCGGAGTTGTTGGAAGTGGTAGTGGAATTATTATTCAAGATGATGCAACTCCAGTGGGAACTGCAGGAACAATTAACTTTGGGTCTAATATTAGTGTTTCCTTTGCTTCTGGCATTGCTACGGTTTCTGGAGCAAGTTCAGTATCTGAAGCAGCAACTGCTTATGGTCTTGCTGGAACACCAAATCTTAATGTTGGAGTTTTAACCGCAACAGATTTTACTGCTTCTAGATCAACACTATCTAATACTATTATTTCAGGATTATGCACTGCAACTTATGGAATTAGATTTGCAGATGACGCAGGAGCTGGTTTTTCTACTTATGTAACAAATATCGGACAAAGCTATATCATTGGATTCCAAACTGGACAAGGATATTTCCAAGATAAGTATTATCAATTTGCAGCATCTGGTCCAAATTTTGTTCTTAATAACATTGGAATTGGAACAACAAATGCAACATCTAAACTTACAGTTTCTGGGGATGTTAATGTTTCTGGAGCATTGACTGCATCATCATTCTCTGGTTCCGCATCAGGTCTCACAAACATTCCATCAGGACAACTCACTGGGGCATTGCCTGCGATTGATGGTTCTGCTCTATTGAATGTAACTGCATCAGGTACTGGTGTTGTAGTAGAAGATGATACTGTAAATGTAGGTTCAGCAACTACAATTGACTTTGGAACTGGACTTGATGTTTCATTTAGTGGTGGTGTTGCAACTATCACCGCATCTGGTGGATCATTACAATCCAGAACTACTGTTATTGGAGTGACTACTTCAATTGCAAATAATGGAATTGGTAATACGGATATTACTGGATTTAAGTCTTATGCATTACTAAAAGTTGGATTATCAACTGATGCTTGGATAAGACTATATACTGATAGCACATCAAGAGCAAATGATGCATCCAGAAGTTTAGGTGAAGATCCATTGCCTGGAAGTGGTGTTATAGCAGAAGTTTCTACTTCTGGAATTTCTACAACTCAAATTATTTCTCCTTTTGTAATAGGTGGCAATTTAGATAATCCTGCCGATACAATAATCTATGCAGCAATTACAAACCTTTCTGGTTCAACTCAAGCAATCACAGCAAACCTCACCATTCTTCAACTGGAGGCATAAGTAAAAAATGGCAATCACAACTAACACGTTTACTATAAATTCAGGTTATGGAAAGAGTGATTTAATTACTCAACTAGAATCTGCATTTACTTGGTTGGGTTGGCATGATGCTTCTAGTCCAGTGACTGGAATTATTACTGGTATTTCTCAACGTACTGATGGTGGTCCAATAACATTTGGTGGAGATTCTTGGGAATCATATTATGATGTTGAGGCAAATTCAATAACAGGAATTGGTACCGGAGCAAGTTTTTATGTTGGAAGATACCAATATTCTAGCAGTGGCAGAATATATTTCATAGTGCCAAATAGATGTGGATCTGGTTATACAACTGGAGAATATTTAGAAATACCAGCAGGACTAACCGGAAATGGATCGTTAGCAATCGGTTTAACAGTAACTACTTCAAGTTCTGTTACATATGGAAGTACAACAACTCAATTTTATACAAAGCACGTTGAACCATCAAGCACTGTAAATTATGGGGTATTAAAGCACAAAATACAAGAAAATAAAAAATATGGAACAACTTATAGATTATTCCGAACTAATTCCACTACGCAAATAGAATTACAATCGGGTTCAAGTGTTCACCCCCATATTCCACCAGATGGTTTTGGTAATCCAGTAAACAGTAATGGGTCTGGAACTATGTATTCACCAAGATTTTCTGGGGAAATATACTTGGACATGTCTAGAGCTCCTGATGATAGCAATAATCGTCTTGATAGAATGTCCACTGATAGGCAAGTTATATTAACTGTGTCCAATTCAAATTCATATCAATTGGATTTGAACGTTTATAGGTCAGCAATTGATCCAAAATTTGTTGTATTTTCTTATAAGCAACCAACTTTATCTTCAACATCTATTTTAAATAATAATTTTGCAACTTTTATTCTTCATAATTTTGAATCAACTATTTGGGATTTAGATGATGTTTTCTTGGGTGGAGTTACAACCATTGATGCACCTGATCAATCTACATCATATCCAAGACTAAGATTTAAAACATATCCATACGGAATATCTACACCAGCTAATCAAAAAAGATGTGCAGAATATGGCTATGATAGATCTTCTAGAGGATTAGAAACATATTATTATAGTAATATGCCAGGAAATAGTACATATCAGTTTGATACTTTTACTAATAGAATTTATTACAGAAATAATGTTTATGATAATGGTGGATCAACAGGGTCTGCAGATACTATAAATTCATCTGCTAATTATAATGCTGTAATTAAGGGCATTCCATTAAATACTACAATGGTTCCTGTTCCTTATTATTTGCCCGATGATTTTGTTTTAATTGATTTTAACTATCTTTCCCCTTCTGTAAATGTTCAGCAAGGAGATACAGTGACAATTAGTGGATCTGAAGTATATACTGTAATTACTGGAATATACAATCAAACTAATACAACTAAAGGTTTACTATTCTGTGCGAGGACAGTTTAATGGCAGACTTTGTATTTACAGGTTTAAATAGTTCTGCTTCTTCTGGAATTTCTACCATTTCATATAATTTTACTGAAAATTACCCAATTTATACGGTAGAAACAAGTAATGGTACAGTTTCTCCAG
>JACCDW012109824.1_pt1 | contig 14533 bp, 8 predicted proteins | sample 7449781 | NCBI WGS metagenome assembly JACCDW01 (sample SAMN15323449, study PRJNA562643) | freshwater metagenome | isolation source: river surface water | place: USA:Blue River Watershed | collected 2017-08-18
ATCCATCTCGGACATATTTAAAAAACATCAAATTCAAGGACGCTACTAATGAGCAAGTACGGATACCCATCACACTTGATTCCAAACTCTGAGAAAAATCGGGATTGGATTCTTGCCTATGTAAAAGCTGCACACAAGGAGTTCAATGGAATGAACGGTAAAATATTCTATGGCGCTAGATACACGTATGCCACCATTCGTGACTACGCCATGGGAACGCAGTCAATCAGCAAATACAAGCGAATGCTTGACGTTTCCGAAAGCGAAAACGATTCTTGGCTGAATATCGACTGGTCCATCCTTCCTGTTGTGTCTAGATTCCGCCGCCTGGCGCTTGCCAAGCTTTCTAAGCGCTCATACAACATCACCGCTACGCCAATCGATATCCTTTCTCAGGAGGAGATTCAAGGATACAAGGCCAAGCAAGAGGTAAAAATCAAAATGCGCTCTGAGCTTCAGAAGATGAACTCACCATTGGCAAATGAGGGCGTATTCTCAATGGAGGACGGCGAGCCACGGGATATGGAGGAACTGCAAATCCACATGGACTTCAGCTTCAAGCATAAGCTCAGCGAGGAAATTGAAGAGGTAATCAAGAATGTGCTGAACATCAACGACTACGATGAGATTCGCAACAAGCTTTTAGAAGACGCCTTTGACTTTGGTGTTTGTGGCGTAAAAGAATACGTTCAAGATGGCGTAGTTCGTCTACGGCACGTCCGCCCAGAGAACGTGATTACGTCATACTGCATGAATCGTGACTTCAGCGATGCGCAGCACATTGGCGAGCTCAAGATGATGAGCCTTGCAGACATTCGCAGGCAAGCTGGTGCTGAGTTTAGCGAAGAGCAGTTCTATGATATTGCTGAGCGTTTTGTAAACTCGTTTCAGAACCCCAGCGCCATGCCACCTAAGCGTGGCGTAGGCTCCGACTACGATAGCTTCCAGATTCCTGTATTGGACATCGAGTTCATCTCGGTAAACAGCATTGACATTGAAAGCAGAGTCGATAAGCGTGGAAACCAAGTACGTCGTGTGTTTAACAAAGCCAGAAAGCGCAAGACAAACGATTACACCACCACTCACTACAAGGTTGTCTACAAGGCCAAGTGGATTTTGGGCACCGAGTACCTGTTCGACTACGGCCTGTGCACTAACATGAAGCGTGAGCGGTCAAATATGACGGAGACCACGATGTCATACCACCTGTTCGCTCCCGAGTTTTACGATATGCGTGCCACTTCAATCATGGAGCAGGTAATCCCAATCGCAGACTCTATTCAGCTGAACTGGTTTAAGCTTCAGAACGCAATCGCCATCGCAAGACCCAAAGGTATTCAGATTGCACTTGATGCAATTGAAAACATCCCATTGGGAAGCGGCGGAGCGGAGCTTTCACCAAAGGACGTGCTTGACCTATTCAACAAGAAGGGAACGCTCGTTTACAGGTATCTTGACCCGAGCGGTAACCCCAGCCCGTACAAGCCAATCGAAGAAATCGAGAACGGCCTTGGTCGTGATGTAAGCACGTACTACGACTTGATTACTCGCAACATGCAAATGCTTCGTGATATCACTGGTCTAAACGAGTACGTGGACGGAAGCAGCATCGACCCAAGAACCCTGTCTAACGTAACCAGACTTGCGGAAGAGGCTTCTAATAATGCGCTTTTTGCATGCGTACAGGCCGACAGAATCATTCTTGAGCGTGTGGCTAAAACGGTAATCGTAAGACTTCAAGACCTTATTAAGTTCGGAACGTACCACCCCGCATACAAAAAAGCGCTTGGCGTGGAGACCATCAAGTACATCTCTGGAAACGCTGATTTTTCTTACCGTGAGTTCGGAATCAAAATCGAAGACAAGCCTGATGTAATTGAGCGTGAAAAGCTAAAGGCCATGGCGGGTCAATACATGGGTGCAGGGCTTATTGACTTCGAGGACCTTGTTCTTATTGAGAACAGCGAGAACCTGAAGAAGGCTCAATACATACTTGCCTACAGACTAAAGAAGCGCAAGGAAGAGAAACTCAAGGAGTCCATGCTCTTGCAGCAGCAGAACGCTGCGGTACAGCAGCAATCAGTTGCAGCCAAGGGTGAAGCCGATATCGCTAAGATTGAAGCACAGGGCCAGATGAAAATGGAACTGGAAAAACTCAAGGGAGAAATCGAAGCACAGCTAGAGCAGATTAAAGCTCAGCTTGCGTCACAAAGAGTGCCTACGCAGCAATAGTTGCGTAGACATTCTAAATTGTCTAATTTTACAAAAAATTTGAATTATGTCTAGTGAAGTTACTTTTGAACCGATTCCCGCAGGAGAGCCTGCAATAATTAACATTGACGGCCCAGCGCCAGAACCGGCACCAGCACCAGCTGCTGAACCTGCTCCCGCAGCAGACCCAGCCCCTGCCCCGGCAGAGCCCGCAGCAGGTGGTGGTGAACCAGCCCCGGCGTTTGACCCGATAGAATACGTGAAGTCGGCAACGAATGGCCGATACAGTTCTTTGGATGAATTACTTGAGTTGGCGGAGAAGGATGCTCCCGAACCTCAATTCAAGGATGATTTTATTAAGAGCGCTGTCGAGTATTACGAAAAGAATGGAAGTCTAAAGCCATTCTTGGAGGCAATGCAGATGGACTACGATAAGATGGAGCCAATCGAGCTTATGAGACATAAGCTGCGCTCCGACTACTCGGACCTGTCTGAAACTGCCTTCAACAAACTCTTCAAGCGTGAGGTCGTAGACAAGTACAATCTTGACGAAGACACTTACGAAGAAGAGGACGTAGAACTCGGAAAACAGCTTCTTAAAAAGGATGCGGAATCTCTGCGTCAACAGCTCAAGTCTGAGCAGTCTAAGTTCCTCGAGCCAGAAAAAGACGGTCAAGATGATAGTCTACAGCTTGCGGAAGAGTGGGCAAATCGGGTGCAAACCGATGCGCTTACACAACAGCTGCTCCAGTCGAAGGCTGTAACCATCGACCTTGACGGTGAGGAATTCAATTACGAAATTGAAAACCCTCAGCAAGTCATGGAAATGACGGTGGATAATTCCAAGTTTTTTAACTTATTTCTAAATGAGGAAGGCGAAGTTGATTTAGCAAAATGGTATAAAGTTGTGGCATTTGCCTTAGAACCTGATGTGTACGAGCGAAGTCTCGTCAACCACGGCAAGACAGTCGGGGTTGGGGATGTGGAACGTACACTGAAAAACCCAGAGGTCCCGGCCGCTGGAGCTAAGGCACCGCAGGCAGCTCAAGATTGGACACAAGCATTCCTCGATGCAGCATTAAATCAAAAACGTAAATAAAAACTCATAACATGAGCACTTACAACAAAAACTTCATCTCGTCTATCCATTTCTTGGATAAGCGTGAAATCTTGTCGCAAGTTCTGGATGTCCAGAACGAAGACCCCTCGTTCCTCGACGTAATGGAAGGAATGCGTCGTTCTGTTCCTACGAGCAGCGCTATCTTCCACAACTACGTTAACGAGCCCGTTTACGAAAAGCTTACCCTGACCGGTACGGCTGCTGGTGACAACCTCACCAACGCTAAAATCCGCAAAGGTGACGTTATCGTTGACGTAGCCAACAACACGATGTGGTTCGTAAAGAACAACGCTTCTTTGGAAGGTTCTAACATCGTTAAGCTTGGTGGTTCTGGAACGTCTATCGCTGACGGAGCTACCGTTGTTGTTATTTCTAACGCTCACGGCGAAGGTTCTGGCGCTCCTGCTGGCCTGAAGTACGGCTTGAAGAAGTACAGCAACAAGGTTCAAATCTTCAAGAACAGCTACCAGTTGACCGACGTCGAGTTGACCAACAAAATCAGTGTTCAGTTCAATGGTCAAGAGTACTACATGTACGCTGCCCAGCACAACGCATTGATGAAGTTCCGCAACGACATCGCTTACGCTCTGTTGTTCGGTAAGGGTAACGCTTCTACCTTCTCTGGATTCGGTAACGACTACACTGCTGCTACGACCTCTGGTCAAATCGGTGGTGTTGCTGTAACCCAAGTTGTTGATGCCGATGGCAACCCCATCCAATTCACCAAAGGTCTTGTTGAATGGTGTAAGGACGGTCTTGACTTCGCTGGTTCTGCTGGTGATGCCAACGCTATGGGCTCTGCTGGTCTTGCTGACTTCGCTGAGTTCGTTAAGGTTATGGACAAGACTCGTGCTCCTTACGAATACATGCTGTTCGCTGGAACCGGTGCTAAAATCCAACTTGACAACCTGTTCAAGAACCTTGGTTCTTCTGGTGTTACTAGCGTTCGCTTGAACGTAGCTGGTACCGCTGTTGACTTCGGTATGGAGCAAGTTAAACTGTACGGCCGCAACTTCATCATGAAGGCGTTCCCGCAGTTCTCGCACGTAGCTGGTGAAGCTGCCATCGCAAACGCCTCTGAGACTGTTCTGTTCGTACCGAACGACAAAATCAAGGTTCATGCTGGTAGCGGAACTGTAGACCGCATGCGTGTTCGTTACCTCGAGGGACCCAACACTAACCTTGCTTACAAGGAGTGGATGCTTGGCGGTCTTGCACCGACCCCGACCGACGGCCGCAGCGTACTGGAAGCTGTATACGAATCTGCTCAAGGTCTTGAAATCCTTGGTGTTGAGCACTTCGGTATCGCCCAGTTTGCCTAAACCAACTGAGGGGAGGAGGAAACTCCTCCCTTCTTTTTTTTAATTTGATTTACTAAATCTAATTGTCATGAGAAGCACAAAATATTACAACAACCTTGATTCCTCTGTAATCAAAAAATTCGGATTAGACCGTTTGACTGATACGGTAATCCTTCGGCTATTGGATGTCCGGATGGACCCAGACAATCCCTCACAGCCAATCATCCCTGTATACAAGAAAATCCCAAACCGTGATGTCGTTATCATTGACGGCGTTTCATACGATATTGGTGCCATCTCTTCTGTTTCTGGAGATAAAATCTCTTTTTACGAGATTGGTTTCTGGAAAGACGAGGGCGGATTTAAGCGCTTGAATCCACGCACCGCTCGTGACCGAGACATTTTGGAGTTCTTGCTACTCAGCAACTTTAACGGAAGCAATCCGTTCCGTGACCCGAATGTTCGCCCACTTTTCGAAGTGTTCCGCCCAGAGGAGAAAGCTAAGCAGCGTGTAGACCAACGCCTTCAGCGAGTTCAGGCAATCACCATTGCAGCATCAATGACCGAAGAGGAGCTTCGTGAGTTCGCTGCATCTGTTGGATGGAATGAAGCAGAAGATGTTTACGTCCTCAAGGATAAGGCTCTTGATTGGTGCGACAGAGACCCCAAGGGATTCGTTGAAGCTCAGTCAAGCCGTGAGCGATACATCATGGCAACGCTTCGCCGTGCTGAAGCAAGAGACATCATTGCCAAGAATATCCTTGAGAACGCATGGGTCTGGAAGGCATCAAATCAAACGATTTGCTCGCTACCGCGCAACTCAGAGCGTGATATGTACCAATCATTTGTAGACTGGTATATGTCTAACGATGTAGCGGTTAAGATTTTCCACGAACTGGAAAGCATCATCTACGGACGCAACCACGTGACTAAGCTGGCCGCTCCAGAGTCTGAGCCTCAAGAAGAAGAGGCAAAGCCTAGACGAGGGCGTGCTCGCACGGAAGAGTAAAATGGTGGCTTCGGCCACCTTTTTTATTGTCTATAATTTCGTAGTTTTGTATAGACTATGGCCTCGATTAATTTAGACATATCTACGCAGTTAGACATTACGTGTAGACGTAATGATACGTTCAGCCTTGAAGTATCGTTTAAGGACGACACGGGTAATGCTATTGACCTGACTGCATACAGCGATTTTAAAATGGAGGTTCGCCGCCATGACCGAAAAACTGGAACTCCAACACTAAGATTCACTAAGCTTACTGGAGAAATCACCGGTCTATCTAATGGCAACATGACCGTTATTGCTACGGCAGCCACCATGAATATCTCCGGAGGTGAATATGTGTATGACTTACAGGCTACTACTGTTGGTGGAGAAGTATATACTTGGTTACGGGGCAAATTCACCATAAACGAAGACGTTACAATTTAATGGAAATAGACGTAACATCTCCAAGTGTAGCTCCGGCTGTAGTTGTTAGTCAACCCGGGCCAGTTTCTACTGTAGTCGTAGAAACAAAAGTATCATCTATTGATGTAAAAGGATATGTCTCTGCCAAAGGGGACGCCCACTACACCCACACACAATCAACCCCCGAGGCGGTATGGACTGTTACACACAACCTAAATAAGAAACCTTCGGTTGTTGTAGTAGATTCAGCGGATACCGTTGTTATGGGGGAGATTGAATATTTAACCACAAACTCTGTTCGTTTAACATTTGTCGGAGCCTTTAGCGGCAAGGCATACTTTAACTAATCAAGATGGCTATTCAGTATCTATCATCCATAAACCTTGGCAAGCTCGAGCTTCAGAATGCTCGGATTCACAACCTTGCCACTGCCCCTACATCTCCAGTTAGCGGACAGATTTACTATGACACCGCAGCAAACACGATGTACTTCTGGAACGGTACTGCGTGGATTGACATCAAGGGTGACATCCAAGAAGTACTCGCTGGAGATGGTCTAACTGGCGGTGGTGCTGGTGGTTCAGTAACTCTTAACGTAGGAGCAGGTGAGGGTATCCAAGTAAACGCCGATACCGTACAGCTTGACCTAACCCACAACAGAAACATTGACCACGGAACATTATACGTGTACGCTGGTGATGGTATGACAGGTGGTGGAGTACTTACGTCTAGCGTGACGCTTAATGTTGTAGCTACTACCGATGCTGGTATCGAGGTTGCTGCCGACGCTATTCGCTTTAAGAACTACGCTAACCTGACCCAGTACAACATTATGATGTGGGGTCCAGGCGGACAACTAACAAATGCTCCGATTGTACGCACGGTAAACCAAGCGAATGAGGAAATTATCACGATTCAGGGTAACCTTATCGTTACTGGTACGACCACTAGCGTAAACTCAAACGAGGTAAACATCGGTGATAGCATCATCAAGCTTAACTCTGATGCTACTGGCACCGCAACCCAGAACGCTGGATTCGAGGTTGAGCGTGGCGATGACACCAACGTATCGTTCTTGTGGGATGAGGCAGCGGACAGATTCACAACTGTAGACCAGAAGTTCCACGTAGGCTCTGTTGAGACCATCGTCCCTGGGACTGATGACTTCTTCTATGTATACGACAATGCTACTGGAGAGACTGGCGAAATCAAGAAGGCAACTTTTGATTCTATCGCTAGTCTGCTCGGTTCACCGAAGCACTTTAGCCTTGACCCTGCACAGACTGGCGTTGTTTCAAAGTCAGGAAACACCTACACCGTTACGCACAACTTCGGCACGAAGGCTGTAATGGCTCAGGTTATTCAATACTCTACTCAGGAGACAGTTATGGTTGACGTGGCTCGTCCTACGGTTAACACGGTTACGGTTGCTTTTGCAAGCGCAGTGACCGATAACGCATACTACATCATCTTGACTCCTTCTAGAAGAACTGGTGACGTGGTTGCTGGCTCTGAGAACGGAGACGCTCCGCAGACCTCTGGCTCTTAATTTTTGAATGGCAATATCTTAGTGGGGGGAGGCAATAGTCTCCCCTTTCTTTTTTGTACTTTTGCTTATACTATATTAGGCTGGTAAACTATGAAGTTTTTATCTCAGATTAACGTCAACACGGAGTACACCCTGCCGATAGTTGATGGCAACAATGGGCAGGTGTTGACGACTGACGGCAATGGGGCTGTCTATTGGGGTAATGTAAGTGCTGGAGTTACTAACCTTGATGGTCTAACTGACGTAATCCTTACGTCCCCATCATCAGGACAACTGCTTCGTTATGGCATACCTCCGGGCTCTGGAGAGGCAAATCCAGTATGGTACAACTTTACGCCTACTTACCTCACTCCTTCTTCGTCTATTGACGCACTGAGTGATGTAACTATTAGTACGGCTACCACAGGACAGATTCTGCAATGGAGCGGAAGCCAATGGGTGAATGCTACGCTGTCTACCGTTGAGTACGTGTCTAAGGTTCAACACCTCGTTAAGTGTGGTGTTGCAGTAACCAAGGGTCAAGCGGTTTACGTAACTAGTGCTGACGGCACGAATATGATTGTAGGGCTTGCGTCTAACGCAACGGAGGCCACATCGTCTAAGGTTATCGGACTAGCTGCGTCTACGGGCGCTATCAACGACCAAATCTTCGTTGTTACGGAGGGTCTAATCGCTGGTCTGAACACGTCAACGGCAACCGCTGGTGACCCCGTATGGCTCGGTACTGGAGGCAATCTAATCTTTGGACTGCTTAATAAACCAGTAGCGCCAGCTCACTTGGTTTACTTGGGTGTTGTAACTCGTGTTCAGTCTAACAACGGAGAAATCTTCGTTAACGTACAGAACGGCTTTGAGTTAAACGAACTGCACGATGTACTGATTTCATCACCATCGACAGGACAGCTTATTCGTAGAGATTCTGACGGCCTGTGGAAGAACTGGACCCCAAACTACCTAACATCGCTTCCGACTCACAACCACGACGACAGATACTACACCGAATCAGAGATAGCTGGTTTCTTCGGTGGTGAGTTAGAGATGGCTGGATACAACGCTACTAACTGGGACACGGCATACGGATGGGGTAATCACGCAACGGCTGGTTATCTAACGTCATTTACAGAGGCTGATACACTATCTAGTGTTACTGGTCGTGGAAATACCACAACAACTCGCATTGGAGTATTAACCTCAACCGCAATAAACTTAGCGACCGCTGGGAATCTTGGTACGTGGATTGGTGGAATTCAAGATGGAACCACTGGTTGGGCTATATCAAACAACGGAATAGGACTTAAGGCCGACAACACTACCTATTCTGGTATCGCTATGGGCACTGGGAATGGCCCAATATATTTCGGAAGAACTCTTGCTGGAGGTACTGGAACTATGGCCTCTTGGCTTGAGGTGAATAGCAGCGGTACGGCAAACTTTAAGCTGTCTAGGCCGCAGCACAATGGAAGCAACCTCGCTCTTGTAAGTGAAATTCCCACAAACCTTAACCAACTCACGAACGGCCCTGGTTACATCACTGGGTACACCGAGACCGATACTTTAGCCAGTGTAATTGGTCGTGGAAGCATAGCAACTCACGCTGTATTTACTGGTGATGCTCAATCTAGGGTTCTATATTTACGTGGCGCTGGAAATATCATCCAGTTTCAAGATGCTTCATCAGCAAACAAATGGGAAGTTGTTGGTAGACAAGACCAATTCTACATCTATAAAAACGATGGAACTGGCAGTGGGTACAAATACTATATTGACGCTATTGGTAATCACGCAATAACTGGTGACCTTTCTGTTAGTGGAGGATTCTCTGCGTCTGGATACAACAAGAGCAACTGGGATACCGCATATGGCTGGGGTAATCACGCTACAGCAGGATATCTTACTTCATTACCAGCGCATACTCACCCATACATAGCAAAGGCTGGAGAGAGCCACGACACTGTACAACCAAATAATCTTGGAGCTGGAGATGGCGGTTTCTATACTGTTGCAAATGGCTATGGTGCAAGCGGCGGTAATGATGCCTTAATTCACATTCCCTACGCTAATAATGACTGGGCACACCAGTTAGCATTTGACTGGTCAACTGGCAATGACCAGGATATGTGGTTCCGAACAAAGAATAACGGAACCTGGCAGGGATGGAGAAAGGTATGGCACGATGGCAACTTCATCGATAATAGTACGAACTGGAATACAGCCTACAACGATAGAATCACGGCTGCAGCCGTAACAGGAACTAGCACTAAGACTCTTACGCTTACTCAGGGAGACGGTGGAACTGTTACCGCCACGTGGACTGATTATGACACGGATAATGATGCTCAGGTATTAACGTGGACTGCTCCGAGTAAGGAGCTTGCAATATCTAACGGCAATAGCATCACGCTTGATGGGTTAGCCACTGAGGACTATGTGCTTAGCCAAGGGTTTATTACTGGAGAGTCTGATACGTTAGCTACGGTTACTGGAAGGGGGAATAGTACATCATCAAATATTATTGTTACAGGCGGCTCGGGTACAACTCCTTCAATTTCTATCCAGAGAAACATTGCAAGCCTGTCTAATTACTGGACGGCAGTACAGCTTGAAGTACAAGCCACTTCTGGCATTGCCGCAATGTCGCTACATAGAAATGGATACTCACACGTTGGAATTTATCACGATGCTGCTAACCAGCTAAAGTTCAATTTTAACAGTGGAGAACCAGTTCTTTATCACAACACTGGAACTATTTGGGGTAGTGGCAATGATGGTGCTGGTTCTGGTCTTGATGCTGACACTGTAGATGGAATACACGCAAGCACCTTCGCAACAAGACAAGATGGAGCAAGATATAGCACGGATGTAAACTCATTGATGTCTTCTGGCTTCTATAATGTTGAAGGCCAACCCGCAAACTCTCCTGTAAGTTATGGTCAGATAATTGTTGCAAAAGGTATTGATACAGCATTTCAAATTGCTGGTGGCTATAGCAATAACGCTCTGTATTTTAGAGGTCAAGGTTATGGACCAGAGTCTGGTGGATTTTATCCTTGGAGAAGAGTATGGCATAATGATGACTTCTCATCTACCAATATATCCAACTGGAACACAGCCTACGGCTGGGGTAATCACGCTGGACTTTATTTACCCATAGGTGGTGGTAACGCTACAGGTTGGGTATCGTTCTCTTCTAGTACGCAAGGTACTCCTATCATAAAAGCAGTTCAGCAGGACTCATCTAGTGGTTACTATCTTTTTCAAGGCATAACTGGTAGTAGTGAAGTATTTAGAGTAGACAGACTTGGTAATCTTGTATTAGGTGGTGCAATAACAGCAGTTGGATATAATAAAGGAAACTGGGACACAGCCTACGGCTGGGGCAACCACGCTGGATTATACCTTCCGCTAAGTGGTGGAACATTATCTGGCAACCTAAACACCACAGCAGCAATCGCATTTAGAGATGGTTCTGGAACTTATTCAAACATCATTAGAGCCGCTGGATACCCAAGTGAGGGTTATGATTCTAGTCAAACATACTGGATGGAATACCGTGCTTATGGAGGTCATCACTTTGTGTTAAATACAGATGGTGGAGTAGGTAGCGGAGCCAACAATATGGATGATTTTGTCATTTGGCAGGGCGCTATTGATGGAGATAAACTTCTTGAGCTTACAAATGCTGGCAATTTAACAATCCAAGGAACATTTACGGAGTCCTCGTCTATCCGCTTCAAGGAGAACATCCAGCCGCTTGAACCAGCACTCGCTAAGGTCGAGCAGTTGAATCCTGTGACCTACACCAAGATTACCTCACAAGAGGAGGAGATTGGTTTGATTGCAGAAGAGGTAGCAGAGCTGTTCCCAGAGGTTGTGACGTACAACGAGGCAGGGCAGCCTCAAGGTATCCAGTACCAACGCCTGAGCGTAATTTTGCTTAAAGCTATGCAGGAACAAAACGCAGTAATTGCTGCACTGACGCAACGAGTAAACAAGTTAGAAAACAAGTAATATGGCTTCATTATTATCAGGAACCACCATCGGCGGATACACCGCAGTACATTCAAACAACATCAGTACGTATGCTCTAACAAGTTTACCATCGCACACTCACGATGATAGATATATACGTTTTACTGGAGCAGAGCTTACTGAAGGTAATTACTATTATTTCAGAAGCAATAGAGGCTCATACCTTGGTGGATTAGATAGTGCAACGCTACAGGTTTACGCTACTGGCGGTAATTCTGCTTTTATGTCATTTCATAGAAGTGGAAACTATGCGGTGAATTTTGGCTTAGACGCCGACAACGTAATGCGTATTGGTGGCTGGAGCGCTGGAGCCGATAGATGGGTACTTGATATGAGTGGAAACAACTGGGTTGCTGGTTCTTTTCGTGCTCCAATCTTCTACGACTCACAGGATACTTTTTATTATGTAGACCCTAACGGACGCTCCCGTCTAAGTCAGTTGCAAACTGGTGGTGACATATCTACAAACGATTCATTTGGAGCTAGTTTATTTTCAAGTTTTACTGCCGACGGCAAATACTTAACTAGAAACTGGCATCATACAGACGGTGGGTACACTTGGCCTGGTATGACATATCGTACTGGATTGAGTGACTCTGCCATAGGAAGCACGGCTATGGCTGGGAATGGAGCCTGGGCTGGTCACAGACAACGTGGATGGACACCTGTTGATGTCACAAAAACGTACAAGATTTCAGTTTGGATAAGAACAACATCTGGCAACCCATATTGTTACCTATCTCTTACTCAAGCCACTTATGATTTATCTCAGCCTAATAACGGCGGATGGGGTAACCCATACTTTTGGGCTGGTGTAGCACCATCATCTTGGACAGAGTATACTATGACTATTGGTCCAAGTGGTTCTGGAGCTGGCTACAACTGGAACGCAGGAACTAAATATGTTCAACTCGGACTTCTTCACGATTACAGATACACAGGTTATGCTGGTCAGGCAGAGTTTACTGGGTTTAAGATTGAAGAGCTAGATGATACTCTTGCAAACAATGTTACAGTTATGGGTAACGCTGTTATTCACGCAGGAAACATTGGTTCACAGTCGGTAAACTATGCGTCAAGCGCTGGTTCTGTGGCCTGGACTAATGTAAGCTCTCGTCCAACGGCATTGTCTCAGTTTACTAATGACTTGGGTAACTATGGTGGATGGTTGACAACATCTGGTAAAGCGGCAGACTCAGAGCTTGTTGATGGTATTGATTCATCAAGGATTGTATTTGGTGACGGGGCAAGAGCTAGCAGTAATTCTGGCGATATGAATGACCCAAACCAAAAGTCTGGATTTTATTTTGCATACAACCCTAGCGGTAGACCATATGAAGAGTATTGGAACTGGATAACTATTGCTGGAAACTCTTGGCAGTCATCTAATAACTATCAATTCCAATTAGCTCACGATTTCCATAGCGATAGGTTCTACGTGAGGCGTATGACCAATGGTAGTGTTGCAAGCTGGAGGGAAGTTATTACTTCTGGTAACATAGGTTCACAGTCGGTTAACTATGCGGCAACAGCAGGGTCTGCTCCAGCGAATGGTGGAAATTCTAGCACTGTAGCTGGCCTTTCGGTACATAGTGGTAGAAACAATGAGGCGGATAAAATAGTAAGGACGGATTCAAATGGATATATTCAGGCTGGTTGGATAAATACCACGTCTGGAGCTCGCAGTTCAGCAACTAGAATAGATAGAATTTATGCATCCGATGATAGTTACTTAAGGTATTATTCTTTACAGGATTTTAAAGTAGCTCTTGGTCTACCGAGAAACTCTTTCAATCGTCACGCCGATTATAGTACAACAGAAGGATACCATACCGGGATAATGGGTTACGGTAATTCCTACGATGTGTTTAATAGTCTACCTCATTTTGGCTCAGGATTTATAGATTTTTGGAGTGGACCTTCAAACGCACCCGATAGCGACCACTGGGTTGGAATACAATCATTTCACGCAGTTAACTGGAATGGAGTAGCCGGTCGCAATTACGGCTGGCAAATGGTCCATAAGGGCGGTACTACCGGAGATATCAGATTTAACTCACAATGGTCGGATAATGATTACGGCTGGATTAGTATATGGAACTCTGCGAACGATGGAGCGGGGTCAGGACTAGATGCCGATTTGTTGGATGGACAGCAAGGTTCATACTATATCAACACTAGTAACATCGGCTCTCAGTCTGTAAACTACGCAGCAAGTGCTGGTAGCGCAGGAAGTGCTACTATTACAGAATTTCAATCAATACCAGACCATCGTGGTAGCGCATATACTCCAAATGCATATGCTGGAAATCGTGTTTGGTGGCACTTTAACAATAAAGATGCAGTAGGTGGTTATGGTACATACTGGCACGCAATTCAGACTGTTTCTCCTTGGAGTAGCTACGACCCATCTCACCGCCAACAACAGATTCAATGGGGAGGTACTGATATTTCTTTTAGGTATGCTACAAGCGGAACTACTTGGTCTTCTTGGTTTAGATTCATTACTGACGCAAACATCGCATCTCAATCAGTATCCTACGCTGACGAATCAGGATATTCTGCGTCTTCGGGTTCTGTAGAGTGGACTAGTGTTCAAAACAAACCAGCAACATTTGCTCCATCTGCTCATACCCACGATGATAGGTACTACACCGAATCTGAGTCTGATGGTAGGTATGTGCCATACGGCAGTATCACTGGAAGCTTTGGGCTTAACGACAACAAATTATACCTAAGAACAAACGGAGACAACAACCACTACTTGTGGAATGCTAGCGATGACTGGGAGGAATTAAACGCATATGAAGGAACTGGATTTAGAATAACAAGTAATCAAGGAGCCACAGGGGTTCTTTATGTTTATGGTTCATCAAATGGTGGATATACATACTCACCATACTCATTTC
>JACCDW011814798.1_pt1 | contig 14532 bp, 16 predicted proteins | sample 7449781 | NCBI WGS metagenome assembly JACCDW01 (sample SAMN15323449, study PRJNA562643) | freshwater metagenome | isolation source: river surface water | place: USA:Blue River Watershed | collected 2017-08-18
AAAATTGACCAGCAAGAAATTATCAAAGAAAAACAAAAGGACAAATAGTTTTGTGCCATGTTTCTGTGCCATGTATTCAATAAAAATCCCTAAAAACCACCATTCACAAAAACAAATATCAGTTGATTATCAAACACTTAAAAAAAATACCGCAATATTCATAACCCTGAGGTCTGGGGTTCAATTCCCCCCTTCGCTACCAACAAAATCAACCACTTACGAATTCGTAGGTGGTTTTTTTTATTTTGTGCCATGTTAATGTGCGATGTTTGGATTCAAATCTTGGTTGTTATTGTTGGAATAATCGGATAATCCAACCCCTATTCGTCGGACTGAAATTGACCCCATCGGTAAAGACAAATCAATGATGAATAATAAGGGGTTAAACAATGGTAACATTGGGTATTATTGGGTATTATTGGCTGTGAATAGTTCCGACGAAGAGATGTCAGTTAGCCGGGCGAACAGGGTTTGTCGTCAGCTTATTTTCCAAGTAGGGTCTCTTTCGGTTTATGTCGAGGCGTAAATACTTGCCATTGATTTGTTCTGTATTTTCTGTTTTTAGTGCTGATTAGTGCTAATTTTTTAGGTATATTCTATCCAACCTGTATACTTCTATTACAGCTCCATAACCTTCTAACAAGTCTTCCTCTAGTGCTTGAATTCCGTGAGAAACACTTATCGTTCGTGAAAAACACTTATTGTGCATGAAAAACGCTTATTATTCATAATATAATGCGAAATGCGATTACTCAATCTATGGGTCATAATTATAACAATTTGCAGCTACAAGAATATGGCGATTTCGTAGCACGAAACTTTATGACACTGTACGAATACAATGTGATATTGGTCATCCTTTGGATTATACCCTTTTTTTTTCGTTGTTAAGTTCAATTTTACGATTTGCCGGTCTGAAATACCACGAAACAACTGTTAATACAAGTAATAAAGAAGGTCCAAAATATTCTACGGCAACAGCCCCTACAGCAAGATGTGTAAAAATTGCACCTGACATCAAAAAGAAAAATCCTGAATACGCCCATTCTTTTACTAATGGAAATTTAGGAACAAGGACTGCAATTACTCCGAGAATTTTCCAAACACCTATAATTGTCAAGAAATAGGAAGGATAACCTAATGTGTCCATTTTTTGCACTTCTTCTTTCATTTGGATTAGTTGAACTATACCTGTGGATACCATTCCTAAACTAAGCCAAATGGTTGCCACCCAATAAATGATTTTATCTCTCTTTTTCATTGTTTGTTATTTAATTTTACAGATTACTTTTTCGAGTTGATTATGAGCCATATTAATTCCTTGTGAAAAAGGAAGTTTGAGCATAATGTCTCTATCAGCCACTGACCTGAAAACAATTTTCATTGTCAGTTTGCTCGTGTCTTCCGTAATTGGTTCAAAATCCAAAAATTCAAGTTGAACAGGAAAACCTGTATTTTCCATTTCAAAAGTCCTTGTGATATTTTTATTTTCAATCACTTTATGAATAGAGCCGTTCGCCCGAAATAAAACATTGCCTTGTCCGTCCGAGGTCTCAAATTGGTAACCTCCGTGAGCTTGATTATCCATTTTCAAGACTTTGTTACCCATCCATTGTTCCACCAATTCGGGTTCTGAGTATGCCTTGAAAAGAAGGTTTACAGGCAGGTCAAAGGTTCTGGTGATTACAATTTCCTGTTTGCCGTCTTCGGCTATTAGATTTGTTTTCTGTTCCACGATATTACTTTTTTGATTGATAGTTTTTCATCACTTGTTCCAACTTGTTAAATCTATCATCCAAATGTTTTCTGAATGGTTCTAAAAAGTTGGCTATCTCCTTCATTTTGTCAGCATTGAGGTGATAGTATATTTCTCGTCCTTGTTGTTCTTTTTTTAGCAATTCACACTCTGTCAAAATTTGAAGGTGCTTTGAAACTGTCGGTCTTGCCGTTTCAAAATTGGAAGCAATACCCCCTGCTGTCATCGATTGCGTGGCAAGAAGAAGCAAAATAGACCTTCTCGTTGGGTCTGCAATGGCTTGGAATACGTCTCTTCTCAAATTCATTGTGTAGTTATTTGACTACGAATATAAGTGTAGTTATTTAACTACGCAAATTTTTCTTCATTTTTTGAGTCAGGGTGATTTAAAGTAGAAAAATGTCTTTGGATTGTATTGCTGTGTCGGTCTGTTAGCCTTGCCCATAACGGTTTCGGGCTTGGCGTTCGTGCGGGATTTCAGGGCACACCGCGAAGCAGCACCGAAGGTAAAACTGTCAGCCCAGCACTAAAGTTGATGCGAGGTAGAATGTTCAATTAACCACGACACCCGCCATTGCGCCTAACGCCTGTTATAGCCAGTGGTTATTTCCATATTTCTTCGTCTAACCAGTTTTTGGGAAAACCCATTTCTTTTGTCTGTGCCAATGGACAGGTTTTCATTAATTCCTTAAGTCGCTCACTAAATGTTGAACCTGGACTTATTTGTTTTAAAACATACTCTATACAAGATAATGTTGCATAAAGCTTGTTTGTATATATTAATTTGTTTTTCAGGAAAGTATGGGTTGGGTGAGTAGGAAGTTTAATTTGTATCAGTCGTCTATTCCAAACTCGTCCATGATGAGCACAAATGTTTCTTAATGTGCTAAAGCAAAGTATCCAATTCTCAATAACTGAAACATCTTTAAGACCAAAATGAGAGGTAACAGCTAATTTTTCAGGACTCTTTTTCAAGTTTTGAAAAATCTTTGACAATAAACCCATACTACTTACTTCTAAGCTCATCCAACTTGGTGGTTCTGTCGGATTGGTGTATTTGTTTTTGTAATGGTCAATAAATGTTTCGTTACTTCTATCTATTTCTTTTTGTAAACTATCTAAATGGTTGGCAAATCGCATTGGGTCTCTATAGAGTTCAGGCTTAAGTTGCCAATGACTTCCGTGAGTTAATGCAAAATGATAGATGATTTGAGTTCTTAATGCGATTTCAATTTTTTCAATAGCATCAAATATTAACAGACGGAGCTTTCTGTCAAATACGTAAAGTTCTATGATTTGCTCAAATGTAACATCAACATTAAATGGTTGGTCATCTTGGGAATTGTCTTGAAAAGGGTATGTGTAAGCTCTTAATCGGTAATAGCTAATATTGGAGAGATAATTTTGAGCTTTTATTTCGTTATCAAACTTTAGCCCACGGCCCTTTAATTTTTCTACTTGTTCAGGTATTGCGATGGGTAACTTATTGTATTTCATAGGATTGTTGAATTTAAGTTAACCCTATAAAAATCGAAAACCAGCCCGGGTGCGCTGTTCAAGTGGGAAGCGTGGCTGGTATTATTAAGTGCAATTATACGGCATATTTTAGTAATTGTAATAGTCGTTCCCAAATTTATCTTTTTGTTTATTTTCATTAATCTTGTCAATTAGTCATTTATTCGTGTTTTAAAGATAATGAAATTTTGTTTTTAGACTTCCATAATCTTGAGTTGCACGGTGGTCTTACCATTGGCTATAACGTTTTGCAGCTACCCGAAGGGCGGGACTTTTACCACAAAACTTGATTTGAAAAACTAATGTTTGAATAACCACAAAACTTTCTTTGGAACACGAAACCCCGCCTTTTGGGTAGGTGCTGTTATGCCCAGTTATTCTAATTGTCATACAAAGTTTTATTGAAAGTAATAATAAAACCGTTTCCAAATCCCCAAGGTCTTTTCTTGTCTTCAATTGAATTTCCTATCCTATTATTTGCTCCCATATTTGTCATATTTCCATTAGGAGTTATTGTAATCCATCCTATTTTTTCATACGGTTTAAATTCCATTAGAGTCTCCCCGTGTAATATTGTTGCAACTTGTAATGTGCCGTCAACTGGATAATCGGATGAAAGTTCTGCGTTAAGAACTTCACCTAAAAGCAATGCTAAATTTGATTTCGTTGGTTCTCTCAGTTGGGATTCTAAAACCGTTAATACTTTTGAGAGGTCCACATTAGCATTAGTAGCCCATTCCGTGATTTTTTCATTAAAGTTCTGTTGCTCTTTTTCTCCCCAAATATTTCCCGATGCTGCAATAGCACCACCAACAATCGGTATTGCACCAAGTGAATTCAAAATAAATCTGGCCGCTTGTTTTCCACCTGGCTTATTTATCATTTCAGTCAGTTGCTTAATCAATTCGTCTTTTTCGTTGTCCATTTGCTGTTTCGTAAATTATTAAACGTCAATCAAACTATTATCTTCCTTGCCCTGCACGTCTCATTTCTCCTTCAGCAATAGTTTGAACATTTTCACGGATATTTTTTTGTGAGTCTTTCTGTTTAATCGAAAAGTCACAGTTTATACAATTCCATTTAAATTTGTTCCAAAACGTTATTTTCTCTTTCAGTTCAGTTTTACAATTTGGACATAATGGAACGTAGTCTATGTGGATATTACCATTCATTGTCCTAACGGCCCAAAAAACTTTGAATTTTGAATAATTGTCTTGCAATAAACGGTCATTACTATTAGTAACAAAACCAAAGAAAGGAGTGTCAACAGGTTTGTTTTTCTTTTTCAGGATAATTAGTCTTTGTATGATAAAAGTGACTATCAGTGTCAGGATTAATAGCCCCAATAATGACTTCCAATGATTCGTGAAAAAATTTGCCAGTATTGAAAAATCAAACTTCGCTATAGTTTTAGCATTTTCTTTAAGAAATAAAATTGTCATTGCAGATAGCCATATCAATATTGGCTTAAAGTAACTGTCAAATATCCATTCTAGTATTTTCACTGTTGTCTGTTTTTATAATTGGGCATATCGTTTCTCAGCTATACGCAGGCAGGGATTTTTGCCACTGAACTTCCTACGAAGAACTGAACTTTAAATTTACCACTTCCCTGTCCTACGAAACACGAAACCCCTGCTTGCGTATAGGTGATGTTACCACACGTACTTCTTCGTTTTCTTTGTCGTTGTTCGTAATTTTCTTCAAAAATACAAGAAATATATTTTGTGAGGTTGAAAATTGTCTTTAAATTTGCATACTATAATTAGCGAGTTAATGGAGTGTTACAAGACAGAAAATAATCGAATTGAAATTCACCACGGTGACTTTCTAAAGGTTTCCAAAAACTGGGAATCACCGACTGTCGTTGTATCAGATGGTCCTTATGGAATTGGGGGATTTCCTGGAGACCCTAAAACACCAAATGAATTAGGGGAAATCTACCGTCCGTTTATTGAGGAATGGTCAGAAAAGTCAACGCCAAATACTACATTATGGTTTTGGAACACAGAGTTAGGCTGGGCAAATGTTCATCCTGTACTTATAGAAAATGGATGGGAATTTGTGAATTGTCATATTTGGAATAAAGGGCTTGGTCATATTGCAGGAAACGCAAATACGAAAACTCTCAGAAAGTTTCCTGTTGTTACAGAGGTTTGTGTACAATATGTAAAAAAACCAAGCTTTAAAGTCAATAACCAAGTTTTATCTATGCAGGATTGGCTTAGGTATGAATGGAAAAGAACTGGCTTACCTTTGTCAAAAACAAATGAGGCTTGTGAAGTTAAAAATGCTGCGACACGAAAATATTTTACAGATTGTCATCTTTGGTATTTTCCGCCCCCTGATGCATTTGAAAAGATAGTAAACTATGCAAATACATACGGAAAGGCTGAAGGCAAACCATATTTTTCTATTGATGGTAAACAATCATTAAGCAAAGATGAGTGGGAGAATATGAGGTCAAAGTTTAAATGTCCTTTCGGTGTTACAAACGTCTGGGATTCTCCGCCGTTGAATGGAAAAGAAAGACTTAAAAACGGAAGCAAAGCATTGCACCTTAATCAGAAGCCTTTAAAGTTTATGGAACTTATAATTAATTCATCATCTGATGAAGGGGATGTGATATGGGAACCATTTGGAGGCTTGTGTTCAGCAGCAATAGCATCTTACAGATTGAAAAGAAAATGCTACGCTTCTGAAATAAGTGAAGATGTGTTTAATATGGCTTTAAAAAGAGTACAAGTATTAGACCTACAGCCTACATTAAATCTTTTATAAGCTCAATTGTGTCTGTATTGCTATCGTTTATCAGTTTAGACCATTCCCTTAACGTATGTCCGTGAATAGAAGTATTTAATACAGATGATTTGAAAACTTCAAGTTCTGCGTGTTGTATTCTATCAATTTTGGCAAAATTAGTATCGAGTCGATATGGAAATTTACCTAACAGTGTTTTAATTTTTGTTTGATATTCCGTACTCGCGTCATAAACTAAAGATTCTTCACCCCATTCTTGTATGAGCTTTTGGGCTTCTGCATAGACATCAGGTAAACCTTGAAATTTATAACCATTTGTATTTGTCTGTTGTAAATTGGAAGTTCTGGATGTTGTATCTTCAGGCTCAAAAACTAAATATCCTGGGGGTCTATGATAATGCTTATCTCTAGCTAGTGCAAGACTTTTTGCAGAACCAATCCAAACATCAATAATTTTAGGTTTACCATATATTACAAATTCAGGCAACCAAGCAACTAGGGCAACATTTGTTTGGTCAAACTCAAAATGATTAATACTATCTTTAAACCTAGCCGTGATTTCAGTCGCTAATGGAAACCAAGTTTTGATTTCAATACCCGGTCTTGGACTTATTGAGCCTTCAAAAATAGTATCTGGAAAACCGGGGTCTTGTCTTTTCCAATTACCCAAATCAAACCAATCCAATTTATTTAGTTCTTCACAAACATTAAATTCAATCATATTACCAACCAATGGCGATAATTTTGAAACTGTTTTGGCAAGATGTTCGGCATATTCTACTGTTGGAGGCTTGGCAATTTCTAGAACATCCATATTATTTCCTTTGAGGGAATGTATGTGATTGCCTGCTCTTTCTAAAATTTCTTTGTAATTCACTTCAGTAACTCTGAGATTTCAACATTAAGTGCTTTTGCAATTTTCTCAATGTTTACTAGAGTTATGTTTTTTTCGGCACGTTCTATCATTCCGATGTACGTCCTATGTAAGTCAGCTTTAGAAGAAAGTTCTTCTTGAGAAAGATTTTTTTCTTTTCTTATCTGTCTTACACGTTGTCCGAATTTTATTAAAATTTCTCTGCTCTCCATTGAGTAAATCACAATGGGGCAAAGCTACTTATAGTATGCAACCTGAACCACAGACTATAGTTAGCATTTTGAGTTTCAAATAATCCCCACAAAATTATTTTTCATTGTCGGTCTGTGTCTTTTTAGTATGTGTGGTAACGGTTTGCGTGTATGAGAAGTAGCGGATTTAATAGCACATCACTTTCAGTTTGATACTGAATTTTGTTAAAAGCACTAACGCTCGATTTACCACTGAACCCGCTATTTTTCATACACGCTGTTAGCTACTGGGCTTTTTAAGTTCTTTCATACTTTCAGGTATTTCTAAACCTTTAATGTAATTTTGGATATTACCGTGATTTCGGTACTTGCCAATTAAAGTTGAAAATGAAACTGCCGAATAAATGAAAACTATGATTGATATAACACCGCTAATTATAAGGTTAGAATTTAATTCTTTTAAATAGTCTGATGCTATATTTAGGTTCCAGTTTGATGAATACAAGATGTACAATAATGCGAATAGAAATAAAATGCTTGGGATAGAAAACTCAATCCAACTTTTTTTTCTCCACTTTCTTAATTCAGATTTTATCCAAAGATTTCTTTGAATTTCCCTTGATTTATTTTGTTCTTCTAATAGCTTTTCTTCTAATGTTTTAACCTTTGAGTCGGCTTCTCTTTTTTCATCTATGACAGAATCAAAAACTTTTGCTTTCTCTTCATATGTTGACTTTGATTTTTCAAGTTCATCCGTTCTTAAAGCTATTTCCTCAAATACTTTTTCTAACTTTTTGATTCTGCTTTCTTCTAACCTTTTTTGTTTTGCAGCTTCGTCTTCGAGTCTTTTTACAAATTGCTCTTTATCTTTTTCGGCAAGTAGATTTAACTCTTCAATATCTTTTAATTGCTTATTTGTAATACGTGTGGCAACACGAACAATATCCGTATCACTAATTTCTTCCTTAGCGTATTTATGGATATTATCGTCTAATTCTCTTAGAATTTGAGACTTGGGTAGATTTTTATTTAGTGTTAAAGAAATAATACATGTTAAACCAATTTCTGCCAAATCATCTCCTTGAATTTCTTTATTAATTTGTGGGTTACTGAGCCACAAAATATTCAATAAGTCATCAGCTTTAATTGTCTCAGGTTGAAAACCGTCTTTTAAATATATATTGTCCCCCTCAACTGATGCAGAGTTATTTACAAACCAAGCATTAACCTTCTCAAAATCCTTAATTTTATTAGTCCTTTTCTTTTTTACATACAAAATCGCAACGGCATCATGAAGTGCGGATTTTTTGGAATTCCGCACCTTTTCAAAAATTTTGTATTCTTCGGTAAATCTTGCTTCATTCATTAGTTTTTCGGTATGGTAAATCACACTTATACCAAACTCTCCAATTGAATTTTCAAGGTTATCAGCAACTCGTTCTAAGTCAGTTTTTGAATAGCCCTTTCTATCACAAGCATTGTATACATCCTCTGGGTTTACCTTTTTTTGTAAAAAAGATTTTTCAAAGAACGATGCTTTTGTTTCAAGAAGATTCTTTGTTTCTTCTATCGTGTCCTTTAAAATAGTTATCGTAAATCCTTGTTGTTTAGCAATCCTAATTAATGTTCTGCAAGTATGTGTCGATTCTGGAGTGTTTAAGTCCAACAGTCCAACAACAAAATTTGTATCCAAAAGTAGTTCAATTTCTCTTTTGACACCATCAGGATTGTACTCTATGTAACCTGCTATAATTGAGCCAAGATAAATGTTTTTTATGCGGTCATAAATAGTGGGGATTCTCCTGAAAAATTCGATGAATTGAGCCTCTGATGTATAGTCATCTCCGTTAGTACTTTGATTATTGGAGATATATTTTGAGAGGGTAAATTTATTCTTTTCAATGAATTTAAAAATGGAGCTACTATTTTCAATTTCAAGTTCAGAGGTTTCACAAAATTTTTGAAACAACTGTTCTAATTCTTCAATTTCCTTTTCTTGGCTATGTATAACTTCCTCAAAATCAGTAAATGCATATTGATTTATACTAAACGCTCCATCATTATAAATTACAAAATGGGTTATTTCTTCTGTATTTATCTCTTTACAGATTTCATCAAGTATTTTTTTTAAAGTTGGAATTGGAAAATCTATATTGTAGAGAGAGTCCGTTTTTGTTTTAATCTCAATTATGCTTTTTCCTTTAAATACCCCTTCACTATTCATTTTTGAAAGAGCCCTTTTAACTAATGGGATAAAAATGTCAATAGGACCTTTTGCAAGACTTCCTGTATTTCTTATATGGGCTAGCAAGCTGTATGTTATGGCTCTTTCTTTATTCATTTTCTCTTTTTGGTTTTAGGGTTCTTTAGCCTTGTAGCTAACTTGATTATATACGAAACTATCACAATCACACAGGAATTGCAAAATAATTTAAGAGTCCTGATTTTCTCGCATTTACGGAAATTGCAGATTGCGTAATGGCAATTGCAAAAAACACCCTATAACTCAGTTTAACCGTTCAATTCTTAAGTTCGATGTTCCACCCTGTGCCAGTTTTATGTGCCATGTTTTCATCAACAATCTCACAAAATCCCAATTCACAAAAACAAATGCCATTTAACTATCAATCACTTACAAAATACACCACAATATTCATAACCCTGAGGTCGGGGGTTCAATTCCCCCCTTCGCTACCAACAAAATCAACCACTTACGAATTCGTAGGTGGTTTTTTTTATTTTGTGCCATGTTGATGTGCGATGTTTGAGTCCAACTCTTGATGATTGTTGTCCCCAAAAACCTTGATTTCAAGTGCCCCACGTTCAATAGCAGATAACACTTTAGGGTCTATGTAATGTCTTTCTAATACCTCTTGAGTGGAATGGGATGTAATCAATCCTGTCTCGTTCCCCATAACCTGATTAACCCAAGTGATATAAGTTTTTCTGAGATTTTTCAAACTCACATCTTTGTCAATACCTGCAGGTTCTTGAAACGGTTTGAACCTTTTAAAGCTACCTAAATGGCGAGCCTTTTAACACGAAACTTGATGTAATAAACAAATGTTTGATTAACCGCAAAAATATCTTTAGAAAACGAAACACTGCCTTACATGTAGGTGCTGTTATGCGTTCAGTTTTCTTTGCTTTTAGGCGAGTTTGACAAAGTTGTCTTCAAGTTTTACGTTAAAATTTATTTCGGCTTTCAATGCCTTAAAAACTTTCAAAACAGTGTCAATGGTAGCACTGTTAGCACTGCTTTCAAGTTTAGAGATTTGAGCTTTCTGGACACCAACAAGTCGTCCAAGTTCTTCTTGTGTCAACTTTCTTTCTAGTCTCGCAGTTTTAATCATTTTGCCCAGTACATCCATACGAAGTTCATATTCGTATTCGTCACGTTCTATCGTCCCAACTTTACCGATATACTTATCTTTCATCTCGGCAAGTGAGTAGGTCTTTAATTCTTTATTTGCCATATCATTACTTTTTTTATTTGTTTTTAAAATATTTGTCTTTCAGTCTAACTGCTCGGCCAATTTCGTTAGCTGGAACTTTGTCAACTTTCTTAATGAAACCGTGGGTTGCAATTACCAAAGTTTCTTTATTATCTGTTTTGTCCCAAAATGCAAGAAGTCTGATTTGAAGTCCTGCAAACTTTGTCCGAAACTCCCAAATATCATCTTTTAGTTTCTTGAAAAGCTTAGGGTCATTAGTTTGTTCAGCAAGGTCAATATTGTAAAAGATTTTCTTAATTGTCTTATGGTCGAGTTGCGAAATAAATTCATCCGCTTCTTCTAAAAACTTTGTCTCGAAAAATCTCATTCAATATCGTTTTACTTAACATTACAAATTTAATAAAAGTTTCTAAATATAGAAACATTATTTTTTTTCAAATTGTTATTGGAGTCGATATCCTGTGCCATGTTTGAGTCCATCTCTTGTTGATTGTTGTACCCAAAAACCTTGATTTAAGAAGTCTACAAGTAAATAGTAAGTGTTGCTTTCCCATTAGTGGCAAAACCCAATGTATTCGTATGTCTTACAATCTTACCTTGCAGGTTATGGTAAATTAATCATTATTCTCCGCAAAAATGCGGTAATTATTTTAATTTTTCTCCGCATGTCAAACCAGTTATTGGTCGTTTATCTGAGTATCTTGGTTAATATGTAGTACTGTAAATACATTACCACTAACATTTTGGCGCTTGGCGTTGTGGCGGATCCTTGTTCTATTTCGACCTTGTCAACCATGATGTTATTGTTAACGAAAGTAGTCCTGCGGAAAATACAAAATAACCGTAGAGTCCTAGTTTTCTTGCGTTTGCAGAAATGTCTAATTACGTATATGTAAATGTAAAAATCACCCAATTTTCATAACCCTGAGGTTGGGGGTTCAATTCCCCCTTTAGCTACATTCTTAACTATTTTTTCTTTTTTCTTGGCAATCCATTCCTATTCCATCGTTGATTCTTTGGTCTTTTTACCCCAGCATTGGATGGAGATTTCGAGTTTCCGGAATTCATTGTTTGTAATCCGATGAGTTCCAATTTCCCACCGTTCCGCTGAAAATCTAATTGCAAATGCAATAGATTATCCATTACTGTATGATCAACGATATTACATCTCGAAAAATCCAATTTCAACGATTCTGAATTATTTACTTTATCTAAATGCTTCTTAATACCCAACCAATTGGAGAATACTGCCGCACCAATGATATGCCAATGGTTTTCATATCTCTCAATTTTCGCTGAAAAGACACGAACTAAGGGCGCCCCAAATACTATTTGAATAATAATTTTTGTAAGAATTCCAGCCGCAATTCCAATCAACAAGTCTGTAAGAATGGTAACTACTATTGTAGTCATAAATCCTATCAACTGTTCTGTACCCACATTTGCCATTCGTCCAAACACTTTTGGACTGGCTAACTTTATACCTACCCCAATTAATAGTGCGGCCAATGCGGGAATAGGAATTAAATCGCTAAACTGTAAATCGAAAATCAAAAACAACAGCATGAAAATTCCATGAAAAAAATTGGCAAATCGGGTTTTTGCACCGTTTTCAATATTTGCACTGCTCCGCGCAACCTCGCTAATCATCGGCAACCCACCTACTATGGATGAAATTATATTCCCAAAACCTACAGCCATTAAGTCCTTATTCGCATCGCTTTTCCTTTTCAATGGATCGTGCATATCCATCGCCTTTACTGTTAATAAACTCTCTAAACTTCCAACGATAGAAAACAATAAAACATACTTAACGAAAACACCCAATTGGTTTATGCCATCAAAGCGTTCGTTCCAAGCGATACTGTGTAAAAAATCCTGTTCAAAATGAATTAAATACTTCTCCGGCAATGCTACCATTTTTGCTAGTATAATCGACACTGCCAATACTACCAACGGAGCAGGAATTTTCTTTAAAGACGATATTTTTAATTTCGGCCAATAAAGCACAATTAATAAACTCAATAGTCCAATCAAGGCTACCTTAACCTCCCCGCCGCTTATCGATAAAGGAATTGCCAACAACAATTCAAATGGCTCTATAATGGATTCTCCCATTTCATTTAATGGCATTGAACCAAAAAGTAAATGAGACTGCTTACTTATAATTATTATACCGATAGCAGTTAACATTCCGTGTATCGTACTCAATGGGAAAAAATCAATTAAGGATCCTAATCGGATAAACCCAAATAACAATTGAATAATACCTGCTACTAAAATTGCACCGAGTGCCATATGCCAACCTTCTACATTATCGCCTCTTCCAAACTCCTCTACCGCACCTGCAACTATCACTATTAATCCTGCCGCTGGCCCTTTGATTGTCAACTCCGATCCAACAAACCAAGAAACAAAAACACCGCCAATCATTGCCGTAACTAAACCCATTATTGCAGGGAAATCACTTGCTTGAGCGATGCCTAAACTCAATGGCAATGCAATTAAAAACACTAAAAACCCAGAAATAAAATCACTCCTAAAATTAGAACCCAACATGCTAAAAACACCTGAATTATTATTACTCTTCATTAATGAGTTGACTTGGTTTATTTCAAAAAATCATACAAAATAACCCAATTTTATGGCCAGAACCTTGAAGATGGCAGACTTATGACATAAAACAATAACTTACAATCGGAGATATTGAAACCTTAACTTGTTCACAAGCAATAATCAATCAGACTTTTTTAACTATGTAAATTATCAATACTTTTGTAATAACACTTATTTTTGCGTTCATGCTCCAAAATAAAATTAACCAAATCCATGATTTCTGGCAACCAATTTATTTTTAAAGAGCAACCCAAACTTGGGTATTTTTCTCAATCTTTCTGTGGATACATCAAACCAATCGTTTTATTTTTATTATGTTCTTTACCGATTATTGCTATTGGTCAACAAAATATTATTGATACCAACAAGGATTCAATAATTGTTTCACCCCCTAAATCAAAATACAGCGGCAATTTCTACGGACAAGTTTGGGATGGTGAAACCCGTGATCCCATGGCATTTGCAAGCTTGCGTTGGGGAAAAACGGGCAAGGGCGTTATTACCAACTTTGAAGGGGAATTCAACTTGGGTAAAGGGCCATTTCCATCTGACACCTTTTGGATTGATTATATAGGATTTGAGACCTACTACATTCTGCTAGACACCGTAAAAACCATGCCTTTACGTATCAATTTAACCCGAAAAATTGAGCGTTCGGATGCTGTCGTAATCACATTGGGCATCAATCCGGCCATGAAATGGTTGAAATTAGCGCAGGATAATCGAAAAAGAAACAGTCCGGCCAATATTCAAAGTTACCAATGCGAAACGTTTAGTAAAGCCACCGTTGCTATCAATAATATAAGCAAAACGCTGCAAAAAACCAAAATCGCAAAGAACATGGGGTCCTATTTCGATACCATTTCTTATATGACCGGAGATTCCAATAAGTCGATATTACCCGTACTTATTTCTGAAGTTCTCAGTGATTTCAGCTATCAAAAAACGCCTTACCTCACCAAGGAAGTGGTTAAAGCCACCCGCATCCGCGGACTTGGAGTTACGGATGGGAGTTTGGTAGGTCAGCTTATGGGCAATACCTTCACCAATTACAGCATATACGATGAAAGTTTGGTGGTTTTCGATAAGGGAATACCCTCCCCGATTGCCGATGCCGCTGAATTGTTATACGATTACCGATTGGTTCAAGTGGATTACACCCATACCCCCAAAGTGGTTCAGCTAAAAGTAACTCCCAAAAATCCTCGGGATTTAGCATTCAGCGGGTTTATTTGGATACAAGATAGCACTGGCGCAATTGTTCGGTTAGCTTTAGAAATTACAGGTGCAAGCAACTTAAATTATGTTGAGGAACTAAAATTTGCCCAAGAATACGAACGCGTTGAAACGGGCGAATTTTTATGT
>JACCDW012052023.1_pt1 | contig 14532 bp, 10 predicted proteins | sample 7449781 | NCBI WGS metagenome assembly JACCDW01 (sample SAMN15323449, study PRJNA562643) | freshwater metagenome | isolation source: river surface water | place: USA:Blue River Watershed | collected 2017-08-18
AAAGTTTTCAGATCACTGAAATCACATTCCCAGTTATGATTAGTGATGCAATGTCACAAGTGGTAGCTTCAGAGCAACTTCGAAAGGCAGCAGAGAACAAGGGAGAGGCGATTAAGATTCAGGCAATCAAAGAAGCTGAAGCAGAAAAAGAAAGAAAGCGACTACAAGGAGAAGGAATTGCACTTGAAAGAAAAGCGATTGCAGAAGGACTAAAGGAATCGATGGAGATCATCTCAGTCGCTACAGGCAAGAATGCTACTGACGTAATGGCTGTTCTTACACTTACGCAATATCTTGATACTGTGAAGTCAATTGGTATATCAAACAATACAAAAGTTATTTTTGTAGATTCAAGTGCTGGAAGAACAGGGGAACTACTTCAGCAGTTAACCTCAGCGATGGAGAGTGCAAAATAGTTTTAATTAATAAACACCCCACAGACTTCTCTGTGGGGTGTTTATTTGTAACTGAAATCTAATTTAAAACCTCATATTCATTAAACACAGTTTCTCCCATCGTCTCCGTTTTAATTAGTTTAAGTTTTGAACTGAAGTCTTCACTAAACAAAGGAATTCCTGTTTTGAATGAAATTGGTTCAATTGTTAGATACAATTTTGATACCAAACCAGATTTCATAAAAAGAGTGTAAATTGAAGCTCCTCCACATATTGCAACTTCAGAGTATCCACGAGAAGAAAGTTCTTCAATTAAATCCTGAGGACTTTTTTGTGTATATTCAAATCCTTCTCTTTTTAAATCTGGATTTCTTGAGTACACAATATTCAGCCTATCTTTAAGTGGAAAAGGAAGAGTGTTGGCTGTCTTTGATCCCATGACAATAACTTTTGCTTTCTTTGTTAATTCAACAAATCTTCTTTTGTCTTCCTTGCTTGTCCAAGAAGCTGCATGATTCTCATCCTGTGCAATGAATCCATCTTTTGTTTGTGCTGCGATTATAAATACATTCATGTTAGTTATACAGCTATCGGTGCTTTAATTGGTGGGTGTGGATCATATCCTTCAAGTGTGAAGTCTTCAAATTTAAAATCAAATAGGTCTTTAACTTCTGGATTAAGCTTCATTGTTGGTGCTTGTCTTGGTTCACGAGTGAGCTGTTCTTCAACTTGAGACATGTGATTCGAATACAGATGAGTGTCACCTCCGGTCCATACGAATTCTCCGACAGAAAGATTACAAACTTGGGCAATCATCATTGTGAGAAGAGAATACGATGCAATATTGAAGGGAACACCAAGGAAACTATCACAGCTTCTTTGGTAGAGTTGGCAGGATAGTTTTCCGTTTGCGACGTAAAATTGGAACAAACAGTGACATGGAGGAAGGCCAGCTTTTGCCATCTCATCAATATCAGCAGGGTTCCATGCGGATACAATAAGTCTTCTCGAATCAGGATTCTTTTTAATCTGTTCGATTACATCTTTCAGTTGATCAATCTCTCTTCCGTCTGGTGTCTTCCAGTGTCTCCACTGATATCCATAGATTGGACCTAGATTTCCATATTCTTTTGCAAATTCAGTATCTGTCTTAATCTTGTTAACAAAATCCAAAAGACCAGATTTCCATTCTTCAGAGTCAGTACTTGGAACAGGAAGATTGTTCTTCTTAAGATATGCTTTGTAAGGCCATTCATCCCAAATGTGAACATTTCTCTCAGCGAGGTATTGAAGATTAGTGCTTCCTGCAATGAACCAAAGGAGTTCGTGAATTATTCCATTTAGAAAGACTTTCTTTGTCGTAAGGAGAGGAAATCCTTTGTTTAAATCAAATCGCATTTGATACCCTAGTACAGATTTTGTTCCAGTTCCTGTTCTGTCTGTTTTAATGTCACCGTGCTCTTGTATGTGTCTTAAAAGATTTAAGTATGCTTCATCATGTGGATTATTCATGCCCGAATTGTATCAAAATTTAAGGTATTAAAATAGGTGTTTTTTCTTCCTTTACCACCCTCCTGTGGGGACGTATAATGCAGGTATGAAAGACACTCACATCAAAAAACTCATTGACGCAGAGAAGAAAAGACAGAAGTCAGTTATAAACCTCATCCCATCAGAAAACTATGTTTCAAAGGATGTTTTGGAAGCCCTAGGGTCAATATTCGATAATAAATATGCAGAAGGATACCCGTTTGCACGATACTACGGAGGGCAGGAAAATACGGATAAGCTTGAGACTCTTTGTCAGGACAGAGCACTAAAGCTGTTTAAATTAAAGAAGGAAGAGTGGAGAGTAAATGTTCAGCCACTTTCAGGTTCACCTGCAAATCTTGCAGTGTATTTTGCTCTTGTTGAACAAGGTGAAAAGATCATGGGACTTCCTCTTTCATCAGGGGGACACTTAACTCACGGTCATAAGGTTTCAATTACAGGAAAGCACTGGCAACAAGTTCCAATTTTTCTTGATCTTGAGACAGAACTCATAGACTACAAGAAAATGAAGGAAGACGCTGTTCGGGAAAAACCTAAACTGATTGTTGTTGGATTCACAGCATATCCACAAATCGTTGATTTTAAAAAGTGCAGAGAGATTGCTAATGCATGTGGTGCATACTTAATGGTAGATATGTCACATTTTGCAGGACTTGTTGCAGGAGGTGTATATCCAACACCATTTGAATATGCTGATGTTGTGACTACAACTACACATAAGACTTTAAGGGGTCCACGAGGGGCAATGATCTTCTCAAAGGTAGATGCACGAGAGATTAACAAGAAGGTAGATAAGGCGGTATTCCCAGGTCTACAAGGAGGTCCTCACATGAGTCAGATTGCTGGTATTGCCGTTGCTCTTAAAGAAGCAGATTCACCAGCGTTTAAAAAGTATGCAAAGCAGGTCATTAAAAACACAAAAGTACTCGCAGATACATTAAAGAATCTAGGTTGGAGAATCATTTCAGGAGGAACAAGCTCACACCTTCTTCTTGTTGATACATGGATGGACGGAAAGGGGCTTCCAGGAAAAGAAGCAGAAAGTCTTCTTGAAAAGAATGGAATCATTTGTAACAAGAATACAATCCCAAGAGAATCAAGAAGTGCCTTCGACCCATCAGGAATTAGAATCGGAGGAGCTGCAGAAACATCAAGAGGGAAGACAGAAAAAGACTTTAAGAAAATTGCTGAGAAGATTAACAGTGTTTTAAGAAAGAATAAGTAAATGACCGCTACAAAAGGTAAGCTCATTGTCATCGAGGGTACTGATGGTTCAGGAAAGAAGACACAGACCGCTAAGCTGTTAGAGAGGTTTACACAAGAGAAAATTCCGGTTGATACAATTGATTTTCCAAGATACGGAACACCTTCCGCATATTTTGTTGAGAAGTATCTTCATGGTGAATATGGGTCTGCAATGGACGTCGGTCCGTATGCTGGATCTCTCTTCTATGCACTTGATAGGTATGACCATTCTTTTGACATGAAGAAGAAGCTTAATGAAGGGATAACTGTTGTGTGTGACAGATATATATCAGCAAATATGGGACACCAAGCTGGAAAGATTGATGATCTTAAGGAAAGAGATTCATACCTTGAATGGCTTTGTAAAACAGAATTTGAAATGTTTAAGATTCCAAAACCTGACATTACAATTCTTCTTTTTGTGTCACCTGAGATTAATCAAAAACTGATGGCAAAGAGGGAAGACAAAGAATATTTGAAAGGGAAGAAACAGGATATTCATGAAGCAGATATGGAGCATCTTATGAAGGCAAGCGAAGCGTTTCTGTATGTCGCTAAGAAATATGGATGGATAGTTATCGATTGTGCACCTGAGGGAGAATTGCTTTCAGTTGATACAATACACGGACTTATATGGAGCAAGGTTTCCGAGATTTTATAGCAGTTGCCTACTTTCCCAATAGATACTATATTAGTCATATCTATGACAGACACAAACCCATATATTATAGTCCTCTACTACAAATACACTCACATTAAAGACCCACAAGGCTTCATGCTTTGGCATAAGGAGTTGTGTAGCAAACTCGGACTTAAAGGAAGAATCCTCATTGCAGAAGAAGGAATTAACGGAACTTTTGAAGGGACAAAAGAAAATGCAGACATATACTGTGATGCACTTCGAAATTCAGACTTCGGAGATTTTAAAGATATTGTATACAAGACAAGTAAGGGAACAGGGAGTGCATTCCCAAAACTAAAGGTTAAGGTTCGAAAAGAAATCGTTTCACTTTCTCTAGAGAAGAACGCAGAGACAGATATTGATCCAAACAAAGTAACAGGAGTACACCTAAAACCAGAAGAACTTAAGAAGTGGTATGAAAACAATGAAGACTTTGTGGTAGTTGATATGCGAAATGACTATGAATTCAAAGTTGGAAGATTTAAGAATTCAATCATGCCAAGTCTTGAAAACTTCAGAGATCTTGCGAAAGCACTTCCTGAACTTGAAGAAATCAAGAAAGCATCACATGAAGGAAAGAAAGTGTTAACTGTATGTACAGGAGGAGTACGATGCGAAAAGGCTTCAGGATTTTTGGTAAGTAAGGGATTTGATAATGTGTACCAGCTTGATGGAGGTATGCATATGTATATGGAAAAATATCCAGGAGAAGATTTCCTTGGAAAACTATATGTATTTGACGGAAGAGAGACAGTAGAGTTTGCATCAGAGAAGGGGCTACCAAGAGAAATAATTGGAAAGTGTGACTTCTGCGGAGGAACAACTGAAATATATTCAAACTGTGCACTTAATGAATGCAACAAAAAGATTCTCTGTTGTGAAGATTGCCAGATGAAAGCAAGAGAAGAAATGAAAGAGAAGACGGGAAGTGACAAACCAGTCAGTGTGTCTGGAAGTTCAGTGTTCTGCTGTGAGAAGTGCGAAGCTGATGCTTTTAAGAGGCAGATAAAGGTTTTGGAGGTGGTAGTTTAGTTTAAGTAACAAAGCCCCTTCGGGGGCTTTTTACGTCCCCATACTCATGCTAGTATATCCATGCATTAGCAAATAATTTAATATTCCATGGCAGAAAACAATCCAAAGCCCCAGACAGAGGTACATGCGGGCGATGCACTCCAGAAAACTCCTGCCGCACTTCGAGAAGAAGCGGTTATGGCGTTTTGGGATGAGCATAATGTATTTGAACAAACTCTTAAAAAAGAAGCTCCACAAGGGAACTTCGTATTCTATGACGGCCCGCCGTACGCAACTGGACTTCCACACTTCGGTCACATCATTCCTTCAACTATTAAGGATATAATTCCAAGATATAAGACAATGCAGGGATATCACGTTCCACGAAAGTGGGGATGGGATTGTCACGGTCTTCCAATTGAAAACCTAATTGAAAAGGAATTAGGACTTAAAGATAAGAAAGCAATTGAAGAATACGGAATCGCAAAGTTTAACAAAGCTGCAAAAGACAGCGTATTTAGATATGACGTAGATTGGAAGAGGCAAGTTAAGAGAGCGGGTAGATGGGTTGATATGGATAATGACTATCACACTATGGATTCAAGTTACACTGAATCTGTATGGTGGTCATTCAAAACCCTTAATGAAAAAGGTTTGGTATATAGAGCACATAAGGTGATGCCGTTTTGTCCACGATGTCAAACTTCACTTTCAAACTTTGAAGTGGGACAAGGATACAAAGATATTCCAGATATTTCTGCATATGTTCTTTTTGAACTCACTGACACTCCACATACTTCATTCTTGGCATGGACAACAACTCCCTGGACACTTCCTGGAAACAGTGCACTTGCAGTAAGTGCTGAACTTGAATATTCACTACTTAAAATTGGTGATTCACAGATTTGGCTTGCTTCAGCTTTGATTCCAAAGCTTAAAGAAAAACAAATCCTTAAGGATGAATTTGAACTTGTTAAAGTATCAAAGGGATCAGACCTTGTTGGTATCTCATACAAACCAGTTTTTGATTTCTATACACTCCCTGGAACTTTGGATACAGATGAAGAGAAAAAAAGATCAAATGCATGGAAGGTATATGCAGCGGATTTTGTAACTGCAGAAGACGGTTCTGGAATCGTTCATATTGCTCCTGCTTTTGGAGATGACGACTACAAGCTTTCAACTGAGCACAGTATTCCTGTAATTCAACATGTGTCAGTAGACGGCCATATTAAAGAAGGGAATGGAACTCTCTCTGGTCTTGTGGCAAAGCCAAAGAATGACCATCAGTTAACTGATATTGAAGTCATTAAGCTTCTTGCACATTCAAGTACATCATCAGGTTCTCCTCTTTTGTTTGCAAAAGAAAAGATTGTTCACTCATACCCACATTGTTGGAGATGTGAGACACCTCTTCTTAACTACGCAACTTCATCTTGGTTTGTTAAGGCAACAGAACTTAAAGACAAACTCGTTGCTGAAAATGAAAAAGTTAATTGGGTACCTCAGGAAGTTGGAAAGGGAAGATTCGGAAAATGGCTCGAGAATGTAAGAGACTGGGCGGTATCAAGATCAAGATATTGGGGTTCACCAATTCCAGTGTGGCGAGACGAAGTGACAGGTGAGAGTGAATTCATTGGAAGTGTTAATGAGCTTAAATCAAAGATTCCTTCACGTGGTAATTCAATCATTGCTATGCGACACGGCGAATGTGAATCAAACGTAAAAGATGTAATCAGTTCAAATCCTACTGAACTTGAAAAGTACCCGCTTACAGAAAAAGGGAGATCCGAGGTTGAAGCAAGTGCGCAACAGTTGAAATTCACACTTGAAAAGGAGAATGCAAAGATTGTTAAGATTTATGCATCAGACTTCCGAAGAACAAGAGAGACAGCAGAGCATATGGCTGATGCGCTTGGAGTGGATCGTTCACAGATCATCTTCGATGCAAGACTCCGTGAAGTTAACGGAGGAACATTTGATGGTCAGTCTTGGTCAAAGAGACTTGAATACTTTAAAAATCTCCATGAGAAGATATACAAGAAATGCCCAGAAGGGGAATCAGTACAAGACGTTAAGCGAAGAGTTTCAGAATTCCTGTACGAACTCGATGCAAAGCATGAGAATGAACATGTTCTTGTGGTGACTCACGGCCTTCCTCTTCGAATGATGCTTGCAACTACAGAAGGAGTCACATGTCGTGATCTTCTTCGATCTGGTTGGAGAGACATCTCAGATCCAACAGCTTCACTTCATGAAATTGATTTCAAGGCTCTTCCACATAATGAAGAATATGAGCTTGATTTACACCGTCCATTCATTGACGACGTCGCTTGGATTAATGAAAAGGGTAACCTGATGAAGAGAGTGCCTGAGGTGTTTGACGTATGGTATGACTCTGGAGCAATGCCGTTTGCACAGAATCACTATCCGTTTGAAAACAAAGAGCTATTTGAATCAAAAGGAAGCTCACTGTTCCCAGCTGACTTCATTGCGGAAGGACTTGATCAAACACGAGGTTGGTTCTACTCTCTCATGGTTCTCTCAGTTGGTCTCTTTGGGTATAGTCCATACAAGAGTGTCGTAGTGAACGGGCTCATGCTTGCAGAAGACGGAAGAAAGATGTCTAAGAGTCTACGAAACTATCCTGACATGGATCCAACTCTAAACAAGTATGGAGTTGATTCACTTCGATACTTCATTGCGGCATCACCTGCGGTTCATGGAGAAGAAGTTTTGTTCTCTGAAAAGGGACTTGATGAAGTTAACAAGAAGATTTTTAATCGACTTGAAAACGTGTACTCATTCTTTGAAATGTATGCTCACGAACTTGCGTCAAAGAAGTTTGATTTTGTTAATCCTCCACATTCAAAGAATGTACTTGATCATTGGATCATCTCTAAGCTTGCTGAAGTTAAGCAGACAATGGAGAAGAGTCTTGATGGATATCAGATTGACAAGGCAGCGCGACCTATCGCTGACTTTGTAGATGACCTCTCGACATGGTATGTGAGACGATCAAGAGACAGATTTAAAGGTGATGATGAGATTGATAAGGTGGCAGCGATTGCAACTACAAGATTTGTGTTGTTTACCTTCACAAAGATGATTGCACCTTTTGTTCCATTCATTGCTGAAAGTATATATCTTAAAATGAAAGCAATGCTCAGTGAAGCAGAGCGGAAAGAACTTCCGCACAGTGTGCATCTATGTGCGTGGCCAGAACTTCCAAAAATCCACCAGGATCTTCTTAACTCAATGTCTATAGCAAGACAGCTTGTCGAAAGTGGACTCGCTCTCCGATCAAAGTCTGGAGTTAAGGTGAGACAGCCTCTTGCATCATTCACATACGACACATCAAATATAGATCTTGATGATGACTTAATCTCTGTAATTAAAGACGAACTTAATGTTAAAGAAGTCTTTAAGGGAGCTGAAGTTAAGTTAGATACTGTACTGACAACAGAACTTAAAGAAGAGGGAATGATGAGAGATATCATACGTGCAGTTCAGGATGCTCGAAAGAAAGCTGAGTTGACACCAGGTGATGCAATCAATCTTTTACTTGAGGTTGATGGGGATACTAAGAATATTGTTGAAAAGCATACCAACTTCATTAAAAAACCAATTCTTGCAGAAGAAATTAAGTTTGTTGAATTCAATGATGTTCCATCAGAAAGCCTCGATATTGAAGGGAAGATAGTTAAACTGGCAGTTGAGAAAATATAGACATACATGTCTCATCATATATATCAAACAAGAGCTTTTATCATAGACAGTATTGATACAGGCGAGGCAAACAAGCTCCTCACCATATTTACTGAAGACCTTGGTTTGATGAGAGTAGCTGCACAAGGAGTGAGACTTATGAAGTCAAAACTTCGATTTTCAATTCAGAACTACTCATTCTCTAAAGTTTCTTTGGTTCGAGGGAAGGAATATTGGAGACTTACGAATGCAGACAAGCTCATATCTCTGTATGACAAACGAATTCCTCTTTTAACAAGGAAGCTCATGATTCGTACCCTTCTTTTTGTTCGAAGAATGACCCCTATCGATGTTAAACATTCTGAAATCTTCAAACTAATTGCCGATTTGTACACCTTCCTCTTAGAGCACAAAGCCTACATAACTGAAGAAGTTGTCGATTCAGTTGAGAAGCTCTCAACTCTTCGAATACTGGATATGCTTGGATATGGAAATGACAATAGCGAGTTAAGGGCACTGAGTTCAGGGACTACTTGGAGTGAAGAGGTCATTAATCAGTCGACTGCAGTGAAGGGGAATATAGAAACCCACATACGAAGTGCTCTAGAGAGTAGTCACTTGTGATATAATTTTGCTATGTCCATAGACGATGAACGAATTGAAGGGTTAAAGAAAAAACTTTTTTCAAATTCAGGTATTAATGAAATTGTTGCTCCTAAGAGATCTAAATTACAGAGACACAGTGTCTTGGTTAATTCATCATGGGATGAAGAGGTAGAAAATCAAAATCCGGTAGTAAGTAATGTACATAAAGATTCAGATAGGGGACCGTTTATTAAAAAAGTACTTCTTGGTGCTTTTGTGCTTTTTCTGTGTGCCTCAGCTTTTGCTGCGTACACGTTCATTACTGGCACAAATTATATTTCTAATAATAATATTAATATCTTGTTACTAGGGCCTGTTACAACTCCAGCTGGAGAAGAGCTTTCGCTTGATGTTGATATTACTAACAATAATTCATCTGACCTTCTGCTTGCAGATCTTGTCATCACGTATCCAGAAGGGACAAGAAGTGCAAGTGATCATATCTCACCTATGATTACAGACAGAATTGCTGTCGGAACAATTCCTAAGGGGAAGAGAGTCAGAGAGACAATTAAGTCGGTACTATTCGGGGAAGAGAATACTAAGAAGAACATTAAGGTGTCTCTTGAATATAGAATTAATGGCTCTGTAAGTATTTTTGATAAGGAAAAGGATTTTCCAATCTTCATTGGTTCGTCACCAATCACTGTTGCAATTGATACAGTTAAAGAAGTCTCACCAGAGGAGGAGACAGAGTTTGAGGTGATTTTAAAATCAAATAGCTCTTCAATCATCAAGGGTCTCGTGTTTAAAGCAGACTATCCGTTTGGATTTGAGTTCCTATCTGCTGTACCAACTACAAGTGGTGACAATGCAACATGGGTACTTGGAGACGTACAACCAGGAGAAGAACGAAAGATTTCTTTCAAGGGAAGAATGTCTGGAAGTGATAATCAGGAAAGAAACTTCCGATTTTATACTGGGACAGAAGATGTTGAAGAGAAGACGAATATTGGAACGATATTTGTAACAAATACAGTCGCTGTATCAATTAAAAAGCCATTTTTGGCCACAGACATTTCAATTGATGATAAGTCAACTTCAGTAGTTTCCGCCCGTGCAGGTAATGGCATAAAAGGTGAGATTACTTGGCAGAATAATCTAGATGTTCCACTTAATGATGTCGTCATTGAAGCGCGGGTAACAGGTCCTATGCTCGATAAGCAAGCAGTTAACGGAGAGAGGGGCTTCTATAGATCAGTTGATAATACAATAGTGTGGGACAAAACGTCACTTTCTGATTTGGCGGAAATTAATCCAAAAGCATCTGGAAGAGTTCAGTTTAATTTTGCAGCTCTCTCACCTAGTCTTGTTACAAACTCAACTTTCAGAAGACAAGATCTTAAGGTTTCTCTTTCGGTTCGAGCTAAGAGACTCAGTGAAGGAAGTGTTCCAGAGGAAATATCATCAAATCTTACTCGAACAATTAAGATTGCTTCTGACTTAGTTCTAAAAAATAAACTTGTAAGAACAATTGGTCCATTTGAAAATACTGGCCCTATGCCAACAATGCCGGAGCAAGCTTCAACATATACAGTACTTACTACTGTAAGTAACTCATACAACAATGTAAAAGATGTTGTATATAAAGCAACACTTCCAAGGTATGTAGAATGGCTTGGTAAGGTGTATCCTCCAAACGCTAAAGTTCAATATAGTCCTGAAAGAAGAGAAATTACATGGACGGTTGGTGATGTTGCTCCTGGAGTTGGATACAATTCAAGTGCAAAAGAATTTGCATATCAGGTTTCATTCCTTCCAAGTATTTCACAAAGAGGAGAAAGTCCTGAGATTATAAGTGCAAGTAGTTTGATGGGTAAGGATGATTTTACTGGAGGTATTAGTCAGGTCATTGCTTCTCCTCTTGATATTAAGATTGAGAATGATCCTGCATATAGGTACGGGGACGAGAAGGTAGGAGGGAAGTAAGACGGTTAATCTCTTGTTTGCTCGGGTTTCATAGGATATATTACTACTATGACAAACACACCCGAAAACCCAATGTATCCAGAAAATACAATGGAAAAACTAATATCTCTTTGTAAAAGAAAGGGATTCATTTACCAAGGCTCTGAAATCTACGGAGGCCTTGCTGGTACTTGGGACTACGGGCCGCTCGGTGTTGCACTTAAACAGAACATTCAAAACCTCTGGTGGAAGAAGTTTGTTCTTGATCGAGAAGACATGTACGGAATTGACGCTGCAATCTTGATGAACCAAGAAGTGTGGAAAGCCTCAGGACATGTGGGTGGATTTTCTGATCCGTTGGTTGAAGACCTTAAGACACACAAAAGACACAGAGCAGATCATCTTCTCGAAGAGCAAGGAATCGATCCAAGAGAAATGACCCCATCTCAAATGGATGCATACATTAAGGGGAAGGGAATTAAAAGTCCTGATGGGAATCCACTTGGTGATGTTCGACAATTTAACATGATGCTTAAGACAAGTGTGGGAGCTAATGAAGATAGTTCTTCAATCTCATATCTTCGACCTGAAACAGCACAAGGTATCTTTGTTAACTTTAAGAATGTTGTAGATTCATTCCACCCAAAACTCCCTTTTGGTATTGCGCAGATTGGAAAGGCATTTAGAAATGAAATTGCTCCAAGAGACTTCATCTTCAGAGTTCGAGAACTTGAACAAATGGAGATTGAATACTTTGTCCGACCAGAGAACTGGGAAGAGAGATTTGAATACCTATACAATGAACAGCAGGATTTTCTTGCTGAAATCGGACTTCGAAAAGAAAGATTGCATAAGATAATTGTACCTGCTGCTGATCGAGCACACTACTCAAAACACAGTATCGATACCGAGTTTGATTTTCCTTTTGGTCAGAAGGAACTTCTTGGACTCGCATACAGAACTGACTTTGACCTTAATGCACACAAAGATGCATCAAAGGTAGATATCTCATACTTCGATGAATCAGAAGCTGATCCTGAAAAGAAGAGACTTGTACCTCATTGTATTGAACCAACGTTCGGTGTTGGAAGACTTCTTCTTGCTGTACTTGCAGATGCGTACAGAGAGGATAATCTAGGGGATGAGCCGAGAGTATACCTTCAGCTTTCTCCAAGAGTCGCCCCTATACTTGTTGCCGTATCTCCACTTCTTAAGAACAAACCTCAGCTTGTTGAAAAAGCACGAGAGGTATATATGACTTTGCGAAAAGCATATCCAGGACGAGTTGTGTTTGATGATAACGGAAACATTGGAAAAAGATACAGAAGACAAGATGAAATCGGAACTCCTTTTTGTGTAGTAATTGACTTTGATACTGTTGAACAGAATTCAGGTGTCACACTTAGATACAGAGACACAGGAGAGCAAAAGAGAATGTCAGTTGAAGAACTCATAGCGACTATTAGCTGTCATTTGGAGTAAAGACAAAGAAGAGGGTATGTACTAACCCTACGACACAGCCTAGTAAGAGAACTTGCCAGGCTGTTTAGTTTTAATAAATCTGCTACACTTCCACTATGAAATTCTCAAAGAAAAAGCTACCAAATGGCCTACGATACATATTAATACCAATGAAATATACAGAGTCTGTGCTCTCTATGGTCCTTGTAAATACAGGAGCAGACTTTGAAAGTAAAGAAGAAAATGGACTTGCTCATTTTCTTGAACATATGTGCTTTAAGGGAACTCTAAAGAGACCTTCTGCTAAAGACATCTCACTCGAGCTTGATATGATTGGAGCAGATTATAATGCTTTTACATCAAGAGGATATACCGGATATTATGCGAGAGCACACAGAAAACACGGAGAAAAAATATTGGAGATGGTGTCAGATATCTTTTTAAACTCAACATTCCCAGCTGAAGAAATACAAAAGGAACAAGGAGTGGTGATTCAAGAAATTAATATGTATGCAGATGACCCACAGCAGTGTGCTGCACGTGTTTCAAATACACTTCTGTACGGTGATCAACCTGCAGGAAGAGAAATTATTGGAACAAAGGAAACCGTCTCATCTTTTACTAGAGACAATCTTGTTGAATATCACAAGAAGTATTATCAAGCTAAAAATACCTTGGTTGTAGTCGCAGGTAATTTTAAAGAGTCAGCAGTTGAAAAACAAATTAATACCCTGTTTAAAGGAATGAAGGCAGGGAAGAAGTCCGTCGCACCAAAAACTATTGTTAAACAAGAAAAAGCAGAGATTGCATTAGAGTACAAAAAGACTGATCAGACACATCTTGTACTCTCATTTAGATCAAGTGGTTACTTCGACAAGAATCAGTCAACACTTCAATCACTTTCTGTTGCCTTCGGAGGAAACATGAGTTCACGACTATTCCAGAAAATGAGGGAGGAGCTCGGTATCTGCTATTACATTGGTTCAACTGTACAGACTAAACATGATGCAGGTGCTTTTACAATTTATGCCGGGGTGTCTAATGACAGAGTAGAGGAGGCACTTCAGGGTATCGTCTCTGAAATTAAAAGACTTAAAGAGGGAGGAATTACAGCTGATGAACTCAAGAAGGTTACCGAGTGTAGGCTTTCAGGCCTCGTTCTTAATTTGGAAACTACTGAAGATTATGCGGACTTATTCGGTAAACAAGAGATATTAAAAAACAAAGTCTCAACGCCTGAAGAGATTGAGAAGAAGATAGAGGGGGTTATGTTAAAGGCGGTAAACAAAGTTATTCCTGAAATATTCACTAAAAACAAGGCCAGCCTGGCACTTGTAGGTCCGTTCAAAGAGGAGGACAAGACTAGGTTTCTAAAAATACTTGAAAATATATAGTTTTCGTAATGAATGAGGGAGCTTTGCGTCTAAGGAGCATGGTGGTATTCTGTAAATGCACAGTTTACTTTACATTAAAGCAATGCCAACAGACTCTTCTGAAAAAAAGATTACATTGAATATTAGTACCGCTACTCTGTTTAAGATTGGTGTTTTTTGTTTACTCTCATATCTCGCTATTGAACTCAGGGGACTTGTGCTGGTAATCCTTTGTGCTGTTGTTATTGCTTCAGTCATTGAACCTGGAACAAAATGGCTTACAAAAAAGGGTATGCAGAGAGTTTATGCAGCTCTGATTATGTATCTCGCAATTGCAGCTGGATTTACAGCAGTGTTTACTTTTGTGTTACCTCCTCTTTTCTCTGAAACAGTGTCTGCAATTAACGGACTTCCTAAGTATGTTAAAACTATTGATATCTTTAGTACGTTAAACAAAGATACATTTAAAAGCGTAAAGACGTTTTTCCCAGATATTCCTAATACGATTTCGGTAGGAGATTTAGCTAGTTTGTTTACAGCCACACTATCAGAT
>JACCDW010362500.1_pt1 | contig 14530 bp, 9 predicted proteins | sample 7449781 | NCBI WGS metagenome assembly JACCDW01 (sample SAMN15323449, study PRJNA562643) | freshwater metagenome | isolation source: river surface water | place: USA:Blue River Watershed | collected 2017-08-18
AATGGTCCTCTTATTCTCCATTTCATATCGGTACAAATAAAGTTTGGATTTTCTAAATAATTTTCAAAATCATTTGCATTTACTTCATATACAAATCCAGATAAATCTGCAGTTTTTGTTACAAAGTATCTTCTAATAAATCCTATTTGATAATCTTCTTCCGTTGGGGTTGGTATGAAGTTTTTAGGATTTTTAATATTAAATTTTTCAATATTTTTTAATTTAGAATACATATTATTCTTTTTTTATAATTCTATGTTGTGCTTCAATTGTGGTTTTCCATCCTTCTGGAGAAACATTATGCTTTGTATTTGTTATTTGAAATACACCAGTTTGATTATATATTTCAGGAACACCATCTATTTCAAAATATTCACCACAACTTAACCCAGATAATCCATCTATTTCAATTGTAATATCTATTGGTGCTAATGTACTTTTTGGTTTTATTGTTGCATTTAATTTTCCTCTACAAAACCCATCATCTTTGTATATAAAAGTAACATTTCCACTTTCTTTTTTAAATTTTGTAGATTTTGATTTGATAATTTCTGATAAATTTTCAGCTTCATTATCTTTTTTTTCTTCGTTTGGATTTACTGCATCTTTTGGTTTTTGCTTTTGTTCTTTCCAAGTTTCATTTATTGCATCATAATCTATTTGATTAATTGAATAAAAACCATCGGAATTTGTATATAACGAAAAATCTACACTTTTATATGCTTCTACTGGTAATGGTAAATTTTTTATTTCATCTTTTGGAGTTTTTTTAATAGCTGCCATCAATGCATTTTGCGAATTAAAAACCGTTCTACCAGCAACTAAATCGCTTAATTCAAAATTAAAAGAAAAACTTCTTACATTGGAATTAAGTGTACCCGATTTAAATCTGTAAATACTATCCTTTTTTATATTACCACCAAACATACCGGCTCTAATATCAAATAGTGTTGCACCTTCACCCAAACTACCATCTTTTATATTACCATATACTAAAGTATAAAATCCATATCCTGCTTGGTTTATTAAATCTAATAATTTAAACAAAAATTCTCTTCTTGTTCCTGATTTTTGCCATATTTCTACAACTTTAATATAATTAACAAAGATATTTGCAGCATTGCCTAATAACATATCTTTGTTATCTTCGGATGGTTTTGGAATCGGTGTTCCTTCTGATGTCCACAAGTCGTTTATAGGTGTAGTTCCATCCATTAATCTTAATTGTAATGCATTATTTCCTGAACCTATACTTCCATCAATTGTTTTATCGTTTGAAAAAGATATTTCTGTTGATTCTTTTTTTGTTACTATTATATTTGGTAATGTTTTATTTGGAAATATTATATCTTCAGTAGATGAAATGATATTTTTGTGATAAAAAATTGGTAAACATTGAATTGGTTTTTTTGCTTCTTTATCCTTATAATATTCGGGAATATCAAATCTAAATACTTTATTATCAACATTTCCACCGGTATCTATAATATAGTTCATTAATATTTCTACAATGAAATGAAATGAAATATATGGTTTATTTGATGTGGAGGTATCTGATTGCTTTTCATTTAATTTACCAAAATTAAAAAGATGATTTTTCCATTTATCAGGCGGTGCCATTGTTGGACCTAATAAAGGTAAATTTAAATCTGCAGAAATACTTTCCAAATATTGTTCATACGTTGGTGTTCCTTTTACACTTGTTCCTATTGTTTTTGAATTTTGACCTGTTTTGTTCGTTAGTGGAATTGCCAATGTCATTTGATTTCCCTGTGATATATCTAAATTAATTGTATATACACCATTTTCATCAACTTCAAAATTAAAATTTGTTACTTTACCGGCTACCAAATCATATGTACCCAATGTTCTTCTAATTTTTAACAAATATTCCGATAAAGAATCCGTAGTTGTTCTATAATAATCCTTAAAAGTTTTTACAAAATTTGCATAATCAGTTTTATTAATTAAAGCATCTTCAATTCTATTAAAATACTTTCCACCCATTCCTCCAGGTGAATCTCCATCAATTTTTCCACTTCTTAATATTCTATCAAATTGTGGAATTTCATTATTTTGACTTTTATCTCTAATATCTTTTCTTCTATCTATTGAATTATCACCATATTCCACCAATAAATTCATTCCAGGTTTTAAAAAAAATATTTCAAACATTTCCAATTGCTTTAGAGTAAAGCATTTTATTGTAAGTTTGGCGGTTTTTAATGTATTGTTTGCACCATCGGTATCAATATCCAATCCCTCAATAATTGGTGGTGAAACTCTTCTATTTACTTCTCCTTCTATTTCTATTTTTTTACCTTTTAAATCAAATCCTAAAGACGTTGCCTTTTTTTCGTACAACATATCTGTATTAGAATGATTTGTTATTACACATCCATGATATATTGCTTTATTGTTGTTCTCCAATATTTCTTTTAATTTTGCTGCTTTCGCATCTGGATTAGATTCTACAGTCGATTTTACGATTTTTGCACCACTTGTTAGCACAATGAATGGTGAAGAAAGATGTTTTAAATTTTTATTAATTTCTCTTTCTTCTAATACTTCTTTTACCCAAGGTTTTAAAGGTGCTAAATACGGAAATCCCATATAACTTATTTATTTAATTTTTGCAAATCGTTTAATATTTTTGATATGTTAGAAGGTATTCTTAATTGAATACCAGGTTCTACATAAAAATTTGCATCACTTATATTATTTGCTGTTGCTATAATCCACCACATGGATGTATTTTTATAATACTTTTCTGCTAATATATCCAATCTATCTCCTTGTTCAGTTATAATGTATATATCATTATCATTCGGTAATACTTTTGGATATATGGTTGTTTGCATAAATCTTTTTTTGTCTTTACCTTCTTTTGTATCTGTATAAATGTATCTATTTGCCATTTCTTATATTTTGGTAAATAATTTAAAATTTTCTGCTAAATATTTTGCTACTTCTTTCTTTTTTTCAAAATCAATGGTTGAAGCAGTTTTTATTCCATTACCATCAAAATTATAATTGAATCTTTTATCTTTTATAACTGGATTTTCAATTACTTTCATACCAAAACTTATATTGACAACTGTCGGATATGGTTTATCTTTTGAATCTTCTCCAAAATCATTAAGTGCCCAAGATGTATTATCTTCTATACTTACCGATAATGTATCCATAATACCAAATACATTTTTATAATAACCATCTATACTCAAATAAATAAGATTTGGACTGAATGCTATTTGTGATATTTTACTATCAGCGTATGTCATTTCTGAAATTGAATCATATGGAAACATTAATTCTTTTAAAGAATTAATTTTTGTAATCATCATAATTTTTTCAGTTTCGTTTGTATAATATAACTTTAATTCAAATTTTATACTTCTTTCAACTCCTGCAAATCTATATGTATTAAATGGTGAACCAACGTATTTAAAATTTTGTATTTCATTTGAAAAATCTTCTGATATTCCACTTATACTTCCTGGTAAAATTAAATTATAATCTTTACCATATGGTTTAATAATCACACTTACTATTCCTGCTTTATTATTATCTTTTTTCCAACTATCTAACTTATCATCATATATAATGACTGTTGAATTTATAGCATCATTTGCGGTATCGTATGTTTTTGTCACATCCCTTTTCTTTATCCCCGTCTGTGCCAACTCCTCTGGTCTTTTTTTTCCTGTGTATCTTTTTGCGGCTAAGAAGTCGGCATCTGGTTCACCATATGTTGGTTCATATTGGCTGAATGTGAAATCCTCACTTCTTAATTTGGAACCACCCAATTCATCAGTAGTCCATTGTGGTCCGTAGGATTTATCAGAATCAGGTTTTTTAAATTTTAATTTTTTCTTTAAAGATTCGATTCCTCTTTTACTACCGAATGTATTTAGTGCACCTGCAGCCAAAGCAGCTGCGGCTCCTAATGGTGAACTTCCTCCTGATTTAATTTTGCCAAATACCGAACCAGGTGCAGGTGATTGCTTTATATAATATTTTTCACCAGCCTCAACCGAATCTCTTAATAAAGCCTGTGTTACGGCGGGTAAGGTTACCGGCTTTGTTCTTATTCCTTTTGGTTTTCTAAAAATTGTATCAGAAACTCTATTTGGATTCCCACCTAATGCACCACCAATTTGATTACCTATAAGGTCTGCCAATCCATCAGGAGAAGATGTAAGTAATGCTGCTGCTCTTGGTGGATTTATAATACCCCTGGATTCAATTAAAATTGTACCTGACAATCCATAAAGGTCTTTTTTCTGACTTTTAAAAAGGTCTTGAATTGTTGCCATTTATAGTTTTATTTACTATAAATATCCCTTACTAAAATTTATGATATTGTTTTAAATTCAACATCAAGTTTAGAATAGTCTACTTTGTAATATTCCCCATCTAATATTAACGCTGATTCAAATTCTGTTCCGATTAAGTCTTGTGCCATCACACCTTCATATTTTCCGGTCAAACCTACTTGTTCAATATATTCATATGTGTAAATTTTTAGGCCTGATTGTGAATATCCTATAAATTCTATATTTTTTTTCAATCTATTATCCGATGGAAAACCATTACCAGTGTTACCACCGGTCAAATCATTATTTGAATTAACTTTATTTATTGTTTTTGATACCTTTTGTCCATCTAATAATATTGTAACTTGTCCGCCTTCATTACCATATGCTGCAGTCATAACTTTTAATAGGTCGTTAAGCTGTTGTTGCATTGTAGTGTCTTGCGTTGGTAATCCTTTTGCATTGGTGATTGCTTTTGTTTGCAATTGTATTGCTTGAGTTTGCTTCGCTGAATCTACTTTTGCTTGGTCTATGAATCCTTCCGTTTTACTATTTGTAGCTCCAAATATTTTTTGTAATTGAACACCCATCAACATTCCTGTCAATCCTCCTGCTAATGCAGAACCTTTCGTTGAAGTTCCTGTTGCTCCAGGTGCTGCCACTTTTGCACCACCGCCAGCAGGAGCTGGTACTGATTTTGGTGCACCACCACCTCCACCTGCAGGTGCTGCTGTTGGTGCTGCTGCAGCTTTAACTGCCTGTGATGTTCCAACTATTGCGGTTGCTTTTGATGTTGCACCTGCTGCCGTTGGTGCGGATGCTGCTCCACCTCCACCACCTTCTGCTTTAGGTACTGCAGAACCTGGTTTACCAAACAATCCTAAAGTATCAACTAAAAATTCACCCAAAAATGTTGGAATGCCTGGGAATAAATCTCCTAACCATCCAAATATAGTAGAACCAAATGTACTTCCTAACATTGCTCCGATAGGTCCAAGGAAAGAACCGCCAATTGCACCACCCAATATGGAACCAACTAAACTCATTACACTTCCACCCACATTTTTATACAAATCAGGCAGAGGTCCTTCATTCATCGTTACCAATGCGGAAAGGTCTTTATACATACTAAATCCGGCCAATGCACTTCCTAATGGTCCTGCTACTTTACCTGCAACCGAACCTAATATTTTTCCTACACCGCCTGCTCCATTTACTACTTTACCTAAAAACTTTTTAGGATTTAATTTATCCCACCAACTCATTTTAGGTGTAGAAATTGGTGCTGCAGGTGGTATCTTTGGTGCAGGTGGCATTGCCGGTGCTGGTGGTGCTGCAGGGGCTGCAATTTTCGGTGCTCCTCCACCTGTTGGTGCTTTTGGTGTTCCTGTAGGTGGTTTTGGTGGTGCTGCGGCTGGTCCTGATGGTGCACCACCTGCAGGTGCTGCTTTTACCTGTTGTAATGCCTGTTGGGATGTCATTCCAGGATTAGCTGCTTTCAATTGTGCAACTTGTTGTGCTTTTGTTGCAGGTGCTGCCGGTGTTGATGGTGCTGCGGGTCTTGGTGCTGCAGATGCCATTGCTGTTGTTCTTCTTTGTGCAGAACTTTGCGGTCTTGTTCTTGGTTTATTTGTTCTTGTCTTTGTTCTTCCTCCTTTCTTACCTTTTCTACCAGGTATCATACTCATCAAATCACCCAATGCATTTGCTCCACCTGTTGCTCCAAATGCTATTAATGCCGGAATTAATTCTGTTAATATAGTATTACCAAGATTAGCCAGTTCTTGTTGAAGTGCTAATTCTTGTCTTTCTCTTGATTGGGCTATTTCATTATCTAATAACTTTCTTTCTTTTTCTTGTTGTAATTTTAGTTCTTCTCTTTTTTTCTCCTTTTCATCTTTAAGAGCTTCCAATTTCATAGCATTTTCTAAATCGAATTGTGCTCTTGCTGTTGCTTGCTCTAAAGCAAACTTTTTATTATCCAAACTTACTTGCCTTGTAGTTTCGGCTGCTAAAAGATGTTTGTTTGCTGCATGTATACTTGCTTTATCTATTTTAGTTGCTGCCGCATCCAATGCTTCCGTATCTTTACCTTTACCCTTTCCAATTTTAGATAAATCGGATATATCCATTCCTGTTGCTTGCTGTAATGCTTGCTTTTGGAACATATCCATTTGATTAGGGTCAAGCCCTTGAGCTTTCAACGCTTCCATTGCTCCGGTTGTATCACCTTCTGCAAACTTCATTCTTACTTCTGAAAGGTCAACTTGTTTACCCAACAATGCGGATAATTGCATTTCTGATTTTATACTATCTTTGTAGTTTAAAACCATATTCTGTCCGGCTTTAGCTATCTTTGAGAACGAAACACCTAATGAAGATGCATATCCTACTTGTTTTGCTAATGCTTTACCACTATTAATATTCATTTCTAATGCAATTTCACTTGCACTAGCCATCTCTTTCATTACTGCTCCTGGGTTAAGGTCTAATTGTTCTGCCATTGCCTTAACGCCTTGCATCATATTTGCTGCAGTACCTGCCGATACACCATCCATTAATTTGAATGATTCGGTTATATTTCCAGCTTCCTCTGCACCAATACCGGCAAATTTTGCAAACACAGCCATATCAGTTCCAAGCTTAGCGGATTCCTTTCCACCGACACCCATACTAGATGCAATTGAAACCGATGCGTTTGCTATTGCATCTGCACTTATACCTGCGTTTTGTAATTGATTTGCTGCATATTGTATATTTGGTAATGCTTTACCGAAGTAAGCCATACTGGCTTCACTCTTAAAGGTCATTGCAGCCTCTTTCTGCCTATTCGCCATATTAATGGCGTGCATGGATGCCGCCATTCTTTGACTTCTTGCAAAATCCTTTTCAGCGTATTTTTTATCCAATTCAAATTCCCTATCCATGTAACTGATATCAGTTTCAAGGTTTGTTTTAGCTAAATCTTGGTCAAGCTTTTGGGTTTTTTGTCTGAATTTATTTTCAATCGCTAGTTTATCTCCTCCTGGTATACCTTGAAGTAAACCGGTTTTTTCATTTAAAAATTTACCCGCTGCTGCCGCTAAACCCGCTGCAGCTGCGGAAAATCCTACTTTGCCTATTTTACCAAATACATCTAATAATTCTTTAGCCATAGGCACAGTACTTCCTATCTGGCCTTTTATTTCATCCAAACCACTTTTAATATCTGCGGTTCGTTTATTAACCTTTTCTAATTTTTTACCGAAATCTTCTCCACTTTTTACTGCACCATCTATTGCTACTTGTATAGCTTTACCTTGCTGTGATGTGAACTCCATAGATTCTCCAACACTAACAAATGTTTTTTTCAATCTTTTCACTGCTTCTGCTGCAGCTTCGGCACTCATTTCTTGTTCAGCAACTGCCCTTTGAATATCTGCAACACCCTTTTGATAATCAGTTTGTGCTTTTTTAAACTTCTGTATATTGGCAAGTTCTTTATCTGTAATATCTCCCCTTTTGGATAATATACTATTTATTACATCTAATTGCTGTTCTTGTGCAGCAAACCCTTCCGTAAATTGTTGATTTAATTTTTTATTTTTTTCAAGAGCTTTACCTAAATCATCTAAAGATTTATTAACTTGATAGTTTTGTTTTAATTGTCTTTTTGTACTTTCAAATAATTTTTCGGATTCTTCTAAAAGTCTTTTTTGCTTTTTTTCATTAGCATCAATTAAAGTACCCTGCTCTTTTAATTTTTTATTAATATCGGTAAGTGGTTTTACCGCTTCTTCTAATGTTTTTAAATAATCTTCATCCGACTGTGATAGTGCTTTACCTTGCTTTTCAAGCTTTCTTCTTTCATCATACAATAACTTTAGCGTCGCGAGTTCCTCCTTAAGTTGTTCACGTTTTTCCTGTGCTAATTGAGCATTAAGCGCACGTTCTTCTTCAAGTCTTTTTTTTACTTCCTTTAATCGTGCTATCTCTTTTTCAGTATCTCTTGTCGCCATCTATATTTGCGAAATTATTTTTTAGAATATCTTCTATCTAAACATTCTTCAAGATACTTACTCATAACCCTATATACTTCGGTATCTTTTCTGTTTTTTGTAGGTACATCATAACCAAGTTTTTTTACTCTATTTATAGTATCCATATAATTTCTATCCAATCTGTCACTAAAATCACCAAATAATCTGGCAAGTTCATCATCATGCTTTGCTAACGTATCAATCCAATTATCTTCTTTTTCATCTGCTTTTGCAGCAAAAAAAGAATTTACCAATTTTTTTAGAAATCCAATTTCATCTAATCTTATTTTTTTGGACATGGTTGTGCTTTTATATTTTATATAAATATAAACCTTTTTGATAATTATCTTCTTCTTACTCTAGAAGATGATGTTGTTGATTTTGATTTGGAAATTATTTTATCGTTTGCTTCTTTTTCCTTTTCCTTTGTTTCTATTAGTTTGTTCCAATAGAACTCTCTCAAACGTATGGGCATAAAATATACATCATGCCAATTGAAACTACCATTAGAGTAGTAAAGCATTTGAAATATCTTATCGTGCAGTATTAGGGAATAATTACTCGGTAGGGTAAAAAAAGTCACTCCCAAATGGTATAGGGAGCGCCTCCGTTTCGCCCGTATAAGGTGAAGTATACTCAAATTTAAAATCTAAATCCGGAGTAACTGATGCTATGTATTTTCTTAATTCTTTTGAATCTCTAGCTTGTAATCTATTTGAAACGAAATTACTTATATATCCTACATCTCTATTTCCATCGACTTCTACAAGAACTCTTCTGTATCTTGCTGTAATTTCATTACTTTGTTTTGTAAGTTTTTCTGCTGCTTCAACATCTTTATTAATGATATTTTCATCACCATGTGTAAGTAATTTAAATTTTACAGGTACTTTACTATTTGGTAATGTAAAACTAAATTCATTTTTTCTATTTAATAAAGAATAATCAATCTCTTTAATTTTAATAACTGAAAGGTCTACTGTCCAATCAATTTCATCATTATATTCTTTATCAGTAACTTTGATTTTATATTCAGGACCATATGCTAACATTCTAGCTGCAATAAGAACTGCGTTTTTATCACCTAATAAAAGGTCATCAACTTTTACTCCTGGTTCTACTAAAATAGATTCTAATAATTTTTCTATTACTAAATTCTTTTTAATAAGGTTTGGAGAAGTTAAAATATCTTCTTCCTTTGCGGTTAATAATTTAATAGTTACTTCACCTTTTGCTAATGGTGAACCTTCAGGATAACATAATCCTTTGGATGGTAAGCTGATAATTTCGGTTGGGAAATCGTAAGTTTTTGTTTGGGTAGGGTTTGTTTGTCCTAATCCTCTTGTAACCTGCTGTTCAATGTTTTGTTCCATAAAATCTTATAACTTTGTTTATTATATATATTAGGTTTTTAAAAAAATAAAAGGGGAAACATTACTGCTTCCCCTTCGTATATGTCTATGTAATATAGATTAGTATTCTAAAATTGCGTAATCGAATGCCAATGTTAATTCAATTGAAACTGGATCGTTTGATGCCCAATCTAATTCACCAAAGTTTGCCGAAGTGATGAATGCACCTTTTAATGTCCATTGTTCAATCTTATCACCAACCGGTCCTAATAAATAGAAAGTGATATCTTTCTTATAGAACGCTGCATATCCATCTCTACCTGTCAATGATTCGTGTGATGTTCTAATCCACTCCATTACTTGCTGTGCACCTGATGGTACAATTGGGTCATAAAGAGTAATGTTCACATCATCCCAAGTTGATTTACCCTTAATCTTTCTCTTTACATTGATATGGTCTAATTCTACTACCTCTGAACTGAAAGTTGGTCTACTTGCTGTTTTGATGATATATGATTCGATACCATTGATTTCCATAATGAATCTGTTACCAAGCTTTGGTTCAAAATTCTTATAGAACATTTTGTCAAACTCTAAAATTTCTGGCATTTTATTTTTGTTTTATTTGTTATTCTATTATAAATATTTACTTTTTAAATTATCCCGCGAAACTTGCACCAGTTGGTAAGATATTGAAATCAATTTGAATGAATTCAGCTGTCTTTGTTGGTTGTAAGTAGATAGCTCCTTTAAGGATATTTCTATCAATTACATCTGGTGTGTTATTAGTTTCATCCATTACCACTCTGAAAGCGTATAAACCTTGTCTTTGTTGGATTGATTCTAAATAAGGATTAACAATATTTAAGAATCTGTTACGAGTTTCAGATGAGTTTTGTTCGAATACTAAATACTTTGAAGTTGAAGCGATATATTTTCTAACAGTCAATAATAATCTTCTTACGTTGATTCTATCCAATGCAGATGGTTTATCTTGTAAAGTTTTTTGACCCCATACTACAATACCTTGTCCAGGGAACTGGCAGATTGGGTTTACTTTACCTTCATATAATGTATCTCTTTCAGATTGTGTTACTTTATCCAATACTGATACTGCTCCTACTAAACCACCTCTATTCAAACCTGCTGGTGCGAACCATTCTGCTGCTACTCTATCATTTGCTGCGAATACACCTGGTAATAATACTGATGGTGGGACTGTTATTAATTTATTGGTATTAACATCAATTGTTTTAACCCAAGGATAATAAACTGCTGCGTAGTTAGAATCTACTGATTCAGCTTGTGTTACCGTTGCTGATAATGGAGTTGATGCATTACCTGCATCTGCAATAAAGAATGCATCTGCTCTCTGCTCAACCATATCAAGAATTGAAGTCCAAACTGAACTATGGTCTGCTCTATTTACATGCGGTGCAACAACCATATTGATATCATATTCATCAGCGTTTGATAATGCTGCTATGTGTTTTGCGTATGCTACTTTACCTGCTGCTGTTGCCGGTGCAATATCTGCTGCGTTTGTGTTTGGTGCGTATCCATCAAATCCTTCTTGGAATGCTACTACAAATTGTCTTTTTGCAATTTCAGCAGAACCTGTTCCTTCTGAACCACCCAATATTCTACCACAAATAGTATCTAATGAGAATACAGAATTAGAACCATTACCTGCTCCGTATGGTATTGGTTTCATATAAACTTTATTATCTGCATTATTATCCAAATCAATACCACTCATTTTTGAAGAATCTACTACTGAAGCCGTTGAGAATGTTACTCTAGGAATAATGCTTTCGTAATCAGCACTTTTAATAATACTCTTATATGCTGCGTGTGCGAATGGAACTGCCTGTACAGGAGCCAATGCGTTTACATTTTGTATTCTGATATATTTAGAATTATTTACCCAATCACCATTTTCTGTTACTTTACCATCGGAAGCAATAGTTCTTTTTCTATCACCAATCACTCTGCTAATATAGTTTGGAGAATTAGGGTCAAGGTTTACATTTGAGAAAGTTTCTAATACATTTTTCTTTTTATCAGTATCATTGAACGCTCTTACAACAACATTGAAAGTACCATAATCAGTACCTGATGTTGAACCTGCTGCTTTTATATTTGTAATTGCAACTTTTACTTTTGTATTAGCTGCATTACCTGCTGTTATAGTTTCAATTTGGAAAAGGTTATATCTTTCACCAGAAATTAATTGAGATTGAATATATGGTGTTAATGCTTCACATGCACTACCATCACCTGCAGAACCACTAAATTTTTGGTTATCTAATACAACTCTACTAACTACAACATTTGATGTAAATGAACCTGTATAAGCTCCTGTATTTAAACCATCGGAATTTGATAATGTATAAGAACCTGTATTAAATAAAAATCCGTTTTCTTTAAAGAAAGCGTATGAATATGCAGGTTTAACTCCATATGGAGATGTACCAAATACAGCTTCAATATCATTAACATCTGTTAATTTTAAAGATGCACTTATATTAAATCCAGTTCCTGCTAATTTAAAATCACCACCACCATCTGAATCACTAACAGTTATACCTGAAAATCCAGCTGCACTGCCTGATGTGTTAAACAAAATACCCAATGCACCTGATTGTGAACCTGATGCTGCTATTAATAGTAAAGGTGCGTTTTCTGTGTATCCTGCTGCACCCGCCACTCTACAAATTGTTGCTGTTCCTGCTTCTCTTAAATAGTTTTGTACTGCTAATGGAGTATAAAAAGTGTCATCAACACTACCAAATAATTGTTCAAATTCGGTTTGTGAATTAACAATTGTAGGTACTAATGGTCCTTCTTTAAAAGGTCCAATGAATGCTGCACCAATATCAGCTACTCCTTGTTGTAAGAATGAAAGGTCGTTTTCTTTTGTAAATACGCCTGGTGATACTAATTTCTCTGCCATTTTATATAGTTAATTTTTAAAAATTTGTAATTCTCAATATAAATATAAACTTTTAATTCAAAACAATAAATTAAGGCCTATATGTTGGTTGAAAATGATTATAAACATTGGTAATATCAGTACCTGATAAAACACTATTATAGAATAGAACAGGTCCTAATTGACATTTTGCGTAATTATCAGCTCTACCCAATTTTATATCATATGAAGTTGTTGCTGCAAATGCCGAAACTGTTCCTGTTCCTACACTACTACCATTTAAATAATATGTTATACCTGCTGCTGCAGATACTGTCACTGCAACCATATGCCACGTATTCAATGCCGGTGCGGTGAATGTTTGTACGGTATTTGATATAGTACCTCTGTTTGATGAGAAATGAAATCCATCCCACACAGATGAATTACTTGAGTATAGATAAAAGTTATAGTCTCTATCTGCACCTTCTTTTGAAAATAATCCACCATATTGTGCTCCTGGGTTAGCTGTCATTCTCACCCATGCAATAAATGTAATTGCTGATGTGTCGAATTGCGTTATACCACCGTTGATATTTGAATTACGGTCTTTAAACCAATATGTACCACTTCCATCAAGTGTCCAATATTTTTCTTTTCTACTTGCACCTGCGTTATATGATGGTGATGTTCCACTATATCCTGCAGAATTTGAAACACCCGCTGGTCTTATACCTGTATTATATCCTGAAAGGTCTAACCAGTCGGTTGTAGGTGTACCTGTTGATGGTAATCCTGATGGGAATGATGATGCTTTTGATGGGTCTAAATACATTCTTAAACCTGATGCTGGTATTGATGGTTGTGTTGTTGTTCCTTTATTGTGTGAAATCAATCCATTAGAAATATACACGTCAGCATTTTCTACATTCACAGTCACAATTTCAACATCTTCGGTAACTAACTCTATGTTTGTAACTTCTACTTCCGTTTGGTCTTGCATAATCAGTTTATCTCCTGGAAGTATATCACCAACATTTTTAAATTTATATTTAGCAATTTCATTATCCCAAACATATAATGGGTGAGTTTCGGTAGCCTTAATTATTCCATCATTTATTGATACATATCCCGCTGCAAAATTAAAAGTCAAATCAGAAACCGTTACATTCTGTTCATTACCTGATATTGTATCTGATAAGAAAAATCTCCACTCAACTTGGTCACTTTCAGGGTCTTGGGTTTCATCAGGTAAACCTGTTGGGACCCATGCTTTAATTTGGTCACCAACATTTAAATCTTCCACATTTACCATATTACCGTTTGCTAATTGTATTTGCGTTCCAAATAATAAACAGAAATCATTTTCGTTAATTGTATTATAAACATCAACTGCGTACAAAGTTTTTGTTGTTTTTACACCATAATTTGTTGCATTTAAATTATACCCATCAGCATATCCCATTGTTAAAACGGCAGATGCTTCGGAATAATTAGATTGTGCAATCGATGCAGGTGTAATCGGTATAATTGTAGGACCTGTACCGAATGTATTAGAGCCTGTACTAAAATTTGAATTATTAAAAGAACAAGTAAAATTTGCTAATTGTTGTTGTACTTTTGAATAAAAAAGTGAACCGGTTGTTGAAAATGAAAATTGTGCGTTTTCCGTTGTACTTTCTACTATATAAGTAAATGTGGGAGGTGTTACTGTCACAGAATCCATTGCAAATCCATCTCGCATTGATGCTTGTACACCACCTGCGAGTCCTCCCAATGAAACTGCACCCACTCTATTTGAACCGCTTACTGCTCTATATAAGTTACCTAATGATAAGTTAGTTCTTGCCATGTATTAATGATTATAATCCATTATAAATATCTAAAAGTTTTTGTTTCCACACTTCTTTATTTGAAAAGTGTTCT
>JACCDW010586472.1_pt1 | contig 14522 bp, 16 predicted proteins | sample 7449781 | NCBI WGS metagenome assembly JACCDW01 (sample SAMN15323449, study PRJNA562643) | freshwater metagenome | isolation source: river surface water | place: USA:Blue River Watershed | collected 2017-08-18
CAGACAGCCAAGTCATTTGCCAGGTATGCCAACTCGTGATGAGTTTGTTGCCAAGTATTTAGCGGCAAGTGGTGTGCGCTGTGATGACTTTACTTTTTACGAGGTCTTTGGGTTGTTTAGGTTAGCTGTGATTATTCAGCAGATTTGGGCGAGATATGTTGCAGGGCAGACCACAAATCCAGCCTTTGCAGGGTTCGGAGATGCTTGTATTACCTTGATTAATCGCGCAGAGAGCAAGCTTTCTTAGCCTTGCGCCCTCCCTGTTAGTGAGTGTCTGCAGGCAATAACCATGAACGCAGTGGATCAAATGAGAACTCTGCGTACTCGCCTACCTTAACAATCTCTTCGTAGATTGGATCAGAGACAACGGCGATTACGACACCGATCTCGGTCTCGATTCGGTACTCAACGTGTTCGCCATAGAAAACAACCTGCTTCACGCGACCCTGTGTTCCGGAGATGGATTGATTGCCAGATTGCGCCTTTTTAACTCGGATAGATTCCGGGCGAACCAGAAGAATGCTCTTCTTTGTAAGCGAATCCTTGTGTGCTGGTACTTCGATTTCTTTACCAAGGACTGCAACCTTTGCCAGTCCTTCGGTTGATGCCTTGACCGATGCAACTTCGAGGAAGTTAGAGATTCCAATGAAGTCTGCAACGAAGACTGATGCTGGTCGCAAGTAAATCTCTGCAGGAAGTCCGACCTGTTCTATCTTTGAGTTACGCATAACCACGATGCGGTCAGAGATGCTCATCGCTTCATCCTGATCGTGTGTTACGAAAATACTAGTAATGCCAAGACGCTGTTGCACTTCGCGAATCTCGATGCGCATCTGTGCGCGAAGCTTTGCATCCAAGTTACTGAGTGGCTCATCAAAGAGGAGAACTTGCGGACGCATAACCATTGCACGAGCAAGTGCTACACGTTGCTGTTGACCACCTGACAATTGGTTAGGGGAACGATGTGCCATCGCGGTCAGACTCATTGAGTCAAGAACAGCTTCGACCTCTGTCTTGATCTGCGCAGCTGGCATCTTCTTTGTCTTTGGACCGTATGCAACATTTTCATAAACGCTCATGTGCGGGAACAGTGCATAGGATTGAAAGACCATGCCCATGGGGCGCTTATCCGGGGTCAATGCAGACATATCCTGACCATCTAGCAGGATTGAGCCAGCGGTAGGGGTTTCAAAGCCTGCAATCATGCGAAGAGTCGTTGTTTTACCGCAGCCAGAGGGCCCGAGGAAGGTGATGAACTCTCCTGGGTTGATGTCGAGGTTGATCGCATCTACGGCGGTTACCTTTTCATTACCTTGGCCAAAAACCTTTGTGAGATTTCGTAGCTGCAAATTACTTGAACTGGTTGTTGCATTCACAGTCTGGTCCATTCCTTAAGCCCTCACAATCGGAGTATTTGCGGTATTTGTTGACTTGCCACGAACTAAGAGAATTATAAATGCCATAACTGCAAGAACGATGAAAATCAGCAAGGTACAGAAGGCAAATGCATTACCGAATCGCCCTGAATCAACCTCCGCCAAAATCTTTTGCGTCATGATGGGAGTTTCTGGAGTAGTTATGAAGATGATCGGTGACAGGGTGGTCATCGAGTGAGCAAAAGCAAACATCAATCCGGTCAGCAACGCTGGCTTGATCAAAGGCAAGGTGATCTTTCTAAATGTTCTGAAACCAGATGCACCAAGTGATGCAGATGCTTCATCAATTGCGGGATTGATCTGTTGCAGTGCTGCGATACCTGAACGCTGGCCAGCTGGACTAGAGCGAATTGTGTAGACCATCACGATGGCAACAGCGCCACCAAAGATTGCTCCGCCTCCCGCTAATTGCGGCAAGATTGTTGTATCGCCGAACTTGACGACATCGTTGAAGGTAATTGCAAAACCGATTCCAAGTACTGTTCCAGGAACTGCAAGTCCCAACATTCCTAAGAAGTCAATTAACTCACGTCCACGACGAACTTTGCGAACGATAAGCCACGCAAGAACCATGCCGAGCAATCCTGCAATCGGTGTTGCGATCAAAGCCATCATCGTGGTCTTGATAATTGCGTCGTAACCAACTCCGCTAAAGATATATCGATAATTATCAAGAGTCATTGAGTTATCGACACCCAAAAACTTTGCGAAGCTACCAAATATGACAGTGGCGTAAATCAGCACGATGAATGAGGCAACTAATACAGGGATTATCAAGAGGAAGAACTTTGCGATTTTGCTTTCAACGAAGGTTGGAGTTCCTGTTGGCTTGCCTGTAACGCTAACAACGCTCTTTCGCTCACCCCAATAACGCTGGACCAAGAACACAATTAAGCCAGGAATTAAGAGAATCAGTGAGTAGGCAGAGCCTGCAGGTACATCGTATTCGCCATTAATGGCGATGTACGCGCGAGATGAGAGAACAGTGAAATCGCCACCAATAACTAATGGGTTAGCAAGATCTGCAGACGCTTCAACAAACAAAAGGAGGAATGAGCTGGCAAAGCCAGGGATAAGCATCGGGAAGGTCACCTTAAAGAAGGTGCGAAGCTTTGAAGCACCCATTGATGCAGAGGCTTCATCAAGTGCGGGGTCGAGATTTCGCATCATTCCAAGAATGCTCATGTATGCAACTGGAAAGAAGGAGCAGCTAAGAACGATTGTGAGACCTGGCAACCCATACAAAGTTGGAGTAAGGCCCAAAATATCGCGGGTGATAATTCCGCTTCGACCGAAAAGACTAATGACCGCTGTGGCAAAAGCGAATGGTGGCGTGATCAGCGGTACGAGGGCGATGATGTGGAGCAGCTTCTTGCCTCGGAAATTAAGTTTGACTTGAGCAAATGCCAAGAAGAAGCCGATGATGGTTCCGATGGTCGCAACAACAACACCCAGCACAATTGTGTTGGTGATGATCTTGCGAGTCACCGCTGATTCAAAGATGTTTGCGAAGACTTCCCGTCCAGTCCCCTCGGAGGCTCTGGTCAAAATATTGAGGAGTGGAAACACCACCATCAAGAGAAGTAAGAGTACAGAAATAATTAGGGCGGTCTTTGTGCCAATATCTAACTTAATTTTCTTAGGCTTCTTGAGCGCGACTGCTTTATCTTTCTCGATTACTGCAGTGCTCACACCGATTCCCCTAACTCAAATTTAATGAAAGAACTTTCTTTGCCATCTGCATAACTAGAGGATGTGGCATCACACCACATCCCCTAGTTATCTACTGCTGATATTGATTATGACTTAGGTGCGATTGCAATCGTTGCATCGAACTTAGCTGTCAACGCCTTCTTTGCAGCTGCTGCCTTTTCGAAGTCGTAGTTAACGATTGAAAGGCCACCAAGCTTCACCATACGAGGATCAACCTTTGTTCGTGGGTTGGTGAGAACCTGGAATGCGGCAACTGTTGGTCCAAGGTTTTGAGCTTCTCTAGATAGCGCGAAGTCGATGTAAGACTTTGCAGCTTCTGGATTCTTTGAACCCTTAACGAGAGCGACGCCACCGATTTCATATCCTGTGCCTTCGCTTGGGAATGTAACCTTCAATGGAAGTCCCTGAAGCTTTCCTGCAACGCAGTCATGTGAGAATACAAGTCCGACAGCAGCTTCACCGCGACCAACGATAGCCACTGGGCCAACGCCACTCTTTGTGTACTGAAGTACGTTCTTGTGCATCTTTGACATGTAATCAAGACCTGCAGCTTCGTCACCTAGACGAGTTACCTGGGTCCACAAAGTTGTGAACGCTGTTCCTGATGTTGATGGGTGTGCAGTTGAAATATTCTTGCTCAACTTAGGGTTGAGTAAATCAGCCCATGATGTAGGTGGATTCAAACCTAAACGGCGAATCTCCTTTGTGTTGGTACAGAAACCAAGTGCACCTACATAAACACCAGTCCAGTATCCATCATCATCTTGGTACTTCTTAGGAATAAAGCTTCGAGATGGCGATACGTACTTGTCGATGAGGCCACCGATTCGAGCAACACCGAAACCATCAGCTGGTCCACCGTGCCATACATCGAATTCGGGGTTTGATTTTGCGGCATCGAGACGAGCAACTGTTTCACCAGATGAAAGTCGAACAAACTTGGTTGTTACACCTGTCTTCTTTGTAAATGCAGAGGTCATAGCGTTACACCATGCTTCTGTCGCACCACAGACAACTGTTAGTGAGCCGCTTAGCTTTCGAGCTGTTGTGTACTTCAATCCAGTTGAAGTTTTTGCACATGTAACAGTTACACCATCAGAGCTAAATACAAGACCCTCATCGAAGCAAGCCTTGCCTGAGCGATCGGATGCAGCGTTTGCAGGAGCTGCAGCAAAACTCATTAGAGAAAGGCAGAGCAGGACAGAGGTTGCCACTGATGCAATCTTAATTTTCTTCATTCAACTTCCTTACTTTTCAGGGGGAAGGAACCAATGTCCCTCTACAAGATTAGTCAGAAAATGAAGTTTTGTTCAAGATTTGGAGATTACATTTCTGCGTTATCAATGGCGGATTATTACGAAACTTTATGAAACTCCTCTTTATGCCTGTAAATCTGCAAGTTTTTCAACGACCTGCTTGGCAGATGGATTGGTCATTGCGGTTCCATCAGAGAAAACAAGTGTTGGAACTGTGCGGTTGCCGCCGTTAACTTTTTCAACGATTTCGGCGGTTCCTGGTGTTTCTTCAATGTTGATCTCTTCAAATGTCACGGTGTGCTCTGCTAATTGAGATTTAAGCCGTTGGCAGTACCCGCACCAGCTAGTTGTGTACATAACGAAGGACATGAGAACCGCTTTCCGTAGGTGTGTGGTGAGTTTACGGGGATTTGGCCTTTGGCGCGCATTTGTCGGTGGGTGGGGCTAGATTTTTGGCATGAGGAAATTGCGGATGTGGGTCGGGCTGATTGGGCTATCCCTACTGTCAATTCTGATTTTGAATTTCGCGAGCGAGATAGTGCCGGGTAAAGATTTTGATAGCACTGGCAGCTTCATGATTTTGGGGTTGTTTGCTTTTGTGATGATGCGTGCTTTGCGAGTCCCGACCAATGAATACTTTGCACGACCTGTGCTTGGATGGAAGTTTGTAGTTGCACTTATTATGACGGTCAACCTGATTGTTGTGCAGATCCGGGGTGAGGCATTCTCTGAACTTGATGCCGAAGGATGGATACGTGGCGTTATCTTCTTAACCGCTATCGCCTTTGCAGAAGAGATTTTTAGCCGAGGAGTCATCTTTGGAGTTTTGTTGCGACATGGTTTGGCTGTTGCAGTAGTTGGATCATCGCTGATCTTTGGTTTGATGCATTTAAATGGGTATATCGGCGAGTACTTTGATCCATGGCGTGCCTATTGGCATGTTGTATCGGCAACAGCCTTCGGAGTATTTGCTTGCGCATTAATGGTTGTTACTCGCAGTATTTGGATGCCGATAACTTTGCATGCTTTTTCAAATGCAGGCCTGCTCTTCCGGGATATCACAGAGGTTACTGAAGCTCGATCAAAGCCGATCTCGGTCGATTTCTGGAGCGGAGTTATCTATCCGCTTCCTCCTCTTGCAACCTTTGTGATTCCCTCCATGATCTTGTTTTGGATCGCCGCGGGAACACCTTTGCACCCAGTTCTGCAGCGTTTGGCGATTAAGTGGAAGCTCATCGAAGTTAATCCAGAGTAATTACATCACCATCATGCAATTGTTGATCCGGCAGGCCTTTAAGGACGTGAACCTTGGCCTCGCCAACAACGGTCCAATGGGTTGAACCAGAGCGCTTAACAATCGCAGTTAATTCATCGACTCCAATAAGAATCGAATCATTGGGAACATGCAGTAATACTTTGGCGGCGCTATCGGGAATCCACTTAAAGAACTTATTAAAGTGCGGGATGACGCGAATTTCTGGAAGAAGATTCAATCCTTGTGTTGGGGATTTCTTAAGCATGCGAAAGTTTGGGATCTGCGCAGATAGAACCATCGCGCCAGCGCTGCAACCAGCCATCGATGCACCGGTTTGCCAGTTTTCAACCATGGCAGCCCACACCGGTGTATCGACTAAAACTTCAGCGAGATGGTGTGGATCTCCGCCAGACATGTACATCAGTGCGCTGTTTTTAATCGCATCTACATGTTCTTGCTTGAATGCATCATCGCGAGTGTAGATCGGCAAATATGCCGCAGCGACACCTAATGCATCAGCTTGGGTTTGTCCAAGTCTTTTCCAGTACGCAAGGCTTTCATCGCTTTCGCGGCCTGCTGCAGTTGGAATCTGAATGTAATTGGCGGTCTTGCCGTTTTTAATTCCATCATCCAGAAGGGATTTTTCAAAAGCTGTCATCGCAGGCAGATATTCACCTGATCCGACAAGTGCTAATGAACCGTACATGGAATCAGTGTAGGTGGTTACCTACTCAAACAAAGTGCCGACAAATACCTGCCATGCAAGTGCTGATTTAGCAATCAAAGACAAGGTTATGTAGGTTTTTTCTCCGCGAAGGTAATCCGACCACTTTCCGACCTTCTTGTATTGCAGGTATTGAACGACTGCGAAGGTATTGAAAAGTACGAATAACGAGATGACGATTCCATAGACAAAGGCTGGAGCTTTTGCATTAGATGGTCCACCGATTGCAAGAACATAAAACACAAGTCCTAGCCAAGGCACGATTCCTGCGATGCAACCAAAGATAAATGGGATCCAACCGCCATTACCTGGTGTCTCGTACTTCTCTTGTAACCAACCAAACAGGATCATTGATGCGTTGACACCGAAGATCGAGATGATTGCGACAACATCTGAGACTCCACAAATCTGAGCGATCAAGACGATCATTACCGATGAGCTGATTGAGTACTCAACCCAGCGGAAGTAATTGCGATTTTGTGCAAGGCCAGCGCAGTAGCGTGGGAAGAACTTTGGTGAGGCGACTAAGAAGTGGAAGAAAGCTGAAAGACCAAGGAATAGAGCGACTCCGATTCCAACTGGGGTATTCAACAATGTGATTGGCTCAGCAAAGGTACTTCCCGGAGGGCCGGACATATAGCGAGCAACAATTGGAAGGGTGAAGTCATTGGCAAGGGCCAAGACTGCAATCATCTGAACTAGGTGAAATACGCCGGCAATAATGTTGTAGCGGCGTAGCTTTGAATTGTTGATCTCTTTAGTCATACGAAAAGGGTATCTGACTACATGGTTAAGTAGAGTCCCAAAACCCCTAATGCAATAAGTGTTATCGCGGCGATAACCGACTTCTGTGTTCCTAACCGCTGAGGAAGGCCTTGTATTCCACTCTTTTGGTCTTCTTCCATATCTTTGATGACATTAATGAAATGTGCAGCCATTCCAAAGATTGATCCACCCAGCAGCATCCATAGTGGCGGGGTGATTCCCTTTGAGATTGCAACTGAAGATGGCAGCGCAGCAAATGCGATAGCAAATGGCAAGGGAGAAAAAGCAGAGAACTTAAAGTAGAAGTTATAAGCGACTCCCCATGCGATTCCGAACATATAGACGAGGCCACCTTTAACTCCAAGAGGGCCAAGCAGGTTTGCAATAAAGGAAAAGGGGACCATAAAGCGCAGCCACTTGGTTAAGTACTGCGGAGTTATTAACCCAGAGACAAGTGGTTTTTTGGTACGACCATGTGCAAGGTCATCCTTGTAGTCGTATAAATCGTTGCTCCAACCAACCACTAATTGTCCCAGTGCAACTGTGATGGCGATTATGTAAGCCGGGCCTTCCCACCAGTAATAGTTTCCAAAAGCAAAGGCGATGGCTGTAACGATAAGGGTTGGTCCAAAGTGCGAGGCCTGACGTAACCCTTTGAACTTCTTCATTTAGGCAACCTACCTCAATTACGCCGTTAGTATTTGAAGTCCACAGTTACTGTGATTTTGTTTCCTACTTCTAGATTCTGGGCTAGACGAATCACTTTTCTCACGGGAATCAAATATGAGCCATCTTTTGGCATCAAGGTCGTTTTCCAGTATTCATCCCCCAATTTGATGTTGGCGTAAAGCACTCCCCAGCCATAGCTTTTTTGAGATGCGATTGCTTTGAACTCAGCCGTGTACTTGGCTGGAGTCGGAATAAAGTAGAACGGTGCAGGACCACGCCACTCAATAACTTCGCTAGTGAAGGTGAATTCCACTATGGAAGTTTAGAGGATTATTTCTTCTTAAATCCTGATGGACACTTCGGAGTTAATCCCGAAACTTTCTTAATTGTCTTTCCTTTGACACAGGAAATTGTCTTGACCTTCGCAGCTAATTTTTCAAGTTGATAGCGAGTAATCACAAACTCACCTAGCTCTTCTTCTGCATACTCGATGATTGGTTGCATGGAAGCAGCGGGATTGGCCAAATTTCCATTGATGGTTCTACGTACCTCATTGATGTCATCGATGACCGATGAAAATGTCGCTTTTGTGCTTGGGTCCACTGATAACTTTGTTTTGAACTTCATATAATCGGCAAATGCCTTATCGAACAGTGGATCGTATTTAGCTTTGAAGGCAGCTACTTGATCATCACGTGAGATAGCTGTGGTATCTGCCAATGCCGACCCTGTCCCGAGAATTAACGTGGCAGATACCAATACTGAAAAGACTCTCCGAAGTTTCATGCAGCCACAGTAGAACTGAGACCACATTTCCATGCCGAAAAAGGTGAGCGATAGCCCTTACCCAAGTGTGGAAAGCCTCACACGGGAAGTTTGAGCCTTGGCGCTCGGCGGTTAGAATTAGGGCATGGATCTCGACAAAGTAATTCTGTACTACGGCTTTGCGCCGATTGCAGATACCGATGCCGTGAAGTTATGGCAGAAAACATTGTGCGAATCCCTTGGAATTAAAGGCCGCATTATCGTTTCTCCGCATGGCATCAACGGAACTTTGGGCGGCAAGATGGAAGATCTCAAAAAGTATGTGAAAGCAACTAAGGCATACCCAGGGTTCAAGAGAATTGATTTCAAATGGTCTGATGGGACTGGCAGTGATTTTCCAAAGCTCAAGATCAAGATTCGTCCAGAGCTGGTTGCTTTTGGAAACCCTGATGAGATCAAGGTTGATGAGAACGGTGTTATTGGTGGTGGAGTTCATCTTCGCCCTGAAGAGGTCAACAAACTTGTTGAAGAGCGTGGCGATGATGTCTTTTTCTTTGATGGCCGAAATGCTTTTGAAGCGAAGGTAGGAAAGTTCAAGGACGCTGTTGTTCCTGATGTGGAAACATCCCATGACTTTGTGGCAGAGATTGAAAGTGGTAAGTACGACCATATGAAGGATAAGCCGGTCGTGACCTACTGCACCGGTGGAATTCGCTGCGAAATCCTGTCAGTTGTTATGAAGAACCGTGGGTTTAAAGAGGTTTATCAGATTAAAGGTGGAATTGTTCGCTACGGAAATAAGTTTGGTGATGATGGTCTGTGGGAAGGCTCCCTTTACACATTTGATGATCGCCTAACAATTGATTTCAGTGATCACACCAAGTTGATCGGTGAATGTGCAGAGTGCAAGGGTGCAACAAAGCAGTTCAGAAATTGCCAGAAGGCTGAATGTCACCAGCTAGTTCTGCTGTGCGATCCTTGCTACGACACTCACACAGAGCGTCCTTGCAATCACGAGCGTGAAGTTAAGCGCAACCGCGAACTTATTGGCTGATTACGCAGACTTCTTGGTCTGACGCCAGTGGTACATATACAACGGTGCGGCAATTGCTATGGTTGTAAATGAGGTAAAGATGTTCTTAATAGCCTGAATTTGATTGTTTTCTTCCTGCTGGGCCAAAAGCTCAGCTGAGGGTGCGTTGTCAGGCTTAGCGTAAATATCAATGTAGGCAGGATCTGGGAAAACGGCGTTCATGATCGCGTTGATCAAAGAAACTGTAGAAAACAAAACGACTAGCAAAGTAATCAAGCAAACGGCGTAAAGATACAAAGAGCGCCAATCAACACCTATATGGCGAGTCTCAATCTCAACGCTCTTCTTTGCAACGGCTTTCTTTGCAGCTGCCTTCTTCGCAACGGCCATGATTTCCTCCAAAAGGGTTGAATTCTGGTTAATCCTCTCATACCACCCCCGTTTGAAACTCATTAGGCGATAAACTTCACCTGTGATCATTCAAGCATCAAGCGCTGTTATTAATGGCGCGATGATGGATGAACTTTGGATCGAAACCTCTCATGGGATTATTACTTCAATTAATCCCGGCAAGCACGCTAATCCAGATACGGTGATTGATGGAACCTTAATTCCAGGCTTCATCGATATTCATTGTCATGGTGGCGGCGGACATTACTTCTCGGCATCCTCCCCCGACTCGATCACAACAGCCATACATGCACATCGCAAGACTGGTACTTCATCCCTTGTTGCATCTTTAGTCTCACAGAGTATTTCAGATCTAAAGGATCAAATCCGAGGACTAGTCCCTTTCTATAATCGAGGTGAGATTGTTGGAATCCATCTTGAAGGCCCATATCTGTCTCACGCCCGGTGCGGCGCACATGATCCCTCTTTGCTAATTGATCCAACTATTGAACAGTTGAAGGAGTTAGTTGAGATCGGCCAAGGTGCAATCACAATGGTCACTATTGCACCTGAACTGCATGGTGCTCAAGAAGCGATCGCGTACCTGACATCTGTTGGAGTTGTAGCAGCTATCGGTCACACAGAAGGTGATTATCAGGATGCATCCAAGGCAACTGATAATGGGGCATCCGTTGTGACCCATTTTTTGAACGCTATGAACAAGGAAAATTCAGAAGGAAGCATCGCTAACTTCGTTATTAACGATCCTCGTTTGAGCGTTGAACTTATTGTTGATGGACACCACGTGCCATTCGAGAAAGTTCGAGAGTTATTTTCAGAGATCGATTCGCGAATTATTATGGTTTCAGATGCCATGGCTGCAGCAGGTAGCGGTGATGGCAAGTACATGATTGGTTCGCTGCCGGTAGAGGTCAACGATGGTGTGGCTCGGCTTATCTCAAACCAGAAGCTTGCAGGCAGCACCTTAACGATTTCCCAAGCTTTCAATAACCTTGTCGCCCATTGTGGAGTTTCTATTGAGCAAGCGGTTCACTCAACCTCGGTCCAGCCCGCAAAGGCGTTAGGACTCAAGGATCGTGGAAGTATTGCCGTCGGTATGCGTGCTGATTTACTCAGTTACAACAAATCCAACCACGATATAACTGTAATTAATTCGTCAAAGTAACTTTAGATAATCCTTCGGGCGCATCTGGATCAAATCCAGAAGCAACGGCGAACTCCAAAGCAAAACGTTGCAACACAATTGCATCAACAATTGTTGAGGAGATCTCATCATCACAATTCGATCCATTCAGAACAATGTCATCACCCTCGGGAGTTCCGCCATTGCCGATCCAAAAAATTCGGGAGCTAGTCTTACGAATCTTTATCGTGGCTTCTGTAATTGATGGGGCTGGCATATGAGAAGGCGCAACGATAAAAACCTGTGTCTCAGGTGTTAGTGCAGAGATAGGTCCATGCAGATAATCTGCGGTTGAAAGGCCTTGGACAGAAACTTTGCAGGTTTCCTGAATCTTTAATGCTGCTTCACGGGCATTTGGGTAAGCAAAGCCACGACCGAGAAGCACAATCTCCTTGTCGCGAGATGCGACGGCAACGGCCTGACTGACTAGCTCAGTGGTTGCTGCAAGACGAGTTGCTTCGCTAATTATTTGCTCACTATTTACTTGCTTGCCTGTCCATGCAGCGACTAAGAGATATGAAATAAGAAGTTGGGCGTTATATGACTTGGTTGCAGCAACTGCAAGCTCAGGACCGGCAAGAAGAGAGAAGTGGTTGTGTGCGATTGTGGCTAGTGGTGATTTGTCATCATTTGTCATAGCAATTACATATGCATTTGCATGACGGGCTGCTGTTGCAAACTTAACTAAGTCTGGAGACTGCCCGCTCTGGCTAATTGCAACAACTAGAGTGTTTGAATACTTCAGCTCTGATCCATACACAGTAACTGATGAAGGCGACGTCAACCCAACCGGTAAACCGATCTGAGTTTCAATGAGGTACTTTAAGTAGTGTGCGGCATTGTCAGAAGTGCCTCTAGCCAAGATAAGAACTGATTGAATCTTCTGCTCTAATAACACATTCTTAACTGCATCAAATGCTGCCTTATTCTCGAGGATTGCCTTGAAAACCTTTGGGGTTTCAGCAATCTCTGATGCCATGATCGCGCCTAATGAACTCATGTGCTTATCTTCCCACATCTGTTCAAGTATCCTTTGCGCTATGGCAACCAATGAAGTGCTGGCAGTCGATTTAGGTCAGTCGGGGTGCCGCATCCGCAAGGGTGATCTTGTTATAAGTAGTGATCGCGGCAAGCTAGCTGGCGAGATGCCGCTATCAGCATTGCGTGCCGTCCTTGAGTCCACTGAAAAAATATCATCGACTTCAGTCTCGCTTTCTTGCACCGGGTTTAATGGAATTGTTCTTGAGCCAGAAAAATACCTTCAGCTATGTACAGAATTCTTTGGAGCCACCGAGGTCGCGGTCATAGATGATGGATTGGCGGGGTTCATAGGAGCACTCAACGGCAGGAGTGGCGTGGTCTTATCAATTGGCGGTGGAGTTGTTGCAGTTGGAGGACACAACGGTACATACGCACATCGCGATGGACTTGGCAGCACCTTTGGAGATGAAGGCGGCGGATTCTGGTTAGGAAAGTTGGCAATCACTAAAGCTCTTGGTTTGCGTCAAGGGCGTGGTGAAGATCCTGAGATGCTTGATTATTTCGCTGCTGAATGTTTAGCCTATGACAATCTCCCTGTAAAAAATGGTGCTGATGCTGCAACACTCGCAATCACCACTGCTCGAAAAGTTCTCGACGCTGCCGATGCAGGGGTATCTACAGCAACAGCAATTGTTGATGAAGGTGCTTATTTACTTGCACAAACCGTCGTTGCGACTTGGTATGGATGCGGTGGAACCAAATCTGATTCGCCAGAAATTGCGATTCAGGGCGGTCCTGCACGTAATGCAACCTATTCAACCAAGATCGCATTAGAGATTAATGCAAAGCTACCTAACGCAGTAATTGTTCAATCTGCTGGAGATAACTTAGATGGGGCCACTTGGATTGCACATAACATGCGCGAAGATGCGCCTCCACTAATGTTGTGGGCTAAATAAGGCCAAACTCTGCAGCTTTTGCGGTCAACTCTTCTCGTACGGAGGGGTGCGCTGCGTTCTTGATGATGTTAAGCGCTTGATCATTTTGGCTATGTCCAAAGCAAGCCGCTACTCCCTGCTCGGTCACCACATATGAATGTTGGAAGTGCGTGATGTTGGCCTGCAGGCGTGGAACAATCGTTGAAAGATTGGCCTTTGGATGCCACGAAGGAAGCGCAACAAATGATTGACCGCCACGGCTATGCAACGCACCGACAATGAAATCCGTTGATCCGCCAAAACCGCTATAGATCTGCCCCCGAACATGGCTTGCGTTTGCTTGGTCGAAGAGATCGACCTCAAGTGCGCTATTGATGGATGTCATCTTCGCTTGTCGTGCAATCTGGCTTGGATCATTGGTGCGTTCGGTACGGAGCATGCGAACTTTCTTGTTTAAATCCAACCATTGATACAGCTCTTGGCTACCGAAGATAAAAGAAGCGGTAATCAAAATTTCATCATCTAATGTGCCCGCCTTTGACAACTCAAGGACACCATCAGAGAACATCTCAGTCCAAATACGTAAACCTTTGCGATCCTTGAGCGCCATCAAAACGGCATCAGGAACTCCCCCGATACCTAATTGCAAAGTTGAATGATCTTCAACTAAAGCAGCAATACGACTTCCGATTTCTGCTTGAATTTCAGTAATTTCAGTAGCAGGCTTTTCTTGTAGAGGTTCATCAACTTCGACAAGGTAATCAATCTCGCTGTCGTAAATCTGCGAATCACCATAGGTATAAGGCATTTGCTTGTTGGATTGCGCAATCACTAATCCCCCATGAGCGCGAGCGGTCTCGATCGCACGAGGCAAGATATTGACTTCAGTTCCAAGACTCACGGTGTCAAAACGTTGCTGTGATGTGTGAATGAAAACCACATCGGGACGATAAAAGTTACGAATCAAAACAGGCAAAAGCGAAAGACGTGATGGGATGTATTGAAGACGAGGGTGGTTGCGCATGGCAGGGCCAACAAATGCGGTTTCATATGTCACACCTTCGCGGTCTGGAATTCCTGTCCCATGTGCATTGAGCATGTGAAGCTTGAACTCTGGGATTACCTCATCGGCGATCGCTAACAAGGTGCGTGGAGTTGAGAAGTTTCCTGAAGCGATTATCCGCGGATTGCTCGGTAAGTTGGCGAGAATGCTTTTTAGCTGTTCTGTATTGATTACTCGCATGGTGCAAATCTATCGCGCGCTATAAAACAAAAATCTCTCTTCTCGCACATTTGCTGTGTGAGAAGAGAGATATCAGTGGTAGCCCCGAAGGGATTCGAACCCTCGTAGCTGGCTTGAGAAGCCAGAGTCCTAGGCCGCTAGACGACGGGG
>JACCDW011152256.1_pt1 | contig 14514 bp, 14 predicted proteins | sample 7449781 | NCBI WGS metagenome assembly JACCDW01 (sample SAMN15323449, study PRJNA562643) | freshwater metagenome | isolation source: river surface water | place: USA:Blue River Watershed | collected 2017-08-18
ATGGATGATTTTCCATGAAATTTCATATAACATGCTTCAACCCGACAGCCACAGCCTGCCGGGTCAACTGGAGACACTCATGCTGGTGGAACGCATCGAACACAAATGGATCGCGGCTTTTGTCCGCACTTTCACGCTGTGCCAGGTGCAGCCGGGTGAGGTCGCGGTCATTCTCGCGGAAACCCAGTCGAGGCGTGTGCTTGTGGATTTGGCCCGTCTGGCACTCGAAAGCCTGGGCGCCAAGGTGTTCGAGCTGACGCTGACCACGCCCGCGCTCAGCGCCCCTGCGCCCGTGCGCTCGACCGGCGCGAGCGACGCGATTGGCCAACTCGGACCCGTGGTGGCAGCGCTGGCGCGTGCCGATTTCATCGTCGACTGCACGGTCGAAGGCCTGCTGCACGCCCCCGAGCTGCCCGCCATCATGCAGGGCATCGAAGGCAAACGCCCGCGCCTCTTGATGGTCTCCAACGAGCACCCCGAAATCCTCGAACGCACCGTGCCCGACCCCGCGCTCGAAGGCGTGGTGCGCAACGCCATGAAAAAGCTCAAGGGCGCGCAGCAGATGCATGTGACCTCGGCCGCCGGTACCGATCTGCGCGTGAATCTGCAAAAAGCGGTGGTCGGCGGCGTCTGGGGGTTTTGCCCCAAGCCTGGCATGGTCTCGCACTGGCCTGCTGGCCTGGCGCTGGCCTTCCCGGCGGCGGGCAGCGTCAACGGCAGCCTGGTCATGGCGCCCGGTGATGTGAACCTGACCTTCAAGCGCTACCTGGAAGGCCGCGTGGCGTTGCAGATCGAAAACGACAGCGTGGTCGCCATCGAAGGCCAGGGCGTGGACGCCGAGATGATGCGTGGCTACTGGCAAGCCTGGGAAGACGCCGAGGGCCACCGCGCCTGCTACGCCGTCTCGCACGTGGGCTTTGGTCTGAACCCGGCCGCACGCTGGGACGCGATGACCTTTTACGACAAGCGTGACTGCAACGGCACCGAGCTGCGCGCCTTCGCGGGCAACTTTTTGTATTCGACCGGCGCCAACGAGGTCGCCGGTCGCCACACCCTGGGCCACTTTGACCTGCCCATGCGCGGCTGCACCGTGCAGCTCGATGGCAGCGCTGTGGTCAACGCCGGCCAAGTCGTGCGCGAAGCCCTGGCATGAGCAGCGTGCCCACCTGCATCGCCATGGGCGCACCCGGTGCCGGTGTGCCACTGGTGCTCTTGCACGGCATCGGTGGCCGCGCGAGCGGCTGGGCGCCTGTGCAAGCGGCGCTGGCCGCCGCAGGCCAAGCCAGCCTGGCCTGGGACATGCCCGGCTACGGCGAGAGCCCCAGCATCGACCCTTATGACTTCGACGGCCTGGCCGATGCGCTGGCCGCGCTGCTCGACGCGCAGGGCCTGCAGCAAGCTGTGCTCGTGGGCCACAGCCTGGGCGGCATGGTGGCGCTGGAGATGTGGGCGCGCCACCCGCAGCGCGTGGCCGGCTTGGTGCTGGTGGCCAGCAGCCCGGCCTTTGGCCACGGCAGTGGCGATTTTCAAAAGGCCTTCGTCGCGCAGCGCCTGGCGCCACTCGAAGCGGGCCACAGCATGCAGGACGTGGCCACTGGCCTGATCCCGACCATGGTCGCGCCCGGCTACAGCGGACCAGGCCTGGCGCAAGCGCAGGCCTGCATGGGCTCGATCACGCCCGCGGCCTACAAGGCCGCGCTGGGCGCGCTGGTGCAGTTCGAGCAGCGCGCGGCCCTGCCGACCATCACCGTGCCCACGCTGTGCATCGCCGGCGAACACGACCGCACCACCGCGCCCAGCGTGGTGCAGCGCATGGCCGACAAGATCCCCAAGGCCCAATACCAATGCCTGGACGGTGTGGGCCATTTGCTGACCTTTGAGCAACCCGAGCGCTTTGCTGCGGCATTGCTGCCTTTTTTGCGGAGTTTCTGATGACCGACACCACCATGCCCATTTGCGGCGACGACTACCCGCTGACCGACAAACAGCGCCAGCTCATGGCCCTGGCACGCCAGCTCGGCCGCGAGAAATTCGCCGCGCGTGCCTCGCAGCTCGACCGCGACGCGCAATTCCCCTTTGCCAACTACGACGACATGCGCGAAGCCGGCCTCTTGGCCCTGTGCGTGCCCGAGGCCCACGGCGGCCAGGGTGCCGACTACGCCACCTACGCCATGGTCTCGGCCGAGATCGGCCGCTACTGCGGCGCCACCGCGCTCACCTTCAACATGCACGTGTGCACCATGCTCTGGAGCGGCCTGCTCTCTGAAGACCTGGAGATGACGCCCGAGCAGCGCGCCCTGCACCGCGAGCACCAAAAGGTGCACTTCGCCCGTGTGGTCAAAGACGGCGCCATCTACGCCCAGCCCTTCTCCGAAGGTGGCGCAGCCGCTGCGGGGGCCATGCCTTTTGGCACCACCGCCGTCAAAGTCGAGGGCGGTTGGAAGGTCAATGGCAAAAAAATCTTCGCCTCGCTGTCGGATGCGGCCGATTACTTTGGCGTGCTCTGCACCGAGAAAAAGCCGGACGCCGACCTCTCGCGCCGCGACACGCTGTACCTGGCCATCCCGCGCACCGCGCCCGGCCTCACCGTGGAGGGCGACTGGGATCCGCTGGGCATGCGTGCCACCGTCTCGCGCAACCTGGTGTTCAAAGACGTGTTCGTGTCCGACGACGCCGCGCTCATGCCGCAGGGCCTGTACTTCCAGGCCGCCAGCCGCTGGCCCCACATGTTCATGACGCTGGCGCCCACCTACATGGGCATCGCGCAGGCGGCTTATGACTTCACCGTGGCCTATTTGCGCGGCGAGGTGCCGGGCACCGGGCCCGTCAAGCGCCGCCAGTTCGCCACCAAGCAGATCGCCGTGGCCGAGATGTTCATCAAGCTCGAACAGACGCGTAACCTGTTTTTGCGTGCGATCGAAGACGCCAAGGTCGACCCGAGCAAGTCCACGCGCCTGCGCGCCTACGCCGCGCAGTACACCATCATGGAAAACGCGCAAGACCTGGCGCGCCTGGCGATCCGCACCTGCGGCGGTCAGTCCATGCTCAAGAGCCTGCCGCTCGAGCGCCTGTACCGCGACGCGCGCTGCGGCGCCCTCATGCTGCCCTGGACAGCCGAGCTGTGCATGGACCGCATCGGCCGCGAAGCGCTCTACGAACCCGGCGAAAAAGACGAGTGATGCACGGCAACGAAACCAGCCTGCTTGCCGCGCGTTTTGCGCAGCTCGCGCAGACGCACGGCGCGCAGCCGGCCATGACCTTTCGGGGCGACGAGCGCAAGCCGGGCCACACCTTTGAATACGACTTCGGCAAGTTCTGGCGCCGTGTCGAGCGCGTGACCGCGCACCTGCAGGCCCACTGGGGCGTGCAGCACGGTGACCGCGTGGCCTGGCTGGGTTTCAACCACGAGCTGCAACTCGTTGCGCTGGTGGCCTGCGCGCGGCTGGGCGCGATCCTGGCGCCGCTGAACTTTCGCCTGGCCGTGCCCGAGCTGCAGCAGGTCATCGACGATGCGCAGCCGCGCCTGCTGGTGCACGACGGCGCACACTCCGAAGCAGCACTGGCCTTGCAAAGCGAGGGCTTGCAGCACACCCACCACGACACGCTGATCGCCAGCGCCGCGCCGCGCGGCTTGCCGCTGCCCGCCGTGCACAGCGACGACGCGCTGCTCTTGGTCTACACCTCGGGCACCACCGGCAAGCCCAAAGGCGCGTTGCACACGCAGGCCGCGCTGCTGGCCAATGCGCGCGCGAGCCAGTGGGCACATGCCTTTGTGCGCAGCGACAAGGTGCTCTCGACCCTGCCGCTGTTCCATGTGGGCGGTCTGTGCATCCAGACCCTGCCGGCGCTCTTGGCCGGCATCGAGGTCGTGCTGCACCCGCGCTTTGACCCGACCGCTTGGCTGGATGAAATGGCCTGGAGCCGCCCCACCCTGTCTTTGCTGGTGCCCGCCACCATGCGCGCGCTGTTTGACCACCCGCGCTGGGCCGAAACCTCGCTGGCGAGCCTGCGCGGCATCATGGCCGGCTCGTCCACGGTGCCCGTGGCCTACATCGAGGCGCTGCATGCGCGCGGCGTGCCCGTGGGCCAGGTCTATGGCACCACCGAAACCGGGCCCGTCTCGATCGTGCTGCGCCTGCCCCAGGCGAGGGCGCATGTGGGCGCTTCGGGCTGGCCGCAGCCCGAAGCCCAGGTCAAGCTCATCAACGCACAAGGCCAGGAAGTCGCCCCCGGCGAAACCGGCGAGGTCTGCATCCGCGCCGCCAACCTCATGCGCGGCTATTGGCAGGGCGATGGCTCGCGCACCATCGCATCGGGCCTGGGCCTGCAAGACGGCTGGTTCCACACGGGCGATCTGGGCCAGCGCGCCCAAGACGGCTGCATCACCATCGTCGGCCGCAGCAAAGACATGGTCATCTCTGGCGGCGAAAACATCTACCCGGCCGAGATCGAGAACCTGCTGGTCACGCTGCCCGGCGTGGCCGAGTGCGCGGTGGTCGGCCTGCCCGATGCGCGCTGGGGCGAGGTGCCGGTGGCTGCCATCGTGCGCAGCGCCGATTCGGCCGGCCAGGCGCTCAGCGCCGAGGCCGTGCTGACCCATCTGCAGGCGTGCATCGCGCGCTTCAAGTTGCCGCGCCGGGTGCTCTTTGTGAGCAGCCTGCCCAAGAGCGCGCTGGGCAAGGTGCAAAAGCCCGCATTGCAAGCCGCCCTGCAAGCCGAAGCGCTCCGAACAAACCCTTAAAGAAGCGCCCGCGTGACAGCGCGGGGGCTGGCGGCTGGCATCATGCACCGATCACACCGAGAGGAGAACACCATGCACCCCACCACCCGCCGCCACCTGATGGCCCTGGCCCTGTGCAGCCTGGGCCTGAGCCTGGGCAGCGCACAGGCCCAGACCGCTTGGCCCAGCAAGCCCGTCAAGATCGTCGTGCCCTTTGCCCCGGGCGGGACCACCGACATCCTGGCGCGCGCCATCGCACCCGATCTGTCCAAGGCCTTTGGCCAGCAGTTCGTGATCGAAAACAAGGGCGGCGCTGGGGGCAACCTGGGCGCCGAGCAGGTGGCCAAATCGCCCGGCGACGGCTATACCCTGCTGATGGGCACCGTGGGCACGCACGGCATCAACCGCGCGCTGTACGCCAAACTGCCCTACGACCCCTTCAAGGACTTTGTGCCCATCACCCTGGTCGCCGGGGTGCCCAATGTGATGGTGGTCAACACCGACTTCGCTGCCGCGAACAAGATCAACAACGTCAAGGATTTCATCCAGTACGCGCGCGCCAACCCCGGCAAGATCAACATGGCTTCGAGTGGCAACGGCACCTCGATCCACCTGGCCGGCGAGCTCTTCAAGAGCATGACCAGCACCTTCATGACGCACATCCCTTACCGGGGCTCCAGCCCGGCGCTGCTGGACCTGGCCGGCGGCAACATGCAGGTGATGTTTGACAACCTGCCCTCGGCCATGCAGCTCATCAAGGCTGGCAAGATCAAGGCGCTGGCTGTGACCAGCAGCCAGCGCTCGGCCGCCTTGCCCGACACGCCCACGGTGGAAGAAGCGGGCAACCTCAAGGGCTTTGAGGCCAGCAGCTGGTTTGGCCTGCTCGCGCCTGCGGGCACGCCGCCCGATGTGGTCAACCGCATCCAGCAGGAGGTCGCCAAGTCACTCGCGACGCCCGCGCTCAAAGAGCGCCTGGCCGCGCTGGGCGCCATCCCCAGCGGCAACACCCCGGCGCAGTTCGCCACCTTGATCGAGGCTGAGCACAAGAAGTGGGCCGAAGTCGTCAAGGCCTCGGGCGCCAAGGTGGACTGACGGCGTATTGGCGGACTGAGCGCCGATCACTTGTCACCGCGCAGGAACAGGCGCACGAAAAAGCCCATCATGCCGAGCATGAACACGATGCCGATCAGGCTCATGAGGCCGTAATCGGTGAACAGCAGGTCTTGCAGGAGTTTCATAGGACATCCTTGTGGTGGATGCCCTCATGCTCGGCGCGCCGAATGCTGGCGCGCTTGATAAAAATCACTAGCGGCGCCTGCGCGTTTGCGCTGTATCAAACCCAGCGCATCGAGAGCAAGCCCGCCGCCATCGCCAGGCCATGCACGCAGGCCGCCGCGATGGTCAGCACGATCGCCGGCTGCAGGCGCTGCGGCGTGCGCGCGCGCTGCCACAGCAGCAGCGCAGCGGCCGCGCTCAGTGGGGCCGAGGCCATGCCCCACAGTGCCCGCTCGGGTTGCAGGAAATGCCAGACGCCCCAGGCGAGCCAGCCATGGGCCAGCAGCGCCAGCCAGGCATACAGCAGCGCCGCACCGCGCGGGCCCAGGCGCACAGCCAGCGTGCGTTTGCCCACCTGGGCATCGGCCGCAGCATCGGGCACGCCGTTGATCAGCAGAATATTGGCAATCATCAGCCCATAACCCAGGGCCATGAACACCGGCACGATGAACACGCTGCCACGCTGCACCGCATCGGCGCCCACCACCACCAGCGCCCACACGAACGCCACCGTCAGCTCGCCCAGGCCACGCGTCATCAGTGCCAGCGGCGGCGCCGAATAGGCCCAGGCCAGGAACAGGCCCACCGCGCCAATGACCAATACCGCAGGGCTTGTCAGCACAGCCAGCAAGACGCCCGCAGGCAGCAACACGATCAGCAGCGCCCGCGCCAGATCGCGCGTCTGGCGCACCGTCACCTGGCCTTGCTGGATCAGCCGCGTACCGCCAGTGAACGGGAAAATGCCTTGCGTGTTGGCCGCGTCGGCACCGCTCTCGGCGTCATGCACATCGTTGAGCACATTGCCCGCCGCATGCGCCAGCAGCGCCAGCACCAGCGTGGCCAAAGCCGCCCCTGCCTGGGGCGGGTGCCCGCACACATCGGCACTGGCCAGGCCCAGCAGCACGCCGACCACGGTGATGGCCAGAAAACCCGGGCGCGTCATGCGCAGCAGGGTAGAAAGTGGCAAGGCGCTGTCGAACATGGTCAGAGCATGCGGGCCTCGCTCAGTGCGCCCGCTGATTCAGCTCAAGCACCACAGCACTTCTTGTATTTTTTACCGCTGCCACAGCTGCAGGGATCGTTGCGGCCCGGCGTGTCGCCCTTGATGACCTGCTGCACGCGCGGGCCGATGTTGCGCCAGATTTCGCGCAGGTCGTACACGGCCCACAGGGCATCGCCATAGGCGTTCAGGCGCGCTTCGCTCACGCTGGGCGGGCCGTCTTCGCCAAAGGCCGAGAGCGTGGCTTCGTCGGTGTCGTCTTCGGTCAGGGCCACGATGGCTTCGAGCGAAGCGTCGTGCCACTTGGCGGCGTCCTTGTCCTTGGGCGCTTCCCATTCCTCGGGCCAGCTTTCCACAAAGTACATGAAGCCCAGCGCCCACACCTGCGCGAACGAAGGGATCTCTTCGCCTTCGATTTCGGTGCGCTCTTCAGGCGGCAGCGAGGCGATGGCGCCGCGCACATCCATCACTTCGGGGGCGTAGGCACTGTCTTCGTCGAGGGCTTTGATCTCGGTGTCGAGCGCGGTGCGCACCTCGGCTTCGCGGCGCTGCCACAGCGCAAGGAACTTGGCGCGCTGCGCCTCATCGGCAAACGAGGCGCCTTCGTCCAGACCCAGCAGCACGGGCAGCCATTCCTCGGCCGCGATGCGGCGGCGGCAGCAGACCAGCGCAGCCATGAAGCCCTCGCAGAATTCCCACTGCGGGGTTTCGTCGTGGCGCGCGCGCAGTTCGTCGAGGATGTCGTCGAGGGCGTCAAAGTCTTCAGCGGCCAGGCCGGTGTCGGTGCTCATGCGGGGGTTTCCAGTTCGGTCAAAAGAACAGCGGGGTTGAGGACCACGCCGCAGCGGGCCAGGCGGTTTTTCATGCACAGCACCTGCGCGTCCTTGCTGTGCAGGGCTGCGCCGTGCTGCACGGCCAGGTCGATGAATTTCTGGTCGTCGGGGTCTTTGCAGGTGCAGGGCGCTTTGGGCGCGTCACTCTGCAGCTGGGCATGGCGGTCGAAGTGCGCGAGCACATCGTGCGCGGCCAACGCGCGGGCCAACAGGCGGCGCGCGATGTGCGGATAGCCCAGCACGCGGGCCAGCTCTTCGCGCATGGCTGGCGTCGCCAGCCAGCGCGTGGTGCCGTCTTCGAATGTGGCGCGCAGCGGGGCGCTCAACGGGTCATCAAAGACCCAGAGATCGAGCACGACGTTGGTGTCGAGCACGCGCAGCACGGCACGCCCTTCGACAGGCTCAGGGCGAGCGACTGAGGTGGGATTCATGTTTTGTCGCCGAGCGACTCGCGCCGCGCGCTGCCGGCGACCAGGTCGAAGCGGAACAGGCGGCATTCGATGGGGCCGTTCCACATCGGCACGCGGCGCGACTCTTTGAGGCGCATGCGGCCGGGCAACTTGAGGTCGGGCGTGAGCATCCAGGCGCTCCAGCCGGCGAAGTGCTTTTTCCAGTGGGCCGACAGTTGCAAAAAGAAATCGCCGCCGTCGTCGGTCTGCGCCGATTCGCGCCCCGCGCGTGAGGCGGCCAGCTGGCCTGGCACAAAACCTTCGCGGCCACGCCCGGCCACACCGGCCGCGGCGATGCGCTCGCCATAAGGCGGGTTGAGCAGCATCACGCCAGGGGTGTCGCTGGGCGGCATGCGCTGCAGCGCGTCCCCACCGCGCAGCTGTACCACACCGGCCACGCCCGCGCGTTCGGCGTTGCGCTGCGCGAAGTCGACCATGCGGTGCGCCACATCGCTGCCGAACACGGGCGCGGTGGGGGCATGTTCCTGCGCGCGCGCTTCTTCCTTCAGGCCCTGCCAAACGTGGGCCTGGAAGGGCAGCAGTTTTTCAAAACCAAAGCGGCGCTGGCCACCGGCCGCGATGCCGCAGGCGATCTGCGCGGCCTCGATCGGGATGGTGCCGCTGCCGCAGCAGGGGTCGTACAACGGCGTGGTCGCGTCCCAGCCGCTGGCGGCGATCATGGCCGCAGCAAGCGGTTCCTTGAGCGGGGCGTCGCCCTTGTCGGCGCGCCATCCGCGCTTGAACAGCGGCTCGCCAGAGGTGTCGATGTAGAGCGTGAGGTGATCGCGCGTGAGGTGCGCGTAGATGCGTACATCGGGGTAGGCGGTCTCGATGCTCGGGCGCTCCCCGCGCTTGGCGCGAAAGCGGTCGGCCACCGCGTCCTTGATCTTGAGCGTGGCGAAGTTCAGGCTTTTGAGTGGGCTGTGCTGCGCGGTGAGTTCGATCTTGAAGGTCTGTTTCGTCGTGAACCAGATCTCCCAGGCGACCTGGCTCGCGGCCTCGTACAGATCGGCTTCGCTGCGGTAGGGCGTGTGCGAGAGCTGCACCAACACGCGCTGCGCCAGGCGGCTGTGCAGGTTCAGGCGCAGCGCATCGCGCCAACTGGCGTTGAGCACGACGCCGCCACGGCCCGTGAGCAGGTCGTGGCCCGTGAGGCCGGTGAGCTGGTGCACCTCGTCGGCCAGGAATTCTTCGACGCCTGCGGCGCAGGGCAGGAACAGTTGCAAGGCATTCACAGCGAGGTTCTCAGAGCGCTTTGCGCAGGTTGGCGGGCGCGATCTTGAGCGCCTCGCGGTATTTGGCCACGGTGCGCCGCGCACAATCGATGCCCTGCTCCTTGAGCATGTCGGAGATGGTGTTGTCGGACAGCGGTTTGGCCGTGTTCTCGGCAGCGACGAACTGCTTGATCAGCGCGCGCACCGCCGTGCTCGAGGCCGCGTTGCCGCTGTCGGTACCCAAACCCGAGCCAAAGAAATACTTGAGCTCGAAGGTGCCCTGCGGCGTGGCCATGTATTTGGCCGTGGTCACGCGGCTGATGGTGGACTCGTGCATGCCCAGCTCGTCGGCGATCTCGCGCAGCACCAGCGGGCGCATGGCGAGTTCGCCATGGATCAGAAAGTTCTTTTGCCGCTCGACGATGGCGGTGGACACACGCAGGATGGTGTCAAAGCGCTGCTGGATGTTCTTGATGAACCAGCGCGCTTCCTGCAGGCGCTGCTGCAGGCCCTGGGCGCTGTCGCCCTTGCTGCCGCGCAACGCATTGGCATAGATGTCGTGCACGCGCAGGCGCGGCATCACATCGGGGTTGAGTTGCACGCGAAACTGCAACGTGCCCGCACGCTTGACCGGTGTGACCAGCACATCGGGCACGATGATGTTTTGTTCGGCCTGCACAAAGGGGCGGCCTGGCTTGGGTTCGAGGCGCGCCACAAACTGCAACGCCGCACGCACCGCCGCGTCGTCTTCACCGAGCAGCGCGGTCAGGCGTTTGACGTCGCGCTTGGCCAACAGCTCCATGGGCTGCTGACACAGGCGCAGGGCCACGGCCGCCACGGGGTCTTCGGGGTCGTCTTGCAGCAGCGCCTGGCACTGCAGCTGCAGGCATTCGGCCAGGTGCCGCGCGCCCACGCCCACGGGTTCAAGCGATTGCAGCAGGTGCAGGGCCACGGTGAAGCGGTGCACCAGCTCTTCGAGCTGCTCCAGGTCTTCGTCACCGGCCAGACCCAGCGCCAGCTCTTCGATCGGATCTTCGAGGTAGCCGTCCTCGTTGAGCGACTCGATCAGAAAACGCAGCGCGGCGCGGTCCAGCTCGGACAGGCGCAGCGAGAGCGCCTGGCGGTGCAGGTGGTCGGCCAGCGAGCCCAGGCTGCGCGCCAGCTCCACCGCGTCGGCGGTGTCCTCGTCGTTGTTGCCGTTGCGGGCCTGGGCATCGCCACCCCATTCGCTGTCGTCGGGGCTGAGCTCGACACTGCCGTCGCCCTCCCAGCTTTCGGCCACATCGGCCACCACCTCATCGCGCACCTCGCTGGCGCCTTCGTCGTGGCTGGTCGATTCCTGCACACGCTCGCTCACGCGGTCGCCCAGACTCACGCTCGCATCGGCGCTGCTCAAACCGTGCTGTTCGGTCGGCAACTCGTCATCGGCGCGTTCGAGGAAAGGGTTCTCGTCGAGCATCTGGTCGACTTCCTGCGACAGCTCCAGCGTGGACAGCTGCAGCAGGCGGATCGATTGTTGCAACTGGGGCGTGAGCGCCAGGTGCTGCGACATCTTCAGGGAAAGGCTGGGCTTCATGGCCTCACATCCTGAAGTGTTCGCCCAGGTAGACGCGGCGCACGTCGGGGTTTTCGACGATCACCTCGGGCGTGCCCTGCGCCAGCACACGCCCCTCGCTGATGATGTAGGCATGGTCGCAGATGCCCAGCGTCTCGCGCACGTTGTGGTCGGTGATCAGCACACCGATGCCACGCTGCTTGAGGAAGGCGATGATGCGCTGGATCTCGATCACCGCGATCGGGTCGATGCCGGCAAACGGTTCATCCAGCAGGATGAAGCGTGGCTCTGTGGCCAACGCGCGCGCAATCTCGACGCGGCGGCGCTCGCCGCCCGAGAGGGCCAGCGCGGGCGAATCGCGCAGGTGGTCCACACGCAGCTCTTGCAACAGCACATCGAGTTTGTGTTCGATCTCCTCGCGCGAGAGCGCCTGGCCTTGCGCGTCCTGCTGCAGCTCCAAAATGGCGCGCACGTTGTCGGCCACATTGAGCTTGCGAAACACCGACGCCTCTTGCGGCAGGTAAGACAGGCCCATGCGCGCGCGCTGGTGGATGGGCGCGCGCGTGACGTCCTGGCCATCGATCAGGATCTGGCCGCCATCGGCGCGCACCAGGCCCACGATCATGTAAAACGAGGTGGTCTTGCCCGCGCCATTGGGGCCCAGCAGGCCCACGACCTCGCCCTTGCCCACGCGCACCGAGACATCGTGCACCACCTTGCGGCTGCCATAGGCTTTGCGCAGGTGGCGCGCTTCGAGGCTGGAGGGTTCGCTCACCGCTTGCCCCCGTCTTGCAGGGCCGGGCTGCTGCGCAACGCCGGGGCCGAGGCGGGCTCGGAGGCCGCAGCGCGCGGTGTCATGACCACACGCACGCGCTGGCGAGCGCCGCTCTCTTGCAGCTTGCCGTCGACGGTCATGACCTCGTCGGCATTGCGGTAGACGATGCGTTGACCCAGGATCTGGTCGGCCAGCTTGCCTTCGCGCAGGATGCGCACCTCGGCGCGGCGTTGCAAGACCATGGTGTCGGCGCGGCTGTCGTAGTCGATCTGCTCGGCCTCGCCTTCAATGAACTCGTTGAGGCCTTCGCGCTTCTGGCGGAAAAACACACGCTGGCCGGAAACGGCCTCAAAGCGCGCCTGCTGGCGGCCCTGGCTGTCTTGCTGCACTTGCAAGCGCTCCGCACGCATGAGCATCGTGCCTTTGGTGGCCTGCACGCTGCCAATGAATTCTGAAAACTGCTTTTGTTCGTCGTGCTGCATGCGGTCGGCCTCGACCTGCATGGGCTTGTCGCGATCGGCCCGCTCGGCCCAGGCGGCGGGCCACCCCAGCGCCAGGCACAGCGCGATCAGGGGGAAACGGGGGGACAAGGTCATCTAGGGCACGAATCTTGCGTTCAGCAAAGATTGTAGGGGCACAAACCCGGGTTCACGGCCATGGCCAATGCTGGCGGCACAAAAAATGTCCGCGCGCCATGGCTGCCATGTGGATTGCCCGGTCAAGCCGGTCAATGACACCCGCTACAACATCGTCCTCGGGCTCGACCCGAGGATCCACACCGCAGCGGCTCAGCGGCCCTGGCGGGCTTGTCCGATCAGGTACTCGGTCACTTGCAAGGCCCGCTCCATGCTGCCGGCGATCGAGCCGTCGGTGTAGAAACGGCCGGCCACGCCCAGCGAAGGCACGCCCTCGACACGGTATTCGTTTTGCAGCTGCACCGCACGCTTGACCTTGCTGGCCACCCCAAACGAACGGAAGGCCTCGGTGAACTTTTTGCCATCCACGCCCTGCTTCTCGATCCAGGCCAGGATGGTCGCGTCGGTGTTGAGCGGCAGGCGCTCCACATGCACCGCATGGAAGACCTTGGTGTGCAGCTTCTCGACCAGATCCAGCGCTTCGATGGCGTAGTACAGACGCTGCTGCGGCGCAAAGTCCTCGCGGAAGGCGATCGGGACACGGCGCACCACCACGTCCTTGGGGGCGTTCTTGACCCACTGGGCAAAAGTGGGCTCAAAGGCATTGCAATGGGGGCAGCTGTACCAGAAAAACTCAATCACCTCGACCTTGCCGACCCCTGCATCGGTGGCCACCGGCCGCTCCAGCGGCAAAAAGTCGCGGCCGGCGCGAAAGGCCTGCTGGGCCTGGACCTGGGCGGCACCTGTCAAGGCCACACTGGCCAGCACAGCGGTCGAAAATTCACGGCGTTTCATGCAAAGACTCCCTTGGGTTCAGCGCTGGATGCGCACCAGTGTGTTGTCGATCTGGGCCGCCTCCAGCTTACTGCGCACGCGCTCGGCAGCGGCCTTGTCGTCGTAAGGCCCCAAACGCACGCGAAAGACGGTGCGCCCGCCCTGTTCGCGCTCGGACACCTTGGCGTCCAGACCGATCATGGCCATGCGGGCTTTCTGGGCATCGGCCTCGGCGGCCGAGCGGTAAGCGCCGACCTGCACGAAATACTGGAAAGGCTCGGCGGTGTTGGCCGTGGCCGGGCTGGACAAGCCCGCCTTGGATTTGGCCAGGTCGCCCAGCGGATCGGCCGCCACGGCCGGTGCCTTGGGATCGGCTTTGGCGGCGGGCGTGTCCGCCGCAGCGGGCGCGGGCGTCAGCGCGCCGGGCTGCGATGCGCCTTCGAGCGGTGCAGAGGCCTTGGGCTGGAGCACGCCGTTGGGGTTCCAGTCCTTGTTCTTCTGGCTCTCGACCACATCCTGCTCGCTGGTGCGCGACTGGTTCTTGTTGGAAAAAGGCGTGGGCACCTTGGTCACGTAAATGGCCACCGCCAGGGCCACGCCCAGGCCCAGCACCAGGCCGAGGATGAAGCCGAGAAAAGTGCCGCCGCGCTGAGAGGAGGGAGAACGCATGGGTTTCACATCTTGGTCGGTGCCGACACGCCCAGCACCTTCAGGCCATTGTGCAGCACCTGGGCGGTGGCGGCCACCAAAGCCAGCCGTGCCAGACGGACTTTGTCGTCGTCGACCAGGATGCGCTCGGCGTCGTAGTAAGAGTGGTAGAGCGAGGCCAGTTCGCGCAGGTAGAAGGTCACATCGTGCGGGGCAAAGTCTTGCGCGGCGGCGCTCAGCATGGCCGGGTACTGCGCCAGCTTGAGCATGAGCGCCTGGGCCTGCGGGCCTTGCAGCGGCGAGAGGTCGGCCTGCGCCAGCGTGGCCGCATCGCCACCCCAGGAGGCCAGCACCGAGCAGATGCGCGCATGCGCGTACTGCACGTAATACACCGGGTTGTCGTTGTTTTGCGCCAGCGCCAGGTCGATGTCGAAGACGTATTCGGTGTCGGGCTTGCGCGAGAGCAAGAAAAAGCGCACCGCGTCCTTGCTGGTCCACTCGATCAGGTCACGCAGGGTGACGTAGCTGCCGGCGCGCTTGGAGATCTTCACCTCCTGGCCGCCCTTCATCACCGTGACCATCTTGTGAACCAGGTAGTCCGGGAAGCCCTGCGGGATGCCGAGGCCCTGCGCCTGC
>JACCDW010259470.1_pt1 | contig 14513 bp, 13 predicted proteins | sample 7449781 | NCBI WGS metagenome assembly JACCDW01 (sample SAMN15323449, study PRJNA562643) | freshwater metagenome | isolation source: river surface water | place: USA:Blue River Watershed | collected 2017-08-18
CATCGAGGTGGGTGCGGTAGCTCAAATACATGAGCGGTTTTGATGCCTGGAGTTCTTCGGAGATTTTTTCCTGCTCGGTCAATGCATTAAGGAGTGCTTGTGGGTCGGAGAGATATCGAGTATCCGCAGTGTATTTTTTGGCAAAATCCGCACAGGCTTTTTCAAATGCGACAATATCCGCTTCGATTTTTGGATCGGTCGCGCTTTGGTAATAATGCTTTTTGAGGTCCCAGGTTGTATTAATCATATTTCCCAACTATACCCGATTAGAGAGCACATCTCAAATATTCCCCCTCTTTCTAAAATTTTTCCTAGCGATTTTTACTGGTCCACAAATTTGACCACCAGTCGCTCGGTTTTGAATCACGAAGTGCAAGAGCGAGCTCGTATGCTGCCTCCGAAAAATATCGTTCGCGGGTAAATTTATAAACAGATTTTGGACCAATCCACTCGCCCGCTTCTTGGTTTCCGATATGTGAATATTCTTTAAGGAGCACAATCTGTGCGATCAAATCTGCATCTTTTGCAATCCGCGCCTCAGGAGTTTTTCGCGCTTCATACTCCTCAACAATCGGACCAAACAGTGCACCATGTGGAGCGCTTTCTTTTTGATCTTTCCGGATTTCATCCTCAAATACTTTTACATATTTTTTATGGACCCAGTTGTGATCATTTGATCGCGCTTCAGCAAGATCATGAAAGAGGCACATAATTGCAACTTTTCCCGCATCTGCTTTTTCTTTGAGTGCGAGATAATATCCAATATGTGCCACCAAAAAAGAGTGTGAGGCGATATTGTCGGAAAGGTCATCAGCGAGGAGGGTTTGTCGATGAATCCGTGCAACTTTTCGAAGCGTATTCACTTCAAAAAAGAAATTGGCAATTTCTGGATTCTTACTCTTTTTTGATTTCGGTTTTTTCTTGATCATTTCTGCAATTTCCCATTTCGATGTACCCACCAATCATCCTCTTTATTTGAAAACCACCAATGATCGGATTCAGTTGCAAGAATTGCTTCGGCGACCTTTTGCCCAACAGGAGTTTTGAGACGCTTTACCGCAGATGCAATCCACGAGCGAGCGCGCTCGTTTCCAATATCAACTTGTTCTTTAAGTGTTAAAATCAGTTCAAGATTGTCAGCATCTTTTGCGAGTTTTGATTCGAGACTATCGCGCTTTTTATATTCTTCGAGCAATAGTTTTATTTTTCCACCAAAAGGAATTTTTTGCACAAAATCATGAATTGCTTTTTCTTCATCCACCGTGGCGTATTGTTGGTGCACGTAATTTAAATCCGAAGTGCGAGCCTCGGCAAAGTCATGGAATACACACATCGACATGGTGCGGCCCGGATCCGCAGAACCCTCGAGACACGCAAGAACATATCCGATAATCGTCACACGATTCAAATGCTCAGCGACACTTTGTTTTCCACTTCCCAAAAACCCTGTCCATGAACGTGGGGTCTGTGCCAAAATTCCTGCTTCGAACAAGAAATCTGCAATTGCAACATCAGGATGATTATTTTTTTCAACTACTTTCACCATCTTCTGCTTCCCTTTCTTCTTTTCTTTTTTCATACTGGACGAGGATTATATATCTAGGGATTAGAAAAAGTCTTTTTTGTTTTTGAGGACCAAACCCACAGCACGCAATGCGTGCGAAGGGCGGCTTGTCCGTTTCCGCAAAAAACAAAAAAGAGCTTATTTCTGAATCCCCTTCATTTTACTCCTCTTCCTCTCCTCGTCCAGTATACGTTTTTTATTCTCTATGCCCCGATTATAGCCACCCAATCTGCCGTCGCTCCGAATAACGCGGTGACACGGGATCTTCGGGTCAAAATTGGTCTTGAGGACTGCCCCGACCGCACGGGCCGCGCGCGGTTTGCCGATTTTTTTAGCAACTTCACCATAAGTCAAAACACTTCCTTTAGGAATCTTTTTTACAATACGAAAAACCGCTTGTTTGAAAGCGGAATTTTTCGGAATATTTTTTTGGTTATTTATTTTCAACTTCATCTGCAATCTTTTTTACTTTTGATTCGAGACGCCAAAGGACTTCAAAAATAAAAAGAGTGAGGATTGTTGCAACAATCGCAACATCATAGAGTCCAAAGCCCACCGCCATACCGATACCGGAAGCAACCCAGATTCCTGCAGCTGTCGTGATACCCATCAGTTTTTCGTCTTTGAAAATAATGAGTCCTGCGCCGAGGAATCCAATACCAGTGACGACCGCAGACGCCATACGGAGCGGCTCGGCGGAATTGAGGAGACCGTACGCGCTATTCATATAGTCAGCAAGAATCACAAAGAGTGCCGAACCCATCGCAACGAGTGCGTAGGTGCGCATGCCGGCGGTCTTGTGTACCACATTGCGCTCGGTACCAATGAGTCCTCCGAGGAAGAGTGCGAGCACAAGGTCAATTGAGGTAATAATAAGGTCGCTTGAAAATTGAAATTCCATATTGTTTTAAAATAAAATAACTCCCTTATTATATCTCAAAAATACAGAGGGTGGTTATCGAACTGCGGATATTGTCCCACCACCAACACATTCCATACCATCATACACAACCACAGACTGTCCGAGAGAAAGGTCACTGCGAGGGTTTTCAAGTGAGACGATTTGGTTTTTTGTATCTATTGTGCACGGCAAAAATTCTCCATGATAGCGGATTTGGCAGGAATATTTTTTATATCTCTCTGGAATTTCTCGAATCCAATTTACAGTATCGAGATGGATTTTTGAAAAGGTATCGGTTTCTTTTGGAGGAGTCGTCGAGACAGTGACTGTATTGTTTTCAATATTTTTTGAAACAACATACATTCGTGAATCATCGGGAGTTTTTTGGGTAATCCGAAATCCATGACGCTCACCAATCGTTAAAAAGACTGCCCCGTCGTGTTCACCGATCACATTCCCTGCTTCATCGAGAACGTCACCTTTTTGCCCGGTGATATAGTGTGCGAGAAATTCTTTGAAATCGACTTTGCCGATAAAACACAATCCTTGACTGTCTTTTTTCTCTGCCGTAGGGAGATTGAATTTTTTTGCAAGGCGACGAACTTCGCTTTTTTGCATACCTCCAATTGGCAAAAGAGTTGAACGCAAATCATTCTGTGTTACTTTATATAAAAAATATGATTGCTCTTTTTCTTCATCGACAGATTTGAGTAAAGAAAAAGTACCGTCAGTTTCCGTTTTGACTTGCGCATAGTGACCGGTTGCAATCGCATCGGCACCGTGTGCGCGGGCTAATTTGAGGAACGCACCAAATTTTACTTCGCGGTTGCAGAGCACATCTGGGTTTGGAGTGCGTCCTGCTTTGTATTCGGAAATCATCACATCCACCACTCCTTGTTTGTATTCCTCGGTCGCATCACAGGTAAGAAACGGAATATCGAGCGCCGCAGCAACCCGCATCGCGTCACGGCGCTCGTCTTTCCAGGTACAGGTAAGCCAGTCTGGATGCCAGGTTTTAATAAAGACACCGGTCACATCGTAGCCAGCATCTTTGAGGAGTGCTGCGGTGACGGATGAATCCACCCCACCAGACATTCCCACAAATATTTTCTTCCCTTTTTTCATTATGCTTTTTATACCACAAAAAGAGAGCTCCAGACAAGCTCTTTTTTGTTTTTTGCGGAAACAGGCAAGCCGCCCTCACGCAGGCTTTGCCTGCTGCGGGTGCGAAATGGGTTGGGACCCATTTCGCAAGACCTTTTGAGATTTTTTCAAAAGAAAAATCCAAAAGGTGTACTGAACATGTAATGTTCGAGTCCTCAAAAACAAAAAAGACTTGTCCTCCGTAAAAAACCACAGAGAAAACTATAAATGTTTCCGATTTGCAACATGTTCCTCAAATGTTTTTCCGTAGTACATCACACCATCGCGACCAGTAAGAAAAAACCAATATGGAGTATCGATCGGTGTCACTGCCGCCTCGATTGCCGAGAGTCCAGGGTTTGCAATAGGACCCGGTGGGAGCCCTTTGTGTTTGTAAGTATTGTAGAGATTTTGTGACGCGAGGTCAGCCTTGGTGAGCGCAAATGTAGTGCGACCAGTCACATAGGCGAGTGTCACATCTACCTGGAGCGGCATTCCGTTTCTGATTCGCTTCCATAAAATTCCTGAAACAATTTTTCGTGTTTCAAAAACTCGTGCTTCTTTTTCAATAATCGACGCCATCGTAATCACATCTTTCAAAGGTTTCCCGGAAGCTTTGATTTTTGTCTCGAGTGTTTTTATTTTATCAGTAAATGTTTCCTGCATTGTGCGGACGAGCGCCTCGCCGTCTTCGTCTGGAAGCACATGATAGGTTTCTGGGAACAAATATCCTTCTTTGTCTTTTGTAAGCTCGTCAAACTTTTTTTCATCAAAAAACTTGAGACGCTGTTTAAGCTCGGCGCGGAGCTCGGCAATCGTCTCCCCTTCTTGAAAAACAATCTTGATTGGTTGGATGCGGAAATCCGCTCGAGAGAGACGCCATGCAACTTCGAAAAGGGTTGAGGTGTTATCAAATTCATACGAACCACTCTTTAAACTATTTCCAAACAAAAACGTAAATCCTTTAAATACGAATGTGCTCTGAATGTAATGATTTTTTTTGAGATTCTCTGCGATTTCTGCAGTGGTCTGCCCTTTCTTGATTACAAAAATATCACCGACCGGAAACTGCGCTGGTGGAATACAAAACAAAAACAAAATAATGAGTAATACGAGTCCCGCTTCCAGAAAATGTTTGATTCGTGTGGACATGAATTAGAAAGGAAGATTTGCTGGTGGTTCTGATTTTCGAGAGAGAACTCGCTCGACCGTTGGAGTATTGAGCACCGCACCTGGGAAATGGAAGAGGGTTGCGAGCTCTTCACCAGTCAAAATAAATGGCGGGCGTCGATTTGGGTCCCAGAAATAGGCGCGCTGTTTGTACAAACGAAGTTGCCATCGAATATGATGATTTACTCGCACACCACCAAAGTCCTCCCATGGATAATCAAAACTCGTTGTGTATCCCGGACCAATACCATTCAAACCTCCAAACGGACGGAAAATACCGAGAATTCCTCCTGGACCCTGAAATTTATCTTTTGGTTCAGCAAGGTAACAACTACGAATTCCCACATCAAATGGCACCTTGAGAATACTTCTTTCGATCGCGGCAATTTTCTCTGTGTCACCTTTCGTTAAATTTGGGAATCCTGGAACATCTTTTCCGTTTGCATCTTTAAATTTTGGAGTCGCATCATCTTTGATTTTTTTAATCATTGCCTTTGCCTCATCTTTCCAATTTCCTGTTTTATGATTTTTTGCGTCCGTCCAGAACATAATACGCTTTTCAAATTTTTCTTTCTTTTCTTCTTTGTGTCCGCGGAAAATAATCTGGAGCCACATTTGCTCACCGGCTTTTATAGAACCAAGATACTCTACAACTGAAGTCAATGGGTCAACTTTAAATTCTTCTTTTGGATCAGCATCAAGACCGTAATCAATATAGGTTTTAATCGGGAGCGGATCTTCACCAGAAAGTTTATACTCGACAAAAAACATTGCCATTTTATCTGGGTCATAAAATACAGGAAGCGCATAGTCGGTCGCCTCATACATCTCAATATTTGGAAACTGTGAGTAAAGCGCTGCTTCAACAATGTTTTTCATGTTTGCACGAACACGGAAATAAAAATGGATTTTCCCTCCAAGAGATACGATTTCTGCAGAATATACCGGGCGAGATTTTCCCTCCCAATAGCGATCAAAGACAGTGCCCTCACCACTCGTTGCTGCGATTGCATTAAAAAAAAGTTCCATTGCTGCCGGAGATTTAAACATCTCAACTGGCCACTTGAGCTCGAGGAGAACATATTTTTGTTTAGAATTAAAAAGTCCACGCACATACAGCACCCACAATTTCCAAAAAATTAAAACGGAAGCAATAGGCAACCAAATCGGCGAAAGAATGTACACGATATACAAAATATTCGAAAGGAGTCCTTGAAAATCAAAAGCTGGCATAGCATCTATTGTATCAGACAATACAAAAACAAAAAGACTCCTCTGTGGAGTCTTTTTGTTTTCTTTTCATCTAAAATTACTTCGCCTCAACTATAGAATATTTCCCATCCTTTCCTTTCTTGAAATATTTTGGATTCTGAAGGTTGATGATAATGGTGTTTTCCTTTACGTATCGCTCTTTCAAAACCTTTTCGATCACTTCGTGTTTGGTAAGTGGACCGTTTTTGGTAATTACCTTTTTGATCACATCACGAACAACTCCGGACATGTAGCCCCACTCTGCGAGTGCGTAGAGTCCGCGACCAACAAGCACAAAGCGCTTGTCTTTGATGAGCTCATTGTGAGTCGTTGCAACGTGTGCTTTTTTCTTGAAGACATCAGTAATTGCTTTTGCAACCTGGGTAAAGTGAATTGGTGAACCATGTTTTCGAATCACGAGGAATGCGTAGTCACGAATTCCTTTTGCGCGAACGTTTGGTGATCCGGCACGTCCCCATTCACCGAGTGGATTTTTTCCAATCTTTTTTGACATTGAAAGCCATCGCTTTACGATTTCTTCTTTCTTGTATTCCTCAGCAATGTCTTTGACATGTCCCAAAAATACAGAAACCATATCTGACTCTTGCACGAGATCCTCATCAGAGAGACCTTCGTAAACAAGTTTGAGTCCTTCGTGCACACGTCGTGAGAGGTGCTCGTCGATATACCAACGATGTGCGAAATGCTCGTCTTCTTTCTCGTACTTCATTGTGTGAGAAAGCGACATGAGGAACGAGATGTGATTCTGAATAGAAGCGTCTTTTGAAATTGCGTTCAAAAAATCACTTTCTGAAACAACGCCACCGAGTGTATGGAGAAGATGGTCGAGTTCATCAAACGCTGCTTTTTCTTTTGCGTAGATATCTGATTTTTTAATATTTCCACTGGCATGGTTTTCGATCTGGCGAACACGCTCACGAGTGATGTCGTAGGTTTTTCCAATTGCCTCGAGTGTCATTGGAGCTCCTTCTTCCTTGAGTCCAAAACGAGAGACGAGCACATCTTGTGCACGAGGAGGAAGCACAGACAAAAGTCGCTTTGTTACTTGTTTCGGTTTAAATGTGATGCCGTTCACGGTTGCCATACAATATAATGATATTAAATAATCAAACGTTGATACTCCTATGTTTATCACACCCTTGCCAAAAAGTCAAAGGTGTCCTGATTTGGGGAATTCCAACCAAACAAAATTCGTAACTTTTTTTAAGAAACAACTCTCGTTTTCCGTCTACACAACCACGTTGAGAATTTTACCTTTCACGTAGATAACTTTTTTTGGTGGCTTACCTTCTAACCATTTTTGAATTTCAGGCATTGCTAACGCGCGCGATTTCACACTCTCCTCTGCTTCATCCTTCCCTACTTCGATGTCTGCACGGACTTTGCCGTTGACTTGCACTCCAATCCGCACAGAATCCTCTACAAGCATCTTTGGATCGACTTTTGGCCATTCGGCGGTCACCACGAGACCCTTGCCGCCCGTCTCCACCCAGAGGCTTTCGGCGACATGTGGGATAAATGGCGCGAGCGTTTTAAGGAAGATATGGAAGAGTTCTGTTGGAATCTTTTCTTCGTTCTCGATTGTGTTCAAACAAATCATAAGGGACGAAATCGCGGTATTAAATCGGAATTCATCAATATCGTCGGTGACTTTTTGCAAAGTCTTGTGAATAATCTGCGCGACCGGTTTTTTCACTTCTGCTTTTTTGTCAACGCGCTCGGCAAGTCGCCAGAGTCGCTCGATGAATCGACGTGATCCAATCATGCTGTTTGTAGACCACGACGCACTCGCTTCAAATGGACCCATAAACATTTCATAGAGACGAAGGGTGTCCGCACCGTATGTTGCAATCACATCATCCGGATTCACGACATTTCCCCATCGCTTACTCATCTTGCGTCCGTCCTCGCCCATAATGAGTCCCTGGTTTTTGAGTTTCATAAACGGCTCGGTTGTCGAAACGACTCCAATATCATAGAGAAACTTATGCCAGAAACGCGCATAAATAAGATGACGCGTTGCATGCTCGGTACCACCAACATACATATCAACCTGTCCCCAATATTTTTCTTTTTTCGGATCGACGAGTGCTTTGCTATTTTTTGGATCCATATAGCGGAGGTAATACCAAGACGACCCTGCCCATTGTGGCATGGTGTTGGTCTCGCGCTTTACCTTCATTTTTTCTTTACCGATTTTGAGCGTCGTCTCTACCCACTTTTTGATATCAGCAAGTGGACTTTCTCCGGTACCGGTCGGTGCGTAGGATTTTACTTTTGGTAATGTGAGTGGCAATTCTTTTTCGGAAAGCGGAATCACTTTGCCGTCGGAGGTGTGTACGAGCGGCATTGGCTCACCCCAATATCGCTGGCGTGAAAATACCCAGTCGCGGAGTTTGTACGTAGTCTTTCGGACTGCGAGTTTGTTTTTCTCGAGATACTCGATAATTTCTTTTCGGTTTTCTCCGGCAATTTTTCCGACAAATTCTTTCGGCTCGGAAAGAATTCCTTTTTTCATGTCGGTAAAACAGAATTCATGATGACGCACTTTTCGTCCGAGCACTTCATCCATTGGGAAAAGCACTGCCTTCAAAGGAATGTTGTATTTTTTTGCAAAAGCAAAATCACGTTCGTCATGTGCCGAACATTTTACGATTCCTGTTCCATAATCCGCGAGCGCATAACTCGCTACCCAGATCGGTAAATTTCCGTTTCCAACTGGATCAACAATATATCGTCCGGTGAAAATTCCTTCGGATTCTTTTTCTTCAGCAAAACCTTGCGCCGCGCGTTTCTTTACGAGCGCATCCGCAAAGGAGAGCACTTCTTTTTCGGTTGGAGTTCCCGCAACAAGCGTTTTCAAAAATGGATGTTCGGGAGCAATCACGACAAACGTATCCGCAGCAAAGGCTTCGAAATGAGCAGAGAATGTTTGAATCGTAAGATCAGTATCTTTGACGGGCGCAGTAAAAAGCATTCCTTCAGATTTTCCAATCCAATTGCGCTGACTTTCTTTGATCGACTCTGGCCAATCGAGCGCGTCCAAATCCGCAAGCAAGCGCTCGGCATAATCCGTAATCCGGAGCACCCACTGCCGCATTGGTTTTTTCTCGACAACACTCGAGCAGCGCTCGCATTTCCCATCCTCGAGATCCTCGTTTGCGAGACCGGTCTGACACGATGGGCACCAGTTGATCGGCTCCCATGATTCATACGCGAGACCTTTTTCAAAGAGTTTCAAAAAAATCCATTGCGTCCATTTGTAATATTTTGGATCAGTTGTGTTGATTTCGCGTGACCAATCATAGTCGAGTCCGATTGCTTCGAGCTGTTCTTTATAGTGCTTCACATTTTTTGCAGTCGATTTTTCTGGATGCACTTTATGCTTGATTGCATAGTTTTCTGCCGGAAGTCCGAATGCATCAAATCCCATTGGATGAAGCACGTTGTACCCCTGCATGCGTTTCATACGACTATAGATGTCGGTTGCAATGTATCCCTTTGGATGTCCAACATGGAGCCCTTCACCAGATGGATACGGAAACATATCCAAAATATATTTTTTTGGTTTCTTGCTTGCGTCTTTTGTTTCGTAGACTTTTTTCTTTTTCCAAACCGCCTGCCACTTTTTTTCGATTGCTTTGTGATTGTATGATTTCATGATTCGTGTCTTCGATGATTATTTCTGTATGTCCTATTGCAAACTCTTTCCAAATTTCTTTACACCAAAATAAATGAGAATCCCCAGGAGTACCAGGAGCATCAGGAGGCGCACGAGATCACCGAGTTCATTCCAATATGACGCCGAAGACCAAATGAGCGCAACAACTCCACCCCACGCGAGACCCAGAGAAACAGGGTTTGCGATTTTTAACGTATAGGCAAGAACGAGTGCAAGTGCAGCGAGCGCGATTCGAATCAAAAACGCATTCTTATCAAACGCTTTGCGAGCAACATCATATTCGGCACTACATTTGTATTGTGTATTACAATATCCAGGATTTGCTTGCCCGACAGTTTTTGGAGCATCAGGGGTCACGTTCCATTGTCCGCCATTTCGTACACAGTCAGCTTCGTTTGCTGGAGAGGTGTTGGTTGAGATCGGACAAAACGTATTGTATTCAGGAGTCACAAACGCCACACGCACCACCTGACTAAAGAGGAGGTTTAATACAACGACAATCGCAACAATGAGAGACCAGGTAAGCAGTCGTGATGATTGTGGGTTCATAGATATAAAAAGCTATTGGATAATACAAACATAATACCGCACAAGTCGCTATTTGACAAAAAATATATATTCAGTAGTATTATATATGTAACAGTCCTTTCCGATTATATGGGTGTGAGGTGCTACCTTGCATATTGAGTGACGGAACCCCCTCCTCCTAATCACTCAAATCAAGGTAGCACCCACACCCACCCTATCCAAAAAACCACCGGATAAAATATGTAACGTATATCGCTTCCAACGAAGCGAATCGTGTAATTTCGGGAAACATCCTGCAAGACTCCTCCAATAGAACGAAAAGGTTGCAACACAACCTTCCTTCATGGAGTCATCCAAAAACAGGTATTTCCATTTTCCTAGAAAAGTTGAGTGAATTGTCCCGAGCAGACAATCCCCTCTCCTCAAAAAGGAAATTACACGTATACGAATTACATATTATCCGGTGGTATTTTTTATGCAGTAGCATTTGACAAAATAAAACAATATCGGTAATATGCTTTCATGATGGTTCGCTGGTACTCGTATTAAGAGAGCCAACTTACCATTTTGTACCTTCGTTCCCCGGGATTCTTTTGGGGCAGGTGTCCTCCACATATCTTTGGCGCAATGCGCCTCGTATGTGGCGATTTTTTTTGTCAAAATTTATTGCCACTTTAATCTTTTTATTTTAAAATATATTTAGAAATCAACACTTTTTATGGTAACAGTGTTTGAATTTAGATATTTCTATGGTCTTTTGAGATCGTGCTACCTCTTACACTTTTTGCGCCAAAATCAAAAATTCCTGATTCCCAGACTGACCGATAACTGGGCAATCCATTTCTTTTTGTATATCAAATCCATATTGCAAAAACACCTCCTTTACCCCAAAAAGGGCTTTTTTTCGTACCACCTCGTCTTTGACTACCCCATCGCGCGGAAGGTCCGCTCGCCCGACTTCAAATTGTGGTTTTATGAGCGCAATCACCTGTCCATGTGGAACCAAAAACCGCTCGAGCACCGGAACAATATGCGAGAGAGAAATAAATGATACATCTATAAAGACGAGATCAACTTTTTCTGGAAGCGACGCAAGATCGCGAATGTCGGTTTCCTCGAGAGAAATAATACTTGGATTTTTCCGGAGACTTTCCGCAAGCTGATTTTTTCCCACGTCCACCGCATAAACTTTTTGTGCACCCTTTTGCACAAGGCAGTCCGTCGCACCTCCCGTCGACGCACCAATATCGAGACATACAAGTCCGCTCACATCCACCGCAAACATATCAAGCGCACTGTGCAACTTTTCTCCCCCGCGCCCCACAAACCGTGGTGCCTCAAGGATTTCAAATACGGTATCGAGCGGAAATTCCTGACTCGGCTTTCTGACAAGCTCACCCGCGACCCGTACTTTTTCACCAATAATCAAATCTGCCGCAATCCGCCGAGATCGTACGAGTCCTTTTTCAAACAATAATACATCCGCCCGTCGCTTCATGATGTACGCCATACTACTATTCCCGCTTTTTCAAGACAAGCGACTTTTCCACCGCCCCCTTTACAAATCCAATAGGAGGTATAGAGTAATACACCAAGCAACACAGGTGTGTTGCTGTAAGCGCGAGCTGGTGCGTTCACCGTTAGTTACTCACCACAGAACCAACACCCACCCTCGAGTAAGTCAATCATCCCCATAGCCCTTTCCCGGGCGGCGCACGAGGGAACGCTTACGTACCATACTCCATGCGACGCCATGTCGCGGATAGGAGGAATCATTAGTATCTATTCTCTCGCTCCTTCGACCCACAATCGAAGGCAGCACCCCACCCCCGGCTAGTCGTGCCCATCACGACAACACCGGGGTGTTTTATTTTTATATTTATATAGAAAAAAGCACCCGCAAAAGTCGCGGGCGCTCGGAAATAGTATTTTGGAACAATAACAATGTTGAGAATTATGGCTTTTTCATATTCCTCAACACCTCTTTCATCTGTTGAATTTGATTCAACAGATCATTTGTCTCCCTTAAAAGCCTGCATTCTTCTTTCTGCAGGCCATCCAAGTTGCTGAAACTAGACATCAACGCCGCTTGGCGTCTCTTTTCTTTTGCCTTCTTGATGCCCGCGATCCTTTCCTCCTCCCACTGATCCTCTAAGGCACAGAATGTTTGCCAACCTGGTAAAATTGGCACCAATCGTTCTCTTACAGAGCCAAGCTGAAGAGAGTTTTTTGTGATCCACTTCTCTAAATCAGCAATTGTTGTCTCAAGAAAAAGACGAGCCACATGGTAATCGGTTGTGAGAGAGATTGGTACAGAAACCTTCCACAACTGACTCTCGGATGGTATCAGGAAACCACGAGACACCATCTGATTAAAGATTGTCCAAACATTGAGACTTTCAGGTCTCGTCCAATCTTTGATCAGTGTCAGTGCCGCGGACTTTGGAAATGTTTGACCCTTATACGCATTGTATAAGGACACATGAACCCTCCGAATTATTTCCGGGGGTATCGGTTCTTCCGAAGTAGCCTGTGTTGATGTCCCAGGCACTTGTTCTCCTTGTGATGGGAGAGGTGAGGTTACCTGTGATCGAGACGAGTTAATCAACAGGTATTTGAGCTCAGACACAGTGATCCCTCTGCCGTCAACGGTTATGGTACTCACTTCCGGAGTACCATAACGAAGGGCAAACTTCAGAAAAAAGCGATTGCTTGGTGCACAGTAAGCGCCACTCAACTTACCGTCTCTGCATTCACCCCAAGAAAAGTCACCCCCATTCTGAGCAAACTTCTGTTGTGCAGGATGAAGCGCTGTAATGTTTACGGAAAACATCCCGTTTACACGACATGCAGCAATCACCTTGATCAGTGCGTCGGCAAAAGCCTCCACTGTCTGTCTATCGTAACAGTGGTCCGCACAAACAGTCACACTGAGTTTTTCCTGATTACGAGGGTAGTCAATTCTCGCCATTTTTTCTCCATCCTTTCGTTGTGTTTAACTCAACATTCCACGAACGTTGAGGATTGGTAACGAAATTCCAGACACACACTCCACAGGTAGCGTCGGAAAGAAAACTCCTTTCTGCTCAGAAGAGCGTCGTAGGTATCTGCCGAGACGCTCGGCAAATACATCAGTATGTAAAGTTTCCACATCCTGCGGAAAAATCCGAACGATGGAGACCTTACATACTTCATTTTTTTCCTGATCCCACCAAAAATCCTTTATGAACAACTGATTTTTTGAAGGATTAGTGGTTGTGTCAAATGGCACAAAGATTGGTGCCATTTGATTATCTGTCCACACAATCATGAAACCATCGATACCATCAATATCCATGCTGTCCCCGATACACTCACATAAACAAAAGCGAGCGTTTGGGAGAGAAGCATAAACAAAACTCTGGCATATATGGCGAATCAAAATGTGTGTTTTTGAAAAAGGACCGTTGGGCTGAGGTTCAAAACGTCGGAGCAAAACATCTGGCCAGTGAGGCCACTGATTTCGAAGATTAAAGGAGACACCTTTTGAAATTTTATCCCATGGGGGTCTCTCTTTAAAATCATCTTTACCAATGACTGCGGCACCGCCCCAAATCATCTGTTCAAATACTCTTCCACTCACAACGGATGTGGTCGGTACCTGAGGGATGATTAGGTTTTCTTCTTTCCTTGGTACAACATTCGCTCGTGTAGATACTTCTATCAGACGTTTTTCAACATCAATCAGAAGTCTGCCCGACGAATGAAAGAATGCTTGCATCCTCTTTTGTAGATCTCCCAAAAAAGATGCGGTATCTTGTGTTTCTTGTGTAATCAAAACACAAGATACTGGATGGTATCGCTTTCGACAGAGAACAATTCGAAATCTTCCATTGTTCTCATTACAAACTGAAACCGCTTGGGTTTCAGAATGTGTTCCCAACATCTCATTGAATTGACACACTTCGAAGGACCCACATTGGTTCGCTTCACGAAGTGCAATCTCAACAAGAGACGCAAGGATTGCTTTGGCTTTTTGATCTTTCAAATCTGGCTTTTTAAAGAAAAAACCAAACATGTTTCTATCACCCCCTTTCCCTTTCCAAAATTACAATATCACACAATATACTATTTTGTCCACACAACCAGAACATGCAAATATTAAAAATGTCTAGATCTTAAACTCCACCACATCCCCATCCTTCATAATATATTCTTTTCCTTCTGTGCGGACGAGGCCTTTTTCGCGAGCTTTGGCGTAGGAGCCAGCATCG
>JACCDW010658521.1_pt1 | contig 14509 bp, 23 predicted proteins | sample 7449781 | NCBI WGS metagenome assembly JACCDW01 (sample SAMN15323449, study PRJNA562643) | freshwater metagenome | isolation source: river surface water | place: USA:Blue River Watershed | collected 2017-08-18
AGATTTTATATATTTGTTGTATAAAGATTTTTTAGGTAAAATATTCAAATAAGTATTATATATTTGTTGTTTTTCAGTAGGATTAATTTTTTGAACTATATTAGCTAATTCAATATAATTTTCATCCATACTTAATATTTTATGAATCATATATGAATTAAAGTCATTTTTCTCCGCTTCAGTATATGAATCCCAGCTTTTTTTATTTACAGTTAATTCTTTAATAAAATCCCAAGGTGTCATTAGTCTTGTGTTTTGTTCAACTCTTCGTATTCTGATCTTAGTTCCTTAGGAAGTAAATCAGTTAATACTTTTCCTGTTTTGATGTCTACAAATACTGGAATTGGGATTAAACCATCTTCTGCTCCACCAGTAATAAATCTAGATACTTTTCTTAAGATAACACCTTCTTGAAAAACATGATTTCCATCAGGTGATACTACTGGAGTTGTAGTTGTTAAATCGATTTGTGCTTGAGGTAATTTTTGATTGCTCATTTTTATATAATTTGTTTTTTATTAATTTTTAAAATTTTAGATATACAAGCCATGATATTAATTTCTTTATCTATTCTAAAGTTGGCTTGATATTGATATTCAGCTATTGAAATAATTATTTCAGCATCATTACCTTTACTATACTCATCTATTCTATCATATAATGCTTTAAATAACTCATCAAACTCATTTATATTAGAGTCAGCTATTATTTGTTTAATGGTTTTCCAACTTGTAGATGTTGCTTTAGATAATTCAACTATAACTTTATCTATATAATTAGTATTAACTAATAATGATTTATCTAAAACTAATTTATTATTATGAGTAGATAATTGACAAGTGTTTAATATTTTTCTTAAATCTGGATAGAATTGGTTAACTACAGTTTTAATTGATTCTAAATCATATTCTGTGTTTTCTTTTTCTAAAACAGTAACAACATGTTTAGCTACTTCTCCTTTTGATGGAGGTACTATTTTTAATACTTGACATCTTGATTGTAAAGGATCTATAACTCGTTCTATAAAGTTACAAGTTAAAATAAATCTAGTACTTATAGAATATGTTTCAATAATGTTTCTTAAAGCAGCTTGCCCTTGAATAGTAATAAAATCAGCTTCATCTAATATAATAACTTTTAAAGGTTTGAACGAGGCTGTAGAGGCAAAACCTTGTACTTTATCTCGTATGGTTTCAATGCCTCTCTCATCACTCGCGTTTATATATAGATAGTCACAATTAATATTGTTAACAATAAGTTTTGCTAAGGTAGTTTTACCTGTACCTGGAGGGCCATAAAACAATAAGTTTTGAATATCATTTTGATTGATATATTTTTCTATTGTTTGTTTTAAGGTTTCATTACCTACATACTCGTCTAATATTTTAGAACGGTATTTTTCTACATATAACTTATGTTCTCTCATATTATATCATTCCATTCATCATACTACTAAAGTCAGGAGTTGAATTTTTTTCTTCTGGCTTATCAACAATAGTACATTCAGTTAATAAAATTGTTCCTGCTACTGAAGCTGCATTTTCTAAAGCTGTTCTAGTTACTTTAGCTGGATCAATGATACCTGCTTTTTTCATATTAACTAATTCTTCTGATTTTAAATCATATCCAACCCATGATTGGCTATCTTTAATTGAATTAATTACATGATAAATAGTCTCGTTTTCAACACCAGCATTAGTTAAAATTTTAGTTAATGGGGCACTACAAGCATTATAAACGATTTCAGCTCCAATATTATCTACTTCAATTAAATCACGCATATGTAATAAAGCAGCACCTCCACCTGGTACAATACCTTCTTCAATAGCAGCTTTAGTTGCATGTAAGGCATCATCAAATCTGTCTTTACGTTCTTTAATTTCTGTTTCTGTGTTACCACCAACATGAATAATTGAGATACCACCTACAAATTTAGCTAAACGTTCTTGTAATTTTTCTTGTTCAAATGGTGATTTAGCGTTTTCAATTTGTTTAGTTAACTCATCTATACGATTTTCAATTTTAGTTTCATCACCTTTACCATCTACAATTGTAGTTGTATCTTTATTAATGGTTACTGAACGAGCATATCCTAACCAATTAGAATCAAATTTTTCTAATTTCATTCCTTTCTCAGGTGAAATAACAGTACCACCAGTTAAGATAGCAATGTCTTCTAAAATTAATTTTCTACGTTCTCCAAAGTCAGGTGCTTTAACAGCTGCTGATTTTAAAATACCTCTAGTTTTATTAACAATTAAAGTTGCTAATGCTTCACCATCAATATCTTCAGCTATGATTAATAATGATTTATTTTGTGAAGAAATAGATTCTAAGATAGGTAATATTTCTTTTACTTGATTTATTTTTTTATCTAAAATTAAAATATAAACCTCATTTAAAACACATGACATAGTGTTATTATCAGTAACCATATAAGGTGATTTATAACCTCTGTCAAATTGCATACCTTCAACTGTTTCAAGATATGTTTCTCCTGATTTAGATTCTTCAATATGAACTACACCTTCACGACCTACTTTCTTCATTGCCTCAGCAATTAACTTTCCAATTTCAGGATCGTTATTAGCTGAGATAGAAGCAATTTGTACTAATTGTTCTTCACTTGAAATATCTTCTTTTAATTCAGTGCGGATTTTTTCAATTAATTCACTAACTGCTTTATCAATACCTCTTTTAATTTCAACAGCATTAGCACCATTGTTTAAATGTTTTAAACCAGCGTTAACCATTGATTGAGCTAATAAAGTTGATGTAGTTGTACCATCACCTGCTTTATCTGCTGTTTTAATAGCAGCTTGTTTTATCATTCGAATACCCAATTCCTCGATTGGATCTTCTAGGCTATTGATATTTTTAGCAACTGACACACCATCTTTAGTTGAATAAACTCCATTACCATCACTGTATACTACATTTCGACCATTTGGTCCTAAAGTAGAAGTAACAGCATCAGCTAATGTATTAATTCCTTTTACTAAACGTTGTCTTGCTTCTGAGCCTATTACTATAATTTTTTTACTCATGTTCGAAAGGTGTTGTGTTTTTTAATACTTCTTCAATTTCTTCCTCTAAAATGGCTAGAATTTGATTTTCAGGGCAAACATAATAATCTGCTCCTTCATGCTCTACTTTTACTGGACCCATTTGAGGTAAAATAACTTGTTGTCCTACTTTTAATTTTGTAGGTATCCATTCTCCAGTTACTGAAAAATGTCCTGGACCTATTGATACAATAGTACCTGATAAGTTTTTCTCTTTACCTAAATCTGGTACATAAAGAGAACCATAAGTACTTTCTGTTTCTTCTTTAGGTTTAATAATAACTGCGTTGAAAACTGCTTTTAATTTCATATTCCTATATTAACTAATTTACTGATTTTTTCTTCTACTTTTTTCCATTCTTGAATATACTCAGAAATCGAGTTATATTCTGATTTATTACTAGTTTTTAATCCTGCTATACGTCTTAAACAAGAACCGAATGATGAATAATGTCCTATTGTTTTTTGTAATTTTTTAGTACTTTCAGTATAACGTTGATCTGGTGTTGCTTCTTCCATCACTGTGTAACAGTAAGTATCCTTAACAACATAAAATGGTTCTAGTACTTTGTCTTTGATGATAATTGAATTGGATTCTTTTTCTTTCATAACCTTATTTTATATAAATATATTTTAAATTTCTTTTTGTACAATGTAATATTTACTGATTAGTCCATCAGTTTTGAATTCTAATTTTATTAAACCTTGTAATGATATTGATAGAGTACCTTGTTCTTGATCTTTATTACTACTTAGTATTTGTTTAATTAGAGCAGAATTAAAATATAATCTATATTGAGTTGGAGTCTTAATTATAGGATTTTTTAAATAATAAGATACTTTATTAGCATATTCAACATCACCACCAAATATAAATTCAATTTCTGGTTCAGCGTCACTTGATAATGCTGGTTGGATTAAAACTATCTCATTATTATCTAAAGCGCTTTGAGCTTTAATCATAGATGTTATATCCTCATTTTCTAAATTAACTATAATATCAAATTCAGGTTCTTGAGGTAATACTCCAGCTTTAGGAATAGTAATAATATCAGCTAAAGCATAATTTAAAGAAAATTGTTTATCAGCTATTAATAATTTAGAACAAACTTTACCTTGTTTAGCTACAGATAATTGAAGGACATCATTAGTGATATCTACTAATTTTAATAATTGTGTTGTATTACTAATACCAAATGTTGAATCTACTAAAGGTAATTTATCATAAATTACTTCACCTAACATTTCTTTACTAGGAGCATTAAATTTAATGATTAAATTTTCTTTATCAATTTCCCATCTAACTTGTTCAATTAATCCACTTAGGTAATATTTAGATATAATGGATTTAAAAGTTAATTTTTGTATCATATAATTATAATATAATTAAAATTTAATTAATTTCCAAACTTAAAACTTGAAAAATTTATTGATGTTTCTATTAAATACTGGCTGTCCCCATCCTAGATCTTCATACACACCTTCAAGTTTATTTCTCATAACTGATTCAAATATTTTATCTCGGTCAACATATTTTTCTACAAATTCCATTAATTCAGGAGGATCGTTGTAACCATTAAATCCAATAACATCTATTTTATATGGATTTTGTTTTAAATAAGCAATATACATTTTATCACCTATTTGGAATGTAGGATATTTTTTATCTAATTTTTTAAATCTTAATAAGTCATTATATATAATAGCTGCTTTAGTATTAATAGGACATTTTAATCCTAATCTAGAAAACATTTCACCCGCATTAGGTCTAGCAGCTATATAACTTTCCATTTGTTTTAAACCAGTTGGTTTTAATATTTGTCTCCAATCTATTGTTCTTAATGATTCTCTAAACTGTAGTACTTGCTCATCTATATCATTTTTATCTTTACCATACATTATTTCTTTTAAAATATGTTCTCCAAAGTTTCTGAATAATGGAGGGAAATTTGATTTCATTAGATCCAATCCCATCATTACTAGTTCTTCTACAGGTACACCTTCTTTGTTTACAATTAACATAGCGTATCTTCTTTTACCTGCAAAATAACCTCTTTCAAGTACTACTTCTTGTTTTAATTCAAAGTAATGAGGTTCGTCTGGATAACTTATATTAAATAAATCTTTAACTAAAGCATGTAGATTATTATTTGCTTCCTTTTGAATTTCAGTTGCTATCTCTAAAATTGTTTTAACCCACTCTTCTTTTGAAGCATGTATTAATTCAGGATGTCTATGTAAAGCTAAATCTTTAACTTGAATAAATAATGAGTCAGTATCTGATGTTACAATATAATCTTTATCAGTACCTAATTGCTTATTCATCCATTCATTAACAAACTTAATTGATTCTTGAGTTAATCTTTGACCTGTTAAAGTAATTGCTTTACTAATAAATTTATTTCCATCAGTATATCTCCATCCATTTTGAGCAAATACTCCATAAACGTCATTTAATTTAATTTTATAAGCGTGTTGTCTACTATTATAGAACTCACCTAATACAGGATCTTTTTTAACTTTAAATGCGTCTTTCATTAACGCCTTATATTCTTGTCTTTTTTTAAACCAGTCAGCTAATATCTCACATACAACACTTGATATATCTTTTCTAAACATAACTCCTGGAGCAGATATTATTAAATCATTATCCTCAATTATTTTAATTAAATTTTTTACTTTTATAGTTGAAGATGATATTGTTCTATCTTTTTTAACTTTTTCAATAGTAACTATTCTATCAGGATCCATTTGTTTTAACTCTTGTAAAGACCACTGATTATCAAACTTACCACTATGTACTACACGACCTACTAATGTTTCTATTCCTATGTTTAAAGAACGGATTATTGAAGGATATAGCGAAGTAAAGTCTAAGTCAATAACCCAATCATATAATCCAGGTACTGGATCTTTTAGATAACCACCAGCATAACCAGCTAATAATAATATTTCCTCATATTCATCCTTAGTCATTTGACCACTGCGATAGAGGGCTTCAGCTTTTTTAGGATTAATTTCTTTTAAATAAGGATTATAAGTAGTAGGTTTATTAGGTGAAACTACACCTTTTCGTTTTAAGTAAGTTAAAATAGCACCTTCATTCAACATAGTTGAATAATAGATTTGTTCATATTCAGTATGACATAGATGACAAATAGCTACAGTTAGTTCGATAAATTTCATTTTCTTTTCTAACTCAACTATAATTTCAACGTCTCGAATATTATATTCTATAAATTTTTCTGGGTCTGTGTTAAATAAAGTGTCTAATGAACCTTCATATTCAACCTTACCTAATTTAGCATATTTAATACCTATATCATTTAAACGATATGATGGTTCTTGTTTCATGATGAATTTTTTGAACAACAACATATAGTCTAAGTGATTAACACCCCCTATTACTACTGGTTGTTCAGTATCATATTCAACCATTTTAATTTTATTAATAGGAGATAGACGCTTACCTTCATATTGACCTAATACTCTAGATATTCTATAGTATAAATAAGGTATATCAAAATAACCACTATTCCATCCTGTTATAATAGTTGGATCTATTTGGTTCCATAAATCTAAAAATGCTCTTAATAAATCTTCTTCATGTGAAAATGGAACTACTTCTTTATCTGGAGTATTTAGGTTACTTAGTTTTTGTTTTTCATCTAAAATTAAACAGTAGTATTTTTTAAGATTAGCATCATATAAAGAGATTGATGTTATCTTTGCCTCAGCTAATTTAATATTTTCAGGAGTTAAAGCTCCTAATATTTCACACTCAATATCTAGATAAACTGTATTATGATATGAAGGTGTATCATCTGATTCATAATAAGTATCTACTAATAAACGAGTTACTTTGTCAACATCTTTTTCAAAATACTTAGGATCTTTATAGTTATCTATTTTTTTAACTGGTGTAACTATATCTCCTTCTAAAGTGACATATTCTCCTTCTTCATGTTTAACATAGTAAGTAGGCCAATATTGAAAATCAGACCATCCTCTTTTATCGTCTCTTAAATAATATTTTTTATCGTAAAAATCGTAAAAACAGCTTTGATACATATTATTAATTTAATAAAAAAGGCTTGGAATTCCAAGCCTAAAAAATAAAAAGATATGATATGAATTAGGAATTTGTTTTACCTTGGAATTGTCCGTTATATAATTCTTGAGGAATTGGATTTATGATCATATAAAATTGACATACACGAGCATTTTCTTCAATGAATATAGTTTCTGATTCTACAAACATTGTTGTACCCATAATATCTGTTTCGAAACCTGGATCCCAAATTGGTGAGTTTATCTTAGCACCACCTCTATAAATTGAAGAACGTGATGTAATAAACCCAGTTGAATCAGCTGGTATTTTAATACCTTCATTAAATGTTAAGGCATAAGCTCCTCTTTCTAGTCTCCACATTTTCTTTCCTTCAATATTCATTAATTCAATATTAAGAAATAAATCAGGATTTACTACAGTTTTGTCTTGGAAAACCATTACTCCACCTATAATTTTTTCTATTTTACAAACTGATAAATCAATACCTACTTGATTTACTTTGTGATAATTTGTACCATTATCTTTTAGGTACTGTTTAATTTGATGTCCTGTTAATAACATATTATAAATTTAAATTTAACATTCCCATTACTTCTGCTTTAGCAGTTTTACTATGATCTGCAAATGCACCTGATACTTCACTTGTAACCATACTAGCACCTTGGTGTTTTACTCCTCTACAAGACACGCATTGGTGACCAGCATGAATAACAACCATTACATTTTCTGTTTCCGCAATTGTAGATATAGCGTTATGAATTGCTACTGTTAATTGTTCTTGAATTGAACCTCTACGTCCAAAATGTTCTACAATTCTATTTAGTTTAGATAAACCTACTACTTTACCGTCTACTCCTGGTATATAAGCAATATGTACTTTACCTAAAATAGCTTGGTGATGATGTGAACACATGCTAGTAATTGGAATATCTCGTTCTAAAATAATTCCATTATAACCATCACTTGGAAATGCAGTTATTTCAGTTGGTATTTCATATCTACCTCTCCATAAATCATTTACATAGGCTTTAGCTACACGGCGAGGTGTTTCCATACTATTAGGATCATTTTCCCAATCTACACCCAATGCAGTTAAAAATTTACCATATGCTTTTTCTGCTTTAGAAATAATTTTTAATTTTTCTTTATCGGTTAGAGATCTATGATCTCCTTTTTCAATTAAGTCTTTTAGATAAGTAGAAATACCATTTGCAAAACCTGCTTTAGCTGTTTCTAACTTTTTTACATCGACTACCTTACGTCTTGTATTTACTTTTTCTTTACTCATATGATAAAATATAATAACTTTTTTTAGAAAGCCAAACTATATTGAAAATATAGCTGGATAATTTCTGCAATAACCTTTATCGTTATCCATTCCCATTCCTACTAACCATTCATCTTTTACTTCAAATCCATAAACCATATTTTCTAATGGTTCTGTTTTTTGTCTTTTAGCTAAAGTTACAATGTTTATAGATTTAGGATTTTTAATTTCAAGGAAATCAATAAGTGCTCTCATTGTGTTTCCTGAATCGTAGATATCGTCTACTAAATAGATATGTTTTCCTTTAATTGGAGTTTCTAGATCTTTAGTGATTTGAATATCACCTTGTTTATTTTTAGCTACATAACTTTTTACTCTAACAAAATCACATTCTACATCTATAGTTAATGATTTTACTAGTTCAGTATAAAACATAAAACCTCCATTTAATACACAAATCATTACTACTGGAGTTTTATCTCCTCTGTGTTCGTCTGAAATGTTTTTTGCTAAAATTCTTGTTCTTAATTCTACTTGTTGTGGTCCAAATAATTCAATCATGATAATAACTTTTTGATTTTAGTAGAACCTTCATATGTTTTATATCCTGATTCAGATAATATTACTAATGCAGGTAAATAATTTACATTGAATAATTCAGATATATCGTCTGTATTTTCATCGTCATCATCTAATTCTACTAATTTATAACCTGGTTTTGATTCTGCAATTTGTTTTATTGTGGGTCTAATTTTATCACAATATTCACACCATTCAGCGTAAAAGAAAAATAATGTTTTTTCCTTACGTTTTATTGATTCTTTAAGTAATTGTTTGTTCATTTTAATGGTTTTTTCTTTATAAATAAACCTAATTTACCATCAAATATTCTACCTTTATCCCATGAATATCCTATTGAATTTAATAATGATTCATTATTATTAAGTATTGAAGCATAAATTGATAATTTCTTTTCAAACTCTCTATCGGAATCAGCATCAGGCATTATTGTTAATACTTCAGGTTTATTTTGTTTTATCCAATTTAAAGTAGATTTAACTATTATCCCTAATATTTTAGATAAAGTTTTATAATCTGTTTTAATTAATTGCGATGTTGAATCTTGAACATCAAACCCTAAATTATAATATGTTTTAGGATCAAAATTTTTATATAAAATAGTATTAGGCTGAAAATATACTTTACCTTCATTTGGAAATTGTTCAATTCTTATACCAACATCTAAACCTTCAATATCAAATCTAGTTTCTGTGTTTGTTTTAATTGGTAAAGATGAAGCATTTTCAAAATCAATTGATTCTTTTAAGATATTATATAATCTGTTTAATCTAATAAATCTACTACTCATATTGATAAATATTAATGACTATGAATTTTACGTAATGTAAACTCATGTCCTGAATCTGAATTGATTTCTAATAATGCTTTAAAATCTTCAGCCTTATCTTTAGTTTCAAATTCTAAAACTTCCCCATGACCATCTAAGATGATCACAGGTATAGTTGATTTTTTAGTTTTAATGTTTTTAATAATAACGTAACACATTATACACCTCTCTTTTGTCCGTAAGCAATAATATGATCTCTACCAGTCCAATTATAACCTTCTCTAGTACACATTTCAATTGATATTGGATACATTCTAGTTAATTCTTCAGCTGTATCTCCAGCAGGCATAACCCAAGTTTTATCTTTAGGAATACCCATTTCAACTCTAAATGCTTCAATTTCAGCTAAGTTTTCTTCTGTACCATCCCATACTGGTTTAAAATGATAATCTGAATGAAATTCAATCATCTTTTTAATTTCAGAATTATTTAAACGATATTTGTTATGTTGATCCACAAACTTTTGATCCACCTCTTTACCCATCGGAGTGAGTATCCCAACTTTAGGAACACTATTACTGAACTTAGGGCTAAGAGATATAAGACCAATAGGATAATCAGTCTCAACAAAATGACTACCTTCAGTTTCCATAGTGATAAAAATGCCTCTTTCATGTGCAAAGTGAGTTAATTCGTTTACTAATGTTGGATGCATTGTAGGTGCACCTCCTGTTAACATCATTTCTTTAATATGAGGATTTTCATCATATACTTTAATAATGTCATTAAATGTAAATTTAGCTTTTTCAGGATGGATACTTGTGTACCAAGAATCACACCAACCACCTTCACCAAACCAACATCTGTGAGTACAACCTGTTGTTCTAATAGCTACAGTAGGACGTCCTTGTCTACTACCTTCACTTTGTACACAAGGATAGATTTCTATAACTTGTATTTTTTTACTATAATCTGTTATTCGTTCCATATTTAATTTTAATTTTATTACTATAAGAAGGATGGATGTATATCTTCTCTATTAAAATAAATTTCTAAAAACAATAAAGGATACATTTTTATTTTACCTTTATAAGTTTTTATTTCAATATCTTTTTCTTTAATTGTTAAACCTAATTCAACTGCTTTTTTATACAATTTTAATCCTTCTTCTTTACCAATAGGTCTTCCTAGATAGTCATATGCCGATACGAATTCATTTATTTTAGGAGTATATGCTAAACCCATAATTTTATTTTTTAATTTTTCTATCGTCGTATTCTAATACACCTTTAGAAACAGCATAGTCATGAATTTCTTTTACTCTAGCTTTATAAAAATGTTCTCGTTCTTGTTCTGAGATAGAATCATAACCACAATCAGTCCAACAATTAGGTGTTTCATAAATTTTAACATTATGAATTTCTAAACCTGTTATAGCATTTTCATATAATGTATTTGTAAGAATTTCCATTGCTAAAAATACTTCTTTAGCTATATTTTCTACTGATGGATTGCAATAATTTCCTTCACCATTTAAAGACATTAACCATAATTTAGTACCATAGTCTTTAGTAGTTTCAATTAATTTAGTATCATGTGGATTTAAAATCATTCCATGATCTAAAATATCATCAATCCATTGACAAAATACTCGTTTGATTTCTTTGAAATCAATAGCGTAACCAATTTCTTCCATATTCTCAAATGAGAATGTTAATTCATATAAGTAAGTATGACCATGAATATTATAACATTTCATGAACTCATTCATTACTCTATGACCTGAGTCAAAATTACCTTTACGAGATATGTATTGTATCTTATTGTTCATTATAAATTCTTATAATTTCGTTCATTGGTTTTACTCCTACAAATCGAGTTTTTTCAACTCCATTTTCTACTAATATAACTGTAGGAACACTAGTTACATTATATTGTTTAGTTAAAGTGACTTCATAGTCAACATTTACCTTGTTTACTGGTATGCCTTGTTTAGTTACTTGTTCCATTATTGGACCTAGCATCTTGCAGGGTTGGCACCATTCTGCGCTAAAGTATAAAAATCCTTTCATTATATTTCTGTTTCTAATATTAATTCTGTACCTGTTGTAAATTCTCTTATGTATTTAGTATTTGAATATTTTAATGGTTTAGCATCATCCCAATCATTAGACCACATAAATTGACCTCCATATAAACCTGTAAATACTTCACCTTGTTTATTAAATACTAAATAATAAGGTTCATTAATTTGTTCTTTTTTCTTACGTTTACTCATACTAATTCTTCAGCTATACCAATTACTTCACTTAATATAAGTATAATAGTTGCGACAGCCAAATTAAAAGGTAAACAAGCATATCCTAATATTCGGATAACTGATTTAGTAAAACTAATTGCTTGATGTAATTTAGGATCTGGTTGATTCATGATTGTTATTTAAATGTCCATTGTTTTTATTAAATTCTTCGATAACTTTAGTTACATGAGCTACTACTTTATCCCATGACGCTACTCCATCTTCATCTTCATAAATTACAGGATCAGGACGACCTAATTTAATAAACGCTTCAACACGTTCAACTGATGATGCTGATTTATAATCACTATTTCCTGATGGATATGGTTTATAAGATGTGTTAGTCCTGCTATATACTGCGTTAAAGTCAAGACCTAATGTATCGCAACATATTGCACCATCTTTTAATATATCAAATTTATCACCGGTTAAGTACGGAGTATAATATGTAACTAAATGCCCATTCTCGTTACCTTCTAAAAACGCTTCATAGTCTGCATCTCTAAATTCTTGACGACAATCCTTATAAATAGCATGATCACCTGCGTGTATTCCCATAGCAATTACACATTCAGTATCTCTAGATTCAGCAATTGATAATGCAACTGCTTGAATAATTGAACTAAATATTTTGTTGCGATTTGGAACTACTGAAGCTGCCATATTACTATGTTCGTAATGACCTTCAGGTACTTCTGAACCACCAGTTACTAATGATGAATTTAATAATTGAGATAAACCATTTAAAGCAATTACTTGATGTTTAACATAATAAGGATATTCTGCTGTTTTAGGATTATCTTCTACCACACAATATGAATTAATATATTTAACTAAATCTTTAGCTCGTTCTAATTCAACCTTATGTTTTTGTCCATAATTAAAGGATAATGCTGTAACTTCATAGCCATTGGCAAGTAGATGAAGTAGCAATGTAGAGCTATCCATACCTCCACTTAGTGATAATACTGCTTGTTTTTTCATAATTAAAATGTTACTGAGTAAATTGCTCTGATTGATAAGTCTTCAGCGTTATATTTAGCTAAGTCTTTATCTCTAGCTACTACAAATTCTACTGATTGGTTGTTTTTAGTTTCAACCCACATTTCTTTTAAAAATTCAGTTGAAGTGATTTCGTTTTTGTCATTGCGTGTTACCTTGAACACTGCTACTTTGTTTTGTACTGGATAATTCATATTTGTATTAATTGTAAGTTTTGTTGATGGGTTAATTGTAAATAAAGAAGGATCAGTAATAGATGTACCACTTGATATACGTAATGAAGGATCTGTACTAATTCCTATATAAGAGGTACTATTTGATGTATTACTTGATAAGCATCCTGATGATGCAAATGTAAATGAATCGTTCATATTGAGTCGTTTTTTAAAAGTTGATGTTCTATTTTTAATAATTCGTATTCTAAGCTATCTCTTTTATATTGCATTTCACTATGTTTATGACTATCAGCTGAATGAGCTAATATTCCAATAAATATAATTATTATGCATATATAAACAGCAATATCAGATATTTTATTTAACCATTGTTTCATTTTGTAAAAGATTTAAATTGTTTAATATTGTATTGTATATGTTCTAATTGAGTAAGACTAAATTCTTGTTCCATAAATTCTTCAATTTTATTTTTAGGCTTAACAATTAAACCATAGTCTTCATATTTTAAACCTAAAGCACCTACTGTGACTGGATTTGAAGTATCAACTGATTTGATAAATGGAAACACATTATTTTTATAGTAAATCATTTCTTGAGGTAAAGAACAACCTAATAAATGAACATAATGACTATCTTTAATAATTCCTTCTTTATATAATCTTGAAATTATATAAACACGATTCATCATTTGATTCATTAATGGATTTGGATGATAACCATCATTTTGATAATACTGAGATGAATGATTGAATGCAAAATGAGTATAACCTAATGATATACATTGATTATATAGATTCATAAAATCACCTAAAGTATATCCTTGCATCACTACCATCAATTCAGTTTCTTTAGGTAATTGTTCTTTAATTACATTCATCCAATACTTTGCATTCCTCAAAGTAACAGTCATATTATTCCATTCATCAGGAACAACAAAAATATCTGGTTTAATTAAGTTAATTTTTTCAATTAAATCTTGTTGAGTGTGTTCTACACCTTCAAATAAACCATTATCCATTATGATAAAACGTCCATGACGTCTAGAGCGGATAAAATGCTCTTTATAGGCATCGTGAGCATCAATTAAATGTGGTAAACAATATTCATAATCGTTCCACAGATAAGATTTGTTTAATAAATTAAGAGGTAATTCGTGTGATATTTGCATAACTATATTTTATATAAATATAAAAAAATTTTTGATTTAGCCAAACTTTATTTTCTTTGATTTAACCATTTTGGATAATCTACTAAAGCTTCATGTAATGTACCTTCATATG
>JACCDW011682368.1_pt1 | contig 14505 bp, 12 predicted proteins | sample 7449781 | NCBI WGS metagenome assembly JACCDW01 (sample SAMN15323449, study PRJNA562643) | freshwater metagenome | isolation source: river surface water | place: USA:Blue River Watershed | collected 2017-08-18
ACTGTCGATATTATAGATGAAACAAGAAATTTTGATAACATATCTGATTTTGAGTCGGCTATAGAAAGAGCTAATAAAATTAGATCTATTGTTGATGAAATGTCATCTACTAATTTTGTTGATGATGATGATTTAGGTTCTGACTTTGATGAGGCTGAACTTCACGTACAAGATAGCTCAAGATTTAAAGTTAAATCGGGGTTTGAAACAATAGATCATATTTTAGGTGGTGGGTGGGATATTGGAACTCTTAACTGTGTCATGGCTGAGACTAATAATGGTAAGTCATTGTGGATGCAGAATTTTGCAATAAAAACAGCCGATGCTGGATACAATGTTTTGTATGTTACATTAGAAATGAGTGAGCGTAAAGTTCTTAAAAGACTTGGTGCTATGCGTCTAAGAATTCCAATTAATGACTATGATAATGTTAGTAAAGATACTGAATTAATTAAGAAAAAAATTAAATCACTAGGCTCAATGAAAGAGGGTGGTGATTTATTTTCTAATAAAGTTGGAAAAATTTATACAAAGTTTTGGGCCGCTGGAACGGCTACTATAAATGAATTTGATAATTATATTCAAAAAATTAATCAGAAGAAAGGTGTTAAGTTTGATATGATTATTGTAGATTATATTACTTTGATAGCACCTATTAAGGGAGCAGGTGATAATCTCTACACAAAAGGTAAACATTTAGCTGAGGGACTCAGAGCACTTGGTGCTAAATATAAATGTCCTATTATCACGGGAGTACAGGTATCAAAGGATGCATGGAATGCATCAGATATAACTTTAGAAAGTGTTCCAGAATCTAAAGCGATTGCTGAAACAGCGGACACTTTTTTTGCTATAATAAGAACCGAGGAAATGAAAAGATTGAACATGTATAGATTTAAGTTATTAAAACAAAGAGATGGTGACTTTTTGAAGAGTCAGATCAAATTAACTTTGAATTCAACGTATCTTACTTTAGAAAATGATCAATTTTTAGAAGCTTAAAAAATATATTAAATAATTTATGCCAAAAAAAAATAAATATGAAGAAGAAGAATTTGATAACTTTGATGATATAGAAGAAGTTCCTGCTGAAACTGATTATGATAAAGAAGAAGAGATTGAAGATTCTGATTTTAGTGACTCAGCTGATTCATTAATATCTGATGATTCTGATGATATTGATATAACTATAGAAATTTCTGATGATGCTCAATCAGAAGATACTCCTTCAGAAGAAGAAGTGATTTTATCAAAACATAAAGTACAAGGAAAACACTCCTTAAAGTATGATTCAATCTTTAAAGGTAAAAAGGAAGAGAAAATAGATGAGGAAGATTTTGACCATACTGGTATGTATTTTAATGAGAAATTTGAAGTGGACAAGTCATCATTCTTTTATGTTGAGTCACATGATAATGAATTTTATATAAGGCAAAAAAATGTTAAAGAAAGAGTATACAATGTTCTTTTAGAACACACTAATATAAATTTTCTAAATAATAGAAGAAAACCATCAAAATCCGATTTTAATAATTATTATCACTTATTAAAAATAAATTTAGAAGAAGACGGTTTTACAAATGTTGAACTTTTTAATGAGTTGTCAGTATATTTCTCTGATAATCTTTTTAATATGTTTAAACTATTGGATAATAAATGGAGGAATTTAATAATTATTGAATTACAAGATCACATAGGTAAAAATACAAACTCTAAAGAAATTACCAATAGAAATATCTATATTGGTACAGAGCTTGAATTTAATTATAAAGATTCTTTAGGTAAAGAAAAGGTATTTAGTGGTGTTGTTTTAGAGACTCTTTACGAGACTTCAACATTTAGAGTTGATTCTTATGAGAAGGTTTATGAGATACATATTTCATCTATAACGAAAATACTAAATAATACAAAATTTAAGTATAATTTAAATAAATTAAACAACATTGATTTTTTATAAATTTTCAAAAAAAATATTTAATATGAAAAATCACTAGAATATATAAATTTCTAAAAATTAAAAAAAAACAATATGCAAGAGGTAATTATAAAAGAAGTTAAAAAATCATCTACACGTAATAATGAATTAAATGTTACTAAAAGAAATAGTAAAACAGAGGTATTTGAGGCTGAGAAAATTAATAAAATATTAATTTGGGCTACATCTGGAATAAGTGGAGTTTCGGCATCTGATGTGGCTATGAACGCTCACTTACAATTTTATCCAGGTATTAAAACTTCTGAGATTCATAAAGTTCTTATACAATCCGCTGTTGATTTAATTTCGGATAAAAATCCGAATTATCAATATGTTGCTTCTAATTTACTTAATTACCTTTTACGAAAAGAAGTTTTTGAAACAAAAAAAGAATTACCATCTCTTTTAGAATGCATTAATAGAAATATTAAAGTTGATTTGTATGATTCATTGATTTTGAATAAATATTCTCATGATGAAATTTCGAAATGTGACTCATATATTAAACATGAACGTGATTATGACTTGACATATGCTGGTCTTCAACAATTGATCGATAAATATCTTGTTAAAGATAGAAGTACTGGTAAGTCGTATGAAACACCACAGTTTTGTTTTATGATGATCTCTATGACCGTTTTCGCAGATTATGATAAATCAACAAGAATGGATTTTGTAAAAGAATTGTATGATATGATTTCTGAACATAAGATTTCTTTACCAACTCCAATTATGGCTGGTATTAGAACTCCAAATCGTCAGTTTTCAAGTTGTACACTAATCGAAGTTGGTGACTCATTAGATTCTATATTTCATGGTAATGTTGCAATTGGTCAATATGTTGCTAAAAGAGCTGGTATTGGAATCAACGCTGGTCAGATTAGAGCACTTGGATCGAAAGTTCGTAATGGTGAAGTCGTACATACTGGAGTTATCCCATTCTTCAAAATGTTTCAATCAACTTTACACTCTTGTTCACAAGGAGGTATTCGTAAGGGATCAGCAACTCTTTACTTTCCTTGGTGGCATAAAGAAATTGAAGATGTTCTTGTATTAAAAAACAATAAAGGTACTGATGATAACCGTGTAAGACATATGGACTATGGTATTCAATTTGAGAAGACTTTTTATAGTAGATTTATTTCAAATGGAGATATTGCACTTTTTTCACCTTCTGATGTTCCCGGTCTTTATGATGTATTTGGTTTTCCAGAATTTGAAGAATTATATTTAAAGTACGAGGCTGATAAAAAGATACCAAAGAAGTTTGTTAAAGCTAGAGATTTAATGAATTCTTTTGCTCAAGAGAGAATTGGTACTGGTCGTATGTATGTTATGAATATAGATAATGCTAATACAAATTCACCTTTTATTGAAAGATTGAAGATGTCTAATTTATGTGTTGAGATTGTATTACCAACAGCGCCAATTGAGAATATTTACGATATTGATAATAAGAAAGAAACCGAACAATATTCAGATGCTGAGATTGCTCTCTGTACATTAGCGGCTTTCAATTTAGGAAATATTAAATCTTGGTCAGAACTTCATAGAGTTGCTGAATATATTGTTAGAATTTTAGAATATGTTATTGAGAATCAGGATTATCCAATCAATGCTGCTAAAAAGATGTTAAAACGTAGATCAGTTGGTGTTGGTGTTACAAATTTTGCATATTGGTTAGCTAAACAAGGAGTTAAATATTCTGACAAAGAAGCACTTTTCTATGTTGATGAGTTATTTGAAAATATTCAATATTCACTTTTGAAAGCTTCCAATAAATTATCTCAAGAGTTTGGAAAATGTGAGTGGTATGATAAAACTACTTATTCTAAGGGTGTTTTACCAATTGATCGTTATAATAAAAATGTTGATGAATTAGTTAAAAGAGATTATTCTTGTGATTGGGAAACACTAAGAAGTGATATTGAAAAATTCGGATTGAGAAATTCAGTATTGACAGCTATTATGCCAGCAGAGTCATCAGCAGTTGTTCAAAATGCTACAAATGGTATTGAGCCAATTCGTTCTTTAGTTATCACTAAGAAGTCAAAATCGGGACTTGTTAAGCAGGTAGCACCCGAGTGTATCAAATTGAAGAATAAATATGAGTTAGCATATGAAATGCCTGATAATCGTGGATATACTAATATCTGTGCTATCATTCAAAAGTGGATTGATCAATCTATATCAGCTAACCATTATTATCAATATTCATCTGATGGTATTTCAATTGGTGGTGTTATTAAAGATGTATTATACGCCTATAAATATGGATTGAAAACATTATATTATGCTAATACAGATGATAAAAAGACTGATGATATTTCTCAAATGGGAATGGACGGTTGTGAATCAGGAGCTTGTTCTATATGATAAATTGGATTAAAAAATTATTTAAAAAGGAGGAAGAACAGTTTACGCCTGTTTTTCCTCCAAATAGTTGGTCAGTTTGTTCAACAACTGGTAGAGTGACGTTTAAAATACCAGTTGGTAATTTGTCTAAAGAAGAAGCTGAGAAACAATTAAAGAAGCTTATTTCAAATTATCAAACCAATTACTGGTTTCCAAGTCCTGGTGTGACTAAAGCTGAAAAAATTGAAAGAATTTTGAATAAGATAGATGAGAAATATAATTTATAACGAAGATTGTAAAGAAACATTAAATAGAATGAAAGATAAGTCTATTGATGGTATAATTACATCACCGCCATATAATATATGTTCAAAAAGAAAAGATTGCTATTATAACAACGGATATTCTGATATAGATGGATTAACAGAAGATGAATATTTAGAAGTTAGAACATCAGAATTTAAAGATTTTTCCAGAGTTATAGTTGATAAGGGCGTTATTTGTTATAACATTTCATATTCTAAAGATAATCCGATTTTACCAACTTTATTGGTTGGTAAGATCCATAATGAAACTGATCTTACTATTGCTGATATCATTTCTTGGAAAAAGTCAAATGCTATACCTTTTCAAACATCTCCGACAAAACTAAGTAGATTAGTTGAGTTGATATATGTTTTTGTTAAAAAAGAACATTTACATGATTTTAATTCTAATAAAGAAGTGAGTTCTCTCAATGAAAAAACTGGACAAAAGTTTTATAAGAATTATGTTAATCTTATAGAAGCAAAAAATAATGATGGGTATAAGTGTAAATTGAAGGCATCTTATTCACAAGAATTGGTGGATAAGATAATCGATATCTACTTTAAAGAAGGTAGTTTAATCTATGATCCTTTTAGTGGAATAGGTACTACTCAATTAAGCTGTATTAAAAAAAATTGTTATTTTATTGGCAGTGAATTAGATGTTGAACATTATGATATTTTAATTAAGAGGATAAATGATAAAACCAAAGTGAAAAAATTAATATAAATAAGACAAAATTATTAAATACTATGAAATCAATAATTAATTTAAATACAGATTTAGATTTTACAAAAGCACCATTATTTTTTGGTGGTGACCTATCTTTACAAAGATATGATAAATTTAGATATGAGAAGATTTTTAATATGTTCAAGCAACATATTTCTTACTTCTGGAGACCGGAAGAAATCAATTTATCAAAAGATAAGGCTGATTTTCAGTCATTGACTGAACATGAGAAGTTCATCTTTACAAAAAACTTAGGATATCAAATTCTATTGGATTCTGTTCAAAGTCGTGGTATTTCTAATCTTTTAGAAGACTGTTCTAATCAAGAAGTAGAATTGTTTGCAAAAACTTGGGAATTTTTTGAGACAATTCACTCATATTCATATACTTATATTATCAAAAACATATATTCAAATCCAAGTGAAGTTTTTGATAATATCTTAAAAGATGAAGAGATTGTTAAAAGAACAACATCAGTAACACATTATTATGATGAATTAATTAACTCACTTTCTGATGAATCTGAACATGATAGAAAAAAGAAGCTTTACTTGACACTTGTTTCTATTAACATTCTTGAAGGAATTCGTTTTTATGTATCTTTTGCTTGCTCATACTGTTTTGCTCAAAATAAGAAAATGGAAGGAAATGCTAAGATTATCTCATTAATTAATCGTGATGAAAACTTACATATGGGATTCACTTCTTTCTTATTGAAGACGTTAAAAGAAGAGTGGTCAGAAGGATTCCAACAGATTGTGAATGAGTGTGAGCCAATTGTTATTAAGATGTATGAAGATGCTGCTAAAGAAGAGTTAGAATGGGCTGAGTATCTATTCAAAGATGGTTCAATGATCGGATTGAATGCTGAGATTTTAACTCAATATATGAAGTGGTTGACAAATAATCGTATGAAGATTATTGGTTTAGAACCTCTTTTTGATAAAGTTCAAAATCCAATTTCTTGGATTAACAACTGGACATCTGGATCAACATCTGTTCAAAATGCTCCACAGGAAACTGAGATTGAGACTTACGTTGTTGGTGCTTACAAGCAAGATATTGATGAAGAAAGTTATGATGAGTTTGACTTTTAATTGTTTTGAAAGTGTTGAATTTACTGACTTTTATAATTTAATAAATATATAATGGAAAAAAAGTTATTACCTTATTTAGTAGTTGTTTCAGCTCTTTCAGTATCACTTTCAGCTGCTTTTTATTCTGTTACTGGTCTTGGTAAGATGTTTTCTGGTGCTAGTGTTCAAGTAATGATAATGATGTCATCTCTTGAGATTGCCAAATTGGTTTTAGCATCTTTATTATATCAGTATTGGGGTAAATTAAATAGAGCCTTAAAAACATATTATTTTATAGCCTTATTTGTTCTAATGTCTATTACATCAGCTGGTATCTATGGTTATCTTTCATCTGCTTATTCTGAGACACTTAATAAAGTTGAAAATATAGATAAACAAGTTAAGGTACTTGAAACTAAAAGAGAGATGTTTAAAACACAATTGAATGATGCTAGAACTGAAAAGGATCGTTTAAATCAAAATATTGCTGAATTAACAAAGGGTGTTTCTAATAATTTTGTTCAATCAAAAGATAAAAATGGCAATATTATTACTACTACATCAGCCGCCAATCGAAAGGTATATGAAGAACAATTGAAATCATCTCAAAAAAGAAGAGATGATATTCTATTAACAGAGACAGCATTAAGTGACTCTATTACTAAAATAGATTTAAAAAAATTAGATTTAGAGACCAATAACGACATTGCTGGCGAGATTGGACCTTTAAAGTATATTGCCAAATTAACTGGAAAATCAATGGACCAGGTAATAAATTGGTTCATAATAGCTCTTATGCTTGTATTTGATCCACTTGCAGTTTCTCTTGTTGTTGGTGCCAATGTTATATTTAGAGATAAGAATAAAGAAAAAGAAAAATTAAAACTTAGTGAAGAAATTGATCAGAAGATTATAGAGTTTGATAAAAGAAAATTAGAAATTCAAAAAATAGAAGAAGATCTTAATAATAAGTCTATAGAAATAGAAAATAAAGAAAAAGACTCATTAAATAAGATTTTAGAAATAGAGAACGAAAAAATTCTTGAATTCTCCAAAAGAGAAGATGAGCTAAATAATAAAGAAAAGTCTTCAATTGATAAAATAAATCAAATAGAATCTGATTCAAATGAGAGAATTAGACTTACTGAACAGTCTTTATCTAATAGGCAAAAAGAAGTTGAGGATTTAGAAAATGCTTCAAAATTAAAAGTTGAACAAATAGCAAAGGATTTTAAATTAAAAGAGGAAACATTTCAATCTTATGTTAAAGATGAAAAACTTAAAATTGAAAAAATGATTAGTGATGTTGAAAAAAGAGAAAATGAGGTTGATTTAAAGTCACAAAATTATAAAAATCTGATTTTAAAAGAAGAAGAGGAATATAAAGAAAAGCTAAAATTAGATAAAGAAAAATTAGATAAAGATTTAGAGACTTTTAAAAATGAAAAAAAACAGTTTAATATCCTAAAAAAGAAGATAATTGAAGATAAGGAAGATTTGGACCATTTTTCATCTAAGCTTGAGTCAAAAAAAGAAGAACTACAACAGAGAGAAAATGAACTTGAAAATATAAAAGAAGATCTTATTAAACTTGATGAAGAAATAAAAATTTGGGAATCACAAAATATGAAACTCAGAAGAATGACTAGACCACCATCGGCTCTTTGATAAAACTTACTGATAAAGTGGATGTAAAAAATCCACTTTTATTTTTTTCATAATTTTTGACATCATATATAATAACATCTAAATAATTAAATTTTTAAAAATTTAAACATCATTTTAAACTTTTTAATTTTTGATTATAAAAGATAAACAATCAAAAATAATCCAGTAGTGATTTTGAGAGTTACTTCGTATTGGTAATGAAAAAACACTCTTAGAAAGTTATCTCTGGTCAATTATATTGAATGTTAATAGCAAACATAGCGATAGGTTGAGTTACTTCGAAATACAATTCAATTTAACCACAGATCGACTGAAAGCTTATCCAAGCAATCAGGTTTATAGTGAAACAATAAGCTATAAGTAAAAAAGGATAGATTGGTTTACTTAATGGGCCCAAGAATTTACCACTTCTTGTAACTAAAGGGTAGGATAAGATGTAAATCCTAAAGAATATCGGTCCCAGACCTCTGGATGAGGTCCGGACGACATCTCAGTCTAGATTTACTTGTTTGCGACATTTATATATCAATGACCAGATTTACGAAAGTAAGTCTGGTCTTTTTTTTGAACAAAATTTAAATAAAAATATATGGCAAAGTTTAACACAACAGTACCAAAACAAAAGACCTTAACTACTAATCTAGCTGGTGGTCAATCTTATCAACAATCAAGTGAGTTAGAATTAGTTTCTATTCTTTTAACATCATTTGTCAGTGATCAATTTTATCGTCAATCTGATGATACATTGGATAGAGTTAAAAAACTTTTAGATAGGGTTAATCCTAAATTCGCGGCAAAGGCTGCAATCTTCGCTCGTGATAAGTTCGGAATGAGAAGTATTACACATGCTTTGGCTGGCGAATTAACTTCAAGGCTTGGTGGTCATGAGTGGTCAAAAGACTTTTATGATAAAGTGGTAGTTCGTGTAGATGATATGACTGAAATTATGTCTTACTATCTTGATAACAAAACTGATAAATCTAAGCCAAAGTTTCCAAATGCCTTAAAGAAAGGATTTGCATCAGCATTTGATAGGTTTGATAACTATCAAATTGCTAAGTATAAGAGTGAAAACAAAGAAGTAAAACTTGTAGACATTGTAAACTTGGTTCACCCAGTTCCAACAAATTCTAATAAGGATGCACTTTCAAAACTTGTTGTTGGTCAATTGAAGTCAACTGATACTTGGGAGTCCAAACTTTCAAAGGCAGGTCAAGAAGCTTCAAATGAAGAAGAATTGTCTCAATTGAAATCAGATGCTTGGGGTGAACTTCTTACTACAAGAAAAATTGGTTACTTTGCACTTCTTAGAAACTTGAGAAACATTATTAATCAAGCTCCACAGTTTGTTGGTATTGCTTGTGACTTATTGGTTGATGAGAAGATGATTAAATCAAGTCGTGTTCTTCCATTCAGATTCGCAACTGCTTATGAAGAGATTTCTAAGTTAGGTTCATCATCTGAAGTTAGAAAGGTTATGACTGCTTTACATCAGGCTTTAGATATTTCATCAGTAAATATTCCTAAGTTTGATGGTGAGACATTAGTAGTTCTTGATGTATCTGGTTCTATGAGTGGTAGGCCATCTGAAATTGCTTCACTTTTTGGAGCTATGTTGGCTAAGGCTAATAACTGTGATGTTATGACTTTTGCTACAAGTGCAAGTTATAAGTCATATAATCCAATGGATTCAATTCTTACTATTAGAAATGGATTCCGTTTTTCTGGTGGTGGAACAAACTTTAAGGATATTTTCTTAAAGGCTAACAAGAAGTATGACCGTTTTATTATCTTATCAGATATGCAAGGTTGGATGGGTTATACGACACCAGCTTCTGAATTTAATCTTTATAAGAAGAAATTCAACTGTAATCCTTATGTTTACTCTTGGGATTTGGCCGGTATGGGAACAATGCAACTTCCAGAAAGTAATGTATTTGCATTAGCTGGATTCTCTGATAAAGTTTTTGATATTATGACCTGGTTGGAAACAGATAGAAATAAAATTTATCAAATGATTGATGATATTAAGATTTAAATAATAAAACCTCTGATTCAAAATCAGAGGTTTTTTATTCTAAATAATCGCTACAATTTCCCGAATTATATTCGTTAATAGCTCTCTCAATTTCTCCCTGATGTATTATGAGACCACCTTTTCCTGGCTCCTCATCGTAGTGAAAATCAGCAAGTACTATTATTTCATCATTTGTTAAAAATCCAAACATTATAAATCCATGTTCTTCAACATCTTGTGTATCAACGAGTCTTTCAGCTTCTGATACACCTCTTTTTTTCAACATTTCTATAATTTTTTTATAACTCTGTTTTACTGGATTATCATTTTTTTGAAATTCTTTTCGGGCATCAATAAGGTCATTTGTAGTTATATAACTGTAGAATTTAACTGATAAATTGAAGTCATCTAATTCTTTAGTGGAGTTACCTGATCCCCAGAATGGTATCAGTATTATATCTTTAGTATTGATAAATAATTCCTCAGATTGACATATTCTCTCACAACACAAATCAAATGTTTTGATGTAATTTGATTGTAATTCTAAAAAATCTGAATACTTTTTTAAATTTGTATTGCTCCTTCCTAATTTATTAGGATTTTCAATTCTTTTTAATAAATTTACAGAATATGAGAGTCTAATTCCATTTTCATTAATCATAGTATCTTCTATTTTACTCTGCTCTATCATACTAACGGATATTGAAATATCAAACCCATCATCAATTAAATCAGTAAAATAATCTTTAATTGTTGAATCTGAAAGTCTGTGCCTATCTCGAACAGAATAGAATTCTTTACTTTCTTCAAAGTGTATAGATTTAGATTCAAAGAATTTATTAAAACCTTTAATCATTTAAAATTATTATTTTTTATAATCATTTTAGTATGCGTTGAGTGAACTAAATCTATATTGAAATCTTTTTTAACTTGTTGCTTTAGGAATGGTAATAAAAAGTCCTCTTCATATACAATCTTATAATTGGAAGGTATTTTTAATTTAAGTGTCTCTAGTGAAACTGGTAAATAATTTTCTTTAACTTCTCTATCCCAATTATCAGTAAATCTATATTTTAGTAAATAATGTATAAGTGTTCTATAACTATTATTTATAGTTCCCCAATTTTTTTCAAATGAATCTAAATATAATTTGTCCGATTTAGCCTTTACTTTTCTAACATCATCTTTGAAGTTATTAATTTCTTCTTTATCCATTTTTACAGATGGTATCATATCTCTGATTGTGATGTATTTAAAATCACCTCCAAACACTTGTTCTTTCCAAAATTTTGAAATTACATTTGATGTGGAATATGAATAAACCTCGTGTATTACTGAGCTTAAGTTCAATAATGGATTTTTATATCCGCTTGTGTATTTGACTGCATCATACCAATTATTAGTAAATAAGGCTTTTTTACCAAGTCTTAAACTTGCTTTAGATAACATAGTATCATCTAAATCATATCCAATTAATTTAACTTTTGGGTTTATTTTAGATAATTCCTCTAAAAATGTACCATCTGCGCAACCAAAGTCAACAATTACATCAAAATTTATCATTTCAGTGAAGAATAATTTATCCTTCATTGAATAATTCATTCCATCTATATATGATTGTAAATTTGATATTGGTTTATCTCCAACTAATTCTTCTAAGAATAATTTCCAATTTAGAATATTCATAATATTATATATTATGAAATTATTTCCAAATAGTAGCTAAATCAATTTTAGCAGATACATCAATTACTTGAGAGTCTTTTTTAAGTGAGTATTTCCCAATTATAGATAGTTTTTTAACAATAGATCTTATCTTCTTCCTATCTTCCTCTTCAATATCAAAATTGAATATTTGAATTAAATTTTCAATCTCATCAAATGTTAGATTTGATTTATGTCCTAAAAAATATAAAAAATCATATGAAAATGTATTATATCTCTCAGAATTAGGATCTTTTGATTTATGAATAAGAAATTGTGTTAGTGAGTTTTCAATTCCTATTGATGGTGGTGAGTATCTATATCCATCGAAATTAAACTCCTTATTCTCTGAATTATATTTTAATTTAGTTTCTACATTAATTTCAGCATAATTAAATGTGGAAGATTCGAATTTTATTTGTTCTTCTTTACCAAGAAATTCATTAAAAAATAACAGAGTAATCGGTTTATTATTTGTGAATTTAACTATTTCTAAAAATAAAAAAACAATATCGATACTTTTAATATCACTATATTCATAATTTTTTGATAGTATTACATTTTTCTCTACTATCTTTTTTAATCTTACAATTACTTTTCCTAAGTCTTCATTATCATAATTGTGTTCGTATTCAATTATATCTTCTAATGGCGCCTTTTTTATATAAATCTCAAAATCATCTTTATAAAATAATCCTTGAGATGGTAATATAGAAACATCAATTCTTTTTTGTACATTTAAAATTCCTTTAATAATTGATATTAAACTCATTTAATTTATTTTTAATTTTCTTGAAGTATTAAATAAATTGTTTGTGAAAATTCATTTATAGGTACCTCATCAACTATTTTTTCACCTCTTAATTCAATTCGAACTAAATTTTTCTTTACATCATATTTAGTGTGTATTATATAATGTTTTCCTTGATAATTTATATCAAATAAATAAAAATAGTTTCCTTCATGTTGCCACACTGCATCAATTTCATATTCTTCCAATTTTCTAAATTCGTTATATAATTCAGATATTCTATTAGATTCATCTGTTGAAAATATTGGAAATACTTTTTCTCTAATCATATTAATAAATCTTTCAGCTTCTTTGTTAGAATCTGAATTTAAGTCTAAATCAAAAGTTAAATTCAAATAATTTATTTTACTCTCAATATTTTTTAACTTAGATACTAAATCCCATTGTGTTTTTGGTAAGTTCTTCTCAATCCAATCTTTTATATTTAAATCTGATTTATTTTTACCTTCTGGTTTGTCTAAGTCTAAATCTTGTATCCATCTGCCATTTAGGTCTCTTGAACTATTAAATAGAAATATTGTTTGTATATTGTAATTTAAAGTATCAGTTGATATATTCTCTCTTTTTAATTTTAGGCTAACTCCAAATTTGCTAGAATATTCTCTCATCCATAGTGTAAGTGATTTGCTGTTTTCTAAATCATCTGTTGTTAAATCTAATACAGAAGTGAACTCATTATCTTTTATTTCATAAATCTCATCTTCTATTGAATATTCAAATTCAACAATTGATTTTAACTTTTGGTAATCGTCAACATTGCAAATTATAAATTCATTTATTGGGAAATTTTGAAGAGATATGCATTTTATATTTTCATCAAATTCTTGAGATAAAGTTGAGTTTATTCTTGGTGATATATCATCAAATATTTCTTTTTCCATTCTTTGATTAAATGCGATAAGATAACTTCTAAATTCTAAATTACTCGACCATTCACTTCTTTCTAAATCATGACAAGTTACTTCATTATCACTAATTGATATAACCGATTTATGAACTTGGAAATTAATAGATTCATCTATCTCAGATAGAAATGTATCATCTACTACATCTTTAACAAAATTAAGTTCGTTATAGTCTTTAAATTCTAATAGAAGCTTCATGTTAGAGTATATATAATTAAAATTAAATTATATAGTGTTAGTTTTAGATGATTGTTTTAATCACCTTATGAAGATTGAAGATAATTCAATTGATTTAATATTAACTGATCCTCCTTATGATATATCAAAAAAGTCTGGATTTAGTTCTGGTAAACTATCTAAGTTTAATCAAATATCAATTGATTTTGGATACTGGGACACTGAAATAGATTTGGATAAATTATTTAAGGAATATTATAGAGTTTTAAGAAAAGGTGGTACCTTAGTTATATTTTATGATATTTGGAAGTCGGGAATGATTAAGGAATTTGCCACTAAATATAAATTTAAACAGCCAAGAGTTGGTCAGTGGCTTAAAAATAATCCCGTTCCTGTTAATTCAAAAGTAAACTATCTCTCTAATTGTTCTGAGTATTTTTTTACTTTTGTTAAGGAAAAGAGTCCAATTTTTAACTCTGAATATGATAATGGAATCTATAACTTTCCACTGTGTCACGGTAAAGAAAGATTAGAACACCCAACTCAGAAGCCACTTGGTTTAATCAAAAGTTTAATTCTTAAACACTCTAATGTAGGTGATACTGTTTTAGATACATTTTCCGGTACATCAACAACTGCTATAGCTTGTATAGAGACTAATAGAAATTACATTTGTATTGAAAGAGATGAAAAGTATTATAATATATCATTAAATAGAATAGAATCTTTTAAACAAAAATATAATAATCAAATATAAAAAATAAAAATTTTAATATGTC
>JACCDW010161959.1_pt1 | contig 14503 bp, 12 predicted proteins | sample 7449781 | NCBI WGS metagenome assembly JACCDW01 (sample SAMN15323449, study PRJNA562643) | freshwater metagenome | isolation source: river surface water | place: USA:Blue River Watershed | collected 2017-08-18
CACGTCCCTTGCGCACTAATTGCTGAATAGTTGGCATTTTAGCGTAATTACCTGTTTAATTATAAATTCATTTAATCCCTTATTTCGTACAGAAAACTCAATTGAATAGAGTTATCCCACACTAATGGGGGTGCAAATTTAACAATAAGAAAGACAAAACAAAACGGTTTGGCAGAAAATTATTTAAGAAAGCCCTCGATTCCCATTTCTAAACCTCGCAATTCAGCCAATCCCCGTAAGCGACCAATCGCCGTATAGCCTGGATTCGTTTTCTTACCTGCTTGTAAATCATCCAACATCCGATGCCCATGATCTGGACGGAATGGCAAGCGGTAATCCTTCCTACCTGCTGCCATTCGCTTGCGTTGCTCCTGCACCAAGCCTTTCATCACACCAAACATATCTACATCCCCATCCAAATGATCCGCCTCATGAAAATTCCCAAACTCATCCCGACGCGTCGCACGCAAATGAATGAAGTTAATTCGATTGCCCAAACGCTCCACCATTCCCACTAAATCATTGTCGGCCCGCACCCCATAACTCCCCGTACAAAAACACAATCCGTTAACATTGCTTTCATAGGCATTCAACAATTGAACGGCATCCCCTTCCGTACTCACCACGCGAGGTAAACCCAAAATAGGATAAGGAGGATCATCTGGATGTATCGATAAATTCACGCCCTCTTCCTCAGCCACCGGAGCAATCGCCCGAATAAATTCATATAGATGTTCGCGCAACTCCTTTTCACCAACGTGCTGGTAGGTATCCAATGCCTCCTGAAAGGACTTTAAGGTGAAACTCTCCTCCGAACCGGGAAGTCCTGCGATAATATTCCGAATGAGTTTAGCATGCTGCTCCTGCGTAGAGCTCTTAAACCACTTCTCTGCTCGGCCAATTTGTTCAGCCGAATGATGTTGCTCCGCTCCCGGACGTTTCAATAAAAATAATTCAAACGCGCAAAATTCTGCCGCATCAAAACGTAAGCCCGTACTCCCATCTGGAAAACGAAAATCTAAGTCAGTACGCGTCCAATCCAAAATCGGCATGAAATTATAGCAAACCAAATCCAAACCCGCCTTCGCCACATTACGTATCGATTGCTTATAATTTTCGATGTATTGAATATAATTCCCAGAGCGCGTCTTAATATCTTCATGCACAGGAATACTTTCAATGACAGACCAGGTCAATCCTGCAGCCTCAATAATAGCCTTGCGCTCCAAAATATCTTTTAATTCCCAAACTTGACCATTCGGAATCTGATGCAGAGCACTTACAATCCCTGTTGCTCCTGCTTGACGAACGTCTGATAATTTTACGGGGTCATTCGGCCCAAACCACCGCCATGTTTGCTCTAATGCCATATTTATTCTATTTTTAACTCATTACGCTGGCAGGGTCCCCGCTACCGTTGCTAGGGTCTGCGACCCTAGCAACGGTAAACTTTTCCGGAAATTTGTTACGCTGCCGGGGATTTAACCCCGGCAGCGTAATTCTGCACCCTCCATTTTAAAACTACACTACAAAGCCCGAAAAAGAAATAACTTACTTGATAATTAATATCAGATTCCTGATAAAAAGAAAAACCTTGCCCGTAAAACGGACAAGGTTTTTGTAATCAAGCATTTATATACTTCCTTCAAAATCTGCTGGAAGAGGTGCAAAATTAGGGATTTTTTACAAAGAGCAAAACTCTATCCATTTTGATGTGCTGGTCTCAATAAATCCGTCACCGTTTTTACCGGATTAAAAGTCTCCAATGGCACCTCCACAAACAAGGTATTCCAATGCGCCATCGCACCATTCCATAAACCCGGTAACTCCTGAGCCTTCAAAGATTTTCCGTCTTTCGTCTTCTCTGTGATAAATCCAGTCATCATATCCCGATATTGTATTAAATCACAACCTCGAGTAGCACAAACCAAATCTACCGGATTAAAATGTGTTGATCCAGCAAACAAGTCCTTCTGTTCCCCATTTGACATATCTACTTGTGCTGATTCCACCAACTGCAATGTCAAATTGCCCACGGCATCCTGACACCAGAAAGGCCCTCCGCCGGGCTCTCCCGTATTCTTCACCACCCCACATATACGCGTAGGCCGACCCAATATCTTCAATAATTCTGCCGCCTGTGCCTCCATAGACAAAAACGAAAAGTCGGCAGATACTTCAAAACCTAAATAGGTCTTAATTTCCAATAATGCCTCCCCTATTAATTCAGGCTTTAACTCCCCTTTCAAACGCATTTCCAAATAAGAAATCCCTTCCAAGATCCATAATAACAATCCGGCCAAAGCTTTTTTGTATTCAATCGTCGTTGACTTTAAATGATCCGGAACCACATTGTCTATATTTTTAATGAAAATGATGTCCGCCGACAAATCATTCAAATTCTCCAATAATGCTCCATGTCCTGCTGGACGGAACAACAAGGAACCATCCCCTTCTCGGAATAAACTATTATCCATATTGACCGCAACTGTATCTGTCGCAGGCTTCTGTTCCGAAAAACTAACTTCAAACTCAATCCCATAATGCGATGACCAAATCGGTGAAAGCCGTGCCACCAACTCCTCAAAACGACCTCGATGCTCCGGTGAAACCGTAAAATGCAAACGAGCCTTCTTCCCGTCAGATGCATATTCCGCAGCCTCTACTAAATGCTCTTCCAATGGCGTCCTAGCCCCACTTGGATAGCGATGAAATTTCAACAGCCCTTTGGGCAAAGAACCATATTCCATACCAGAAGCACCCAATAATTGCTTCAATACTTCAACTTCCGTTGACCCCTCAGAAGAAATCGCCTTCAACTCCTCATAAAATGCAAAAGAGTCAATTTGGTCAAAGAATAAATCAGATTCTTTATTAGGCTGGTCTGTCGCAATATATTCAAACAATGACTTAAACATCCGAGTCGCCGCACCAGAAGCAGGAACCATCTTGAGCAAATTCAATGAGCTACGGCGAGATTCAAAGCGCTCAATATGGGCAGCCAAATCTTCTGAAGAAAATCGGACAATGCCGTCACCTATCGTCGCCGACTTCTCTAAATTCATCCAAGGAAAACCCTGTTTAAAATATTCAACTTGTTGATTAATTTCTTCAGGACGAATGCCCCGAGCTGATAATTGCAATAGATCAGATGGTGTTAACATAGAATTGATTTAAAAAAATAAAAATACACGATACGCTGAATTTTCCATCATAATCAATCAGATAATTTTCAAAATAATACCCCTTACGAATCACACAACTTTATCCTTCAAGCAATTTTTGGTAGATTTGACATAAATGCATGACATCCATCACATATTGCAACAACACTGGGGATATACAAACTTCCGCCCCCTGCAACAGGATATCATTGAGTCTATACTTCAAAAAAAAGACACCTTAGCCCTGCTGCCTACGGGTGGCGGGAAATCAATCTGCTTTCAAGTGCCCGCACTTGCAATCGAAGGTATTTGCATGGTCATCACGCCACTTATTGCGCTCATGCAAGATCAAGTGGACCAACTAACCAAACGAGGAATCCCAGCCATTGCCATCTTCTCAGGCATGTCAAAGAAACAAATTGACATCGCCCTTGACAATTGCATCTATGGACAAATAAAATTTATCTACATTTCGCCTGAACGACTGAAATCCGATCTTTTTATCGAACGGGCCAAACAAATGAATGTTTCTCTATTGGTCGTCGATGAAGCACACTGCATTTCCCAATGGGGCTATGATTTCAGACCTCCATACCTAGAAATCAACCGATTTAGAGAAATCATCCCAACGGTACCCTGCATCGCTTTAACCGCTTCCGCGAATCAAGAGGTAAAACAAGATATTATTGAAAAACTGGGTTTTAAATCCCCCAATGTCTTTCAAAAAAGCTTCACCCGTGCCAACCTTTCTTACTCTTGTCGATGGGAGGAAAACAAAGACCCCCAACTCGAAAAAATGATTAAAAAAGTTGGCGGAACTTCGATCGTCTATGCAAGAAACCGTCGGAAAACTCAAGAAATTGCCAAACTCCTGCTTTCAAAAGGCATTCGAGCCGACTTTTACCATGCAGGTCTCAGCACCGATATACGCACCCAAAAACAGAATGATTGGATAAGTAATAAGATTGATTGCATCGTGGCAACGAACGCATTTGGGATGGGAATCGATAAACCAGATGTCCGTCTGGTCGTGCACATGGACCTTCCTGATACACTTGAAGCCTATTACCAAGAAGCTGGACGTGCGGGACGAGATGAGAAAAAAGCCTATGCCGTAATACTTGTAGAGGAACAAGATATCAAAGACCTACATGCCAATTGGGAGAAAACCTTTCCCTCGGCTGAAGTTCTGAAAAAAACCTACCAAGTCATCAGCAATTACCTGCAAATTGCCGAAGGTAGTGGAGAATTAAGCACCTACGATTTTGATTGGACTGAAATGGCCCGCCGCTTTCAATTACCGGCATCGGAAACTTATTTCGCCATCAAGACTTTGGAAAGCGAAGGATTACTCCTCCTTAATGATGCATTCCAAAACCCCTCGAAAATTCGCATCCAAGCAACAGCCGCTGAAGTCTATGACTTCATGATCCGAAATGAAAAATTCGAAACATTTATCAAATTCCTACTACGCCATTTTGGAGGGAATTTATATACGCAGTATATCTCGATTTCCGAAGTCAATATAAGCCAACTAATCAAAATGCCTCTAGCAGATGTTGAACGAATTCTGCAATTACTGACCAAATTTGAAATTCTGGAATACGAAAAACAATCTGGTTTACCCAAATTGACGCTGCTAACTCCACGTGCAAATGTTGAAAACCTTCCGATCATTTGGAGCGAATACCTTAGGAAGAAAGATCGTAGCCAAAGCAAAATACAGGCCATGGAAACCTATGTCCGAGCTGATAAAACCTGCAGAAACAGATTAATCACTGCTTATTTTGGAGAATCTGACCAAGCAAATTGTGGAATCTGTGATCATTGCATTCAGCGAAAAAAGGAAGCAACTGGTCGAGCTTATCCAGAAGGGATGGAAAAAGAGCGTCAATTAATTCTGAATTACCTGAAAAATGGAGCTATGTCACTCCAAGACTTAATAGAATGCCTCCGCCCATTAACACAGGCAGAGGCAGCTAAAATGATTCAATATTGCCTCGAAATGGGCGAAATCGTCTATCAATCGACAGATGTTTTGGCTTTAGCCTCATCCTGAAAAACAAATTTTACTGGATTTTTAACCTGCTGATCTAATAAGGCTATGCTTAGTACCTCCGTAGCATGTTCCACATAATGGAATTTTAAATCTGAGATATAATGCGCCTCGATTTCCTCCACATCCTTTTTATTCTTATTGCACATGATAATCTCCTTAATTCCAGCGCGTTTAGCCGCTAAAATCTTTTCTTTAATTCCCCCAACAGGTAACACTTTTCCTCGTAAGGTAATCTCGCCCGTCATCGCTAAATTCGCCTTTACTTTTCGCTGAGTCAAAGCAGAAGCAATCGCTGTCAACATCGTTATCCCAGCTGAAGGGCCATCTTTAGGTACTGCTCCTGCAGGTACGTGGATGTGCAAGTTATACTGATCAAAAATACGGTAATCAATTTGGTAATCATCCGCATGCGCCTTCAAAAAACTCAAGGCCGCCACGGCAGATTCTTTCATGACATCCCCTAATTGACCCGATAAAGTCAATTGGCCCTTACCCCGGTTCAACAAAGTTTCAATGAATAATATATCTCCTCCCACAGGCGTCCAGGCTAAGCCTGTTACGACTCCTGCATATTCGTTACTTTCATAAGCATCTTTATCAAATACTTCTTGGCCGAGCATTCGAACAACATCCACAGGTTGAATTTTACTAGGATATGTCTCCCCAATCGCAATTGATTTGGTCATTTTACGAACGACACGACCGATTTCTTGTTCCAATTTACGAACACCGGATTCTCGGGTATAACCCTCAACAAGTTTTTGAATAGCAGCATCCGACATCGTGAATGCAATTTTATCCAGGCCATGTTCCAATTTCTGCTTAGGCAACAAATGCTTTTTCGCAATTTGCACTTTTTCCTCAATCGTATATCCACTCACTTCAATAATCTCCATCCGGTCACGAAGAGCGGGATGAATCGTATCTAAATTATTAGCCGTTGCAATGAACATCACACGGGATAAATCGTATTCAACTTCCATGTAATTGTCCAAAAAGCTATTGTTTTGCTCGGGATCCAAAACCTCCAATAAAGCGGATGAAGGATCGCCGCGCTGATCTGCCCCCACCTTATCAATCTCGTCTAAGATAAATACAGGATTTGATGACCCTGCTTTCTTAATGTTTTGAATTACTTTTCCGGGCATGGCACCAATATAGGTTTTGCGATGCCCACGAATTTCCGCCTCATCACGCAAACCACCTAAGGCCATACGAACATATTTACGACCTAATGCTTTCGCAATGGAACGCCCTAATGAAGTTTTACCAACTCCCGGAGGGCCATATAAACAAAGAATTGGCGCTTTCATATCCCCCTTCATCTTCAACACGGCCAAATATTCAATGATTCTTTCCTTTACTTTTTCTAGACCAAAATGGTCCGCATCCAAAACTTTTTTCGCTTTGATTAGATCAAAGTTATCTTTGGAATATTCACTCCAAGGTAAGTCCACTAAAAGCTCAACATAATTCATCAACATCGGATATTCCGGTGACATCGAATTCGTACGTTGTAATTTGCTTAATTCCTTTTGGAAAAAATCATTCACCTCTTTCGTCCACTTTTTCTTGGATGCACGCGCACGTAACCCATCTAATTCTTGCTCAGGACTTTCTACTCCGAGTTCCTCTTGAAGTACTTTGATTTGTTGGCGTATGTAATAATCTCGCTGTTGTTGATCAATATCACTCGAAGCTTTACTCTGAATTTCACGTTTCAACTCCAATAGTTGGATGTCCTTCAGCATGTGCTCCAACAAAGAAGTCGCCTGCTCTAGGCCATTTAGTTGTTCAAGCAAAGCCTGCTTCTCGGGTAATTCGGCATTCACATTGGAAGACAAAAAATGCACCAAATAAGAAGGCGATTCAATATTATCTAGCGCAATCTGAACCTCTCTTGGAATCTCAGGATTCAAGTTGAGTATTTTAGTGGCATTTTCCTTCAAAGTAGAAATTAATGCCTTGTTCTCCCGATTCAGTTTCTTCGGAAACGTATCCTCTAAATAATTGACTTTAGCAAGCAGATTTGGTTCTGTTTTGACGAATTCTCTGACTTCAAAACGCTTACGCCCTTGAACAATTATGGTTGTATTCCCTCCTGGCAAAACAAACATCTTAACGATATGTCCTACCGTTCCAATCTTATATAAATCTTCTGGCAAAGGCTCCTCTTTGGAATGATTCGCTTGCGCCAAAACGCCAATGGTACGATCCCCTTTGTAGGCTTTTTTTACTAACCGCACTGATTTTTGGCGACTCACTGTAATTGGAATCACCATCCCCGGAAACAATACAATATTTCGAATAGGTAAAATCGGTAACTCCTCTGACAAAACGCCCATTTTGTCATCACTACCCATCCCCTCTGATCCAATTGGGATCAATTCAATATTTTCGAAGTCGGACATGTCCGACAATCTCAAATGCTTAAAAAGGTCGTTTGAATTATTCATACACACAATTTAAAATTTTCCCCTCGTTAATTTCACTAAAAGTACGGGCATATAATCAAATTTCATGCCACATGCCCTTTTGGCAGACCACCCCTATTCAAATACTTGAATCCAACGACTAGCTTGAAATAAATACGAATGCTTTTGTTCCCCGCGTGCCACATGAAAAAGATTCGTCTGGTCTGGAAAGGTTTCAGCAAGTAAACTGTTTTCCCAATACATCCCTTTCATATTTTGATCTGTTGGAATCTCCACATAAACCCAAATAACATCCTTGACGGGCTCCCAGCCCAAATACCGATAAGGCGTAGTAAGTTGTTGGTTTACTTGAACCCCTAAATGCTTTCGCAAATAGGCCTCAAGGACTTTATCTGTTTGAGGGCTCGCTTGAAATACAAATCGTTTCCCTGTAAAGGCCTGAAGGCCTTGTTCCAAATCATCTTGAAATAAACGGATACTTATCTCCCAAACTTTGTCTTTCGCATTATAAACACACTCTCCCACACTAGAATGAAATGGATGCTTGTTCCCCAAAACGGGTAATACAATCAAAAGCAATAAGAAAATCCCTTTTTTCAATGCTAGAAAAACGCTTTAAAGAGGTCGTTACCAAAGGTGTAGGCCATTAATGCAAGTAAAATAATCATACCTACTTGTTGGGCCCGCTCCAATATTTTTTCAGATGCAGGTTTGCCTGTTACCATTTCATAAATCAAGAAAATTGCATGTCCGCCATCCAATGCTGGAATAGGCAAAATGTTCATAAAGGCTAATGCCATCGATAATAAACCTGTCAACATCCAGAAACGCGTCCAATCCCAAACACCCCCGAACATTTGAGCGATACCAATTGGACCACTTAATGCTTTCGAAGCGGATACGTCACCCGTGGCAATTTTTTTAAATCCACGAATATTATCCGAAATCACAGAGAATGCTCGTCCTGTTCCTATACCTATCGACTGCAAAAAAGTGTAGTCCTCATGACTCGTCTTTATTAATAATTCTGGAATAAACCCTATTTGGCCACTCTTCGCAACAACCATTGAAAGGGTATCCAATTTGCCTTGTCTATTTATCGCTAACCGAATCGGTTTACCCGCCTCTTTGCTCAACAATTCCTTGATTTCGTGGTAAAAATGAACGGATTGACCATTCACAGCTGTAATAAAATCTCCCGCTTTCAACCCTGCTGAATAAGCTGGCAATAACTCCCCTTCTTGGCTACCCGGCGAATCAGGCGCAGCTACTTCCGCAACTTTAAAGGCAGCCATTGGTTCTATAAATGCGGCTTTTTTATCACTTAACTTCTCGATGAAATTCGAAGGAATTTTAACTTCAATTTCTTGGTCGCCACGCAACACCGTATAAGATGAATTTTCTCCTAACAACACATCGGAAGTACGTAAATCTGCCAATGATTTATAATCAGCACCATTTACCTTCACAACTTTATCCCCTGTTTTTAACCCAATTTGCTTTCCTAATTCCAAGGCCACAATTCCGTTTTTATTCAACTCCTCTTTCGAGATAAAATTATTCCCATTCGAGAAAGTCAGAGCAACGAAAATAACAACACCGGTAATGACATTCACAATGACACCGCCTAACATGACGATTAATCGTTGGTATGCTGGCTTCGCACGAAACTCCCAAGGTTCTGGTTCTTTTGCTAATGTCGCGGCATCTTGCGTTTCATCAATCATCCCCGCAATGGATACATAGCCTCCCAAAGGAAACCAACCCAATCCATATTCTGTATCGCCAACTTTTTTCTTAAATAGAGCAAAATTTAAAACCGTTGGAATTGGGAAAAGAAAATCAAAAAACAGATAAAATTTATCCACCCGCATTTTAAACCATTTGGCCGTAATAAAGTGGCCAAACTCATGCAAAGTAACCAAAATCGACAGCCCCAAAATTAGCTGTCCTGCCATAATCAAACCTTCCATACCTTATTTATTTTGTTGTTTAACCCACATTTGGGCCATTTCTCTCGTTAATTTATCTGTTGTAATATAGTCCTCTAAGCTTGGATCACTTAAAAAAGTTCCCTTGGCCATACAATCGGCCAATAAATCCGACATCTCTAAAAAGCCGATTTCGTCCTTCAAAAATGCGGCAACTGCAACTTCATTCGCGGCATTCAATATACATGGCATATTGCCGCCTTGATCTAACGCTTGGAAAGCTAATCCTAAATTTCGAAACGTTTCCACATCGGGCTGCTCAAAAGTTAACGATGCAAAATTGCGAAAATCAAATCTCGGGAAATCAGCATGCATGCGATTGGGATATCCCAAGGCAAACTGAATGGGCAATTTCATATCGGGCAAACCCAACTGAGCTTTAATCGATCCGTCTTCGAATTGCACCAATGAATGAACAATGGATTGCGGATGCACGATCACATCGATTTGAGATGCCTTCACATCAAAAAGCCATGCGGCCTCAATCACTTCTAAACCCTTATTCATCAAACTCGCGGAATCGATCGTAATCTTTGCTCCCATCGTCCAATTCGGATGTTTTAAGGCCTGAGCTCGACTAACTCCTACTAAATCTGCGCGCTTCTTTCCACGAAATGGCCCCCCAGAGGCTGTCAAAATCACTTTTTCAATCGGATTATGCGCCTCCCCCATTAAACATTGAAAAATTGCTGAATGCTCTGAATCCACAGGCAAAATGGGGACCCCCATTTCTCGGGCCAATGGCATAATCAAGGACCCTGCCACGACGAGCGTTTCCTTGTTGGCCAACGCAATCGGCTTCCCCGCTTTTATCGCCTTCACGGTGGGAAGCAGACCTGCATAACCGACCAACGCTGTCAAAACAACATCCACATTAGCTAAGCAAACAACTTCTTGCAAAGCATCTGCTCCTGCTAAAACATGTATCGAAGTCCCTGAAAGAGCTTTTTTTACTGAATCATATTTATTTTCATCCCCGATAACCACATGACTCGGATGAAATTGCATTGCCTGTTCGACCAACAAATCCGCATTCGATTGAGCTGTCAGAACGGACACGGAAAAAGCGTCTGGATGCTGTAATACAACATCCAATGCCTGCGTTCCGATCGAACCTGTCGAACCTAAAATGGCTATTCTTTTCATCGGAGCATCGCAGAAATTTGCTGGAAAAATTCAATCCAAGTGGACGGTCGAGCCATTGTGATAAATAATACCCCAAAAAGTCCCCCATACAAATGAGCCGAATGATTGACATAATCACGTCCTCTTCGATCCATCGCAATTGAATACCAAGTGAATAATCCCGCATAAATAAAGCCGGGTATGCCCAATAGGCCGAATAGATAAATTTTCTCTGTTGGGAAAAACATTATCCCAGCAAAAATCACTGCAGAAACGGCACCAGAGGCTCCCAACGAGTTGAAATAATGATTATTTCGCTGTTTAAAATAGGTCGGCAAATCCGCAACTAAAATCGCTAATAAATAAAAAATGACATACACATAGCCTCCTACTCCCGGAAATATGATGGAGAAAATGTATTCTAATTGTGTACCAAAAAAGTAGAAAGAGAATAAATTAAAAAACAAATGGGTGAAGTCGGCATGAATAAAACCCGACGTCAAAAACCGCCAATATTCTTGTTTTTTATTGATTCGATAGGGGGACATCGTCATAGCATCCAACCAAGCAGGCTTTTGCCAAGCAAGCAAGGAAATAGCGACTGTCGCAGCCATAATCATGAAACTGAGTGAATTTGAATTCCCCATCGATACGGGCGAAGCCCTTTAAAATTTAGCCTACAAAACTACATTAAACTTCCCGATCAACCAACCCTGCCAAGAATTTCCCTAAGGTCTCTTGCTGCTCTGGAGGTAGATTTAATTGTTCTAACGCTTGGAAGGCCTGATCAAAATACTGATTAATTTTCGTTTCTGTCTCCTTGCGGATACCCAGGCTGCTGTAAAGTTGCGTAACCGCTTGTACTTTTTCCGTTGGATTAGGATTCGATAATGCCAACCAGGCAGTTAACGAGTTGAGGGATTCTCCTTGGGCTAATTCAAGCGCTCGAATAAGCAGATAGGTTTTCTTATTTGCCATGATATCCCCTCCTACTTGCTTACCAAATTTTTCTGGGTCGCCATAGACATCCAATAAATCGTCTTTCAACTGGAATCCTAAGCCGATACATTCTCCAATCTCATAGAGCGTCTGCGCTTTGGAGGGTTCAACTTCCGCCAAAATCCCCCCCATTTCCATTGATAGACCGATCAAAACGGAAGTCTTCAACCGAATCATTTCCATGTATTCCTCCACAGAAACGGAAGAACGACTTTCGAAATTCATATCCATTTGTTGGCCTTCACACACCTCAGCAGCCGTCCGATTAAATCGCATCAATAAATGCTGAAACGCGGACAATGACAAATGCTGGCATTGGTTCAAGTATTGGTATGCATTCACGAGCATCACATCCCCGGAAAGAATCGCGATGTTATCGTTCCACTTTTCATGCACGGTTTGCTTCCCCCGTCGGAGCGGCGCCTTGTCCATGATATCATCATGCATCAGCGTGAAATTGTGAAAAATTTCGATGGAAAGTGCCGTAGGAACGATCTTCTGCCAATCCGCTTTGAACAACGAATAGGTCAATAAGCAAAGTACGGGGCGAATCCGCTTGCCGCCCAATTGCATCAAATACCGGATAGGATCATAGAGCTCGTTTGGAGTTTCTCCCAACTGTTGTTGCTTAATTTCTGTTTCAAGTGCGGGCAAAAATTGTTGTATCATAATTATCGATCTACTTCACCCATGACTAAATCCATGGATCCGATGATAGCCACTAAGTCGGCCAAATAAGCACCTTTAGCCAAATCCGGTATCACAGACAAATGATGAAATGAACAAGCACGCACCTTCATTCGCGTCGGGATATCTGATTTTCCATCGGCACGTATATAGAACCCTAATTCGCCTTTAGGGTTTTCAGATCTTGCATAAATATCTTGCGCGGCGGGTCTAATTTTCTTTGGAACAAATTCTTGAGGGTCAAACGACTTCGTTCGCGCATGTTCGGATGTTAAGGCCGACAAACATTGTTCGATGATCCGAATGGATTCTATACATTCCAATACACGCACGTGATTTCGATCCCAGCAGTCGCCTGTTTGGCCTTTTAAACCCTCTCCTATTGGTATATCAAATTCGAGTTCCGGATACACGGAATAGGCATCTACTTTTCGTAAATCAAATGCCAAACCGGATCCCCTCAATACGGGTCCCGTACAGCCATAATTGATGGCTAGGTTCAAAGGTAAAACACCAATATTGGCGGTACGCTTGATGAAAATAGAATTTTCTTCCACGATTTTTTGCACCTCCGCAATCGTATTTTTCATGACCGGAATTAACTCCGCAGTACGCTCTTCAAAACCCACAGGCAAGTCATAAAACAAGCCTCCGACCCACACGTAATTATACAACATGCGAGCCCCTGAAAGCCATTCCAACAGACGCTGAATATGTTCACGATCACGCATCAACCATAAAAAGGGCGTATATGCGCCAATATCCAAGCCATAAGTACCAATCGCGACAAAATGCGAGGCAATGCGATTTAATTCAGCGACGAGTACCCGAATGAATTCGATACGCTTAGGTAAAGTCCCCGTGATTCCCAACATTTTTTCAATCCCCATGACATAGGCGTGTTCCGAATTCATGGAAGCCATATAGTCTAACCGGTCTACATAGGGGATAATTTGGTTGTAGGGAAGTGCTTCCGCGTGCTTCTCAAAACAACGATGTAAATAACCTAAATGAGGTACCACATCCACGACTAGTTCTCCATCAGAGATAACCTCCAAACGCAAAACTCCATGCGTGGAAGGGTGCTGAGGCCCTAAGGAAATCAACATCTCCTCCGACTTCAATTCTGCCAGCTGATACTGATTGGGATCGGAATCTTGAAAATTCTGAGGAAGAAATTCGTATTGAATGGAATTCATTGAACAAAAATGAAGAAAGAATCCGACATTTAAAAGCCTTGGAAGTTGAGTAAGGGGAGATTATCAATTATTTATCAGATATTTTAAGGAAACTGTTTGGCAAAAAAAATAATTCTTATACCTTTGCATTCCGTTTCGAATCGAGGCGTAAACAGATTTTACAATTATGGCAAAGAAAGGAAATCGCATCCAAGTAATTTTGGAATGTACAGAGCACAAAGAGTCGGGTCTACCAGGGATGTCACGTTACATCACGACGAAGAACCGTAAAAACACAACGGCTCGTATTGAGTTGAAGAAATACAACCCAGTATTGAAGAAAGTTACTCTACACAAAGAAATTAAATAAGGTTTAATACCCACGAATCATGGCTAAGAAAGTAGTTGCAACACTAAAGAAAGAAGGCGGCGTAAAATACGCTAAAATCATCAAGGCGGTTAAAAACCCAACGACAGGAGCTTATACCTTCAAAGAAGAAATCATTCTTCAAGATGAGGTTAACGCTGCATTGAAAAACTAGTTTTTTCGTCGGTAATTTATCGCTAGCATATTGAAGTCCCTTTTTCGGGGACTTTTTTTTGTTTACCTTCAACACACATTAGACTAATTATCCCATGGGATTATTTGATTTTCTTAAAAAGAAACCGGCTCCTGAGGAGCAAGCTAACCTCGAAGAGGCCTTAGAAAAAGGCTTGGAAAAGACCAAAGAAGGGTTTATTTCCAAAATGGGGCGTGCGGTTTTGGGAAAATCGAAGGTCGATGATGATGTATTAGATGAGTTGGAGGAAATCCTATTGACTTCCGATGTCGGGGTGGCCACAACCCTGAAAATCATTGAGCGAA
>JACCDW011971129.1_pt1 | contig 14502 bp, 7 predicted proteins | sample 7449781 | NCBI WGS metagenome assembly JACCDW01 (sample SAMN15323449, study PRJNA562643) | freshwater metagenome | isolation source: river surface water | place: USA:Blue River Watershed | collected 2017-08-18
TCGACATTATGGAGAAGAACGCGAATGAATCGGCCGTTGTCTCCAGCCATGACGTTGGACGCACTGGTATCCCAGGTCTGCCCTGCACCATACTTTTTCGTGGCGCCATCGAAAAGAACGGTTCCATTTTCACAAACTTCATAAAAGGAAACGTCAGCCGGAAGCAGGCACGAACCGTAATCAGGGTGATAAATCGATGGACCAGGACCATTTGTGATGAAAAGCGGGTAACTGCGTTGGCTCGCGACCGCAGTGAAGATCGGCTGCCAGACAGCGCGATCCAAATGTCCACAGCGGAAAGCCCAGCTGTTTCTTTCTTCAGCAGCTGCTACCGTCTGGAGTGCATCATCTTCACATTGCGATGGCATGCTTGCACCGCGGGACGGCGTGCTGAAAGTCGCGGCACTTCCTTCAATAGATAGAAGTATGAATACCGTAAGTAAAATTCCGCGACAATCCTTCATATTCTTTTCCCTGCCGTGATTTGCGCAATGGCGATCGTTCTTGTACTTAGTACGACGAGCGTCGGAGGTTTTGTATTGCAAATTTTTTTGTGCTTTCAAAAAACTGCAGAAGAAATTGGCTCGACAATTTTACTGACGACCAATTCTTTAATTCCTTCTGATTAGTAGTCGCTAAAAGTCTTTACACAGGATTCACCTGCTGTTTTTTGAGTCATCCTTGAGTTCTTTCGCTATAATGAAGCCACAGTAGTCACAATCCATTGCTGCTCCCTGCTGCGAGGCAGGCCTGCGGCCCTTACTGAAAAGGAGGTCCACGTGCTGTGGCATAAGCTCCAGAAGATCTGTCTCCTCATGAGCGTCATCCTCTGTTTTCCAGAGACGATGCTGGCGGACATCAAGAACCTGACTGCTAAGAGCGGCCAGCTCGATCTGATAAATTTTTCCCAGGAAACAGCGTATCGATTGGGTGGGCAGTGGCTTTTCTACCCTGATGCTGTCATTCATCCACAGGATTTCCTGAAAAGCCCGAAGGAATGGGTGGCTCGCGCCCGCACGATTGAAGTCGGCACGGGCTTCAACGACGGACCAAAGCCTCTCATGAAAAGCGGTCAGGGTTTTGCTACCTATATCCTGCAAGTGGACAACGTACCCGCGTTGGACATGGCGATCTGGGGCTGGAGCGCATTTACGAGCGCACGCTTGTACGTTTTTTCCGAAGATGGCCAGGGATCGGATCGGCCACTCCTGGAGATTGGACGTTTTTCCGAAATGGCAGCGGAGAACCTGCCCCAGATCACCAATGAAGACATCGGTGCTTTTCTGTCTCCAGCGCCTCGGACTCATTTCATTCTGATACAGATTGCCAACTTTCATCATTCCTGGGGTGGAGTCTGGATACCGCCGGTTCTTTCCACTCAGAATACAGCTTTGAAAGAATATTCCCGAACCCAAAAGATCAACTATTGGTTGATTGGAATCACCTCCTTTGTATCCGTTTATTCCTTTTCTCTTTTTCTGAGAAGGCGTGAGGATATTGGCAGTCTGTGGTTATCCCTCTATGCCTTGGAGAGAACACTGCGCAATTTTTGGTACGCGAACAATGGGACAGACTGGTTGGAAAACCTCAAGTGGAGCTATGAGCTCAATTACAAGCTGCAATGGTTCTTCTGGTTGCCCAGCATGGTGCTGGTCTTTGCGTTCTTTCGATCTTGTTTTCCTGCCCAGACAAAGCGTTGGTTTGCTCCTTCCATGTTAATTTTCAGCGGCATACCTTTTCTTTACGCGCTCTTTACACCCGTGGCGCAACACTATTCTGTTATCAAGCCTCTTTATGCGCTCGGTAATCCCCTGGCCAGTATCTTCGGTTTGAGCATTCTTTACCGAGCCTTGCGAGATAAAGTTGAAGGTGCAAATTGGTTGCTGCTGGGCGCGTTGGCCATGTCTTCCAGTGGTTTGATCGATATCCTTTATACTTTGGATGTCGTGATCTTCAGCTATAATAATATAGCTGGCATAGGCATGGCAGCTTTTCTCGTTTGTCAGTCTCAAATCGTGGCGCAACGCTTCGCCCTGGCCTTCCGCAAAGCTGAATATCTATCGCGTGAACTGAAGAAGGAAGTAGATCGACAAACGCGAGATATCAAATCCATCCTGGACAATATCAAGCAGGGCATATTCAGTGTCCACTCGGTCGAGGATAAAATCGATCCTCAGTATTCCTTTCATCTTCTGGATATCGTGGGAACGGAGGATGTGAGTCAGCGGAATATCAAAAGCCTTTTGCTGGAGCGAAGCCATTTGGACTCTGACCAGAAAGCTCAGATCGTATCCTGCCTCGACGCCACTTTAGGCGAGGACGCGCTCAATTTTGAAGTCAATCAAGGCAATCTGGTCCGTGAAATAAGCTATCAGCCCTTTCACGGTGAAGAAAAGGTGCTGGAGGTGGATTGGATCGCGATGCTGGATAACAAGAACTTGGTGGAAAAAGTTCTAGTTAACCTTCGGGATGTGACGGAGGTCCGCCAGCTCCAATTGAAAGCCCAGCAGCAGGAAGAAGATCTGAAAATACTGATTGAACTCATTCATATTCCAGAAGACCGTTTCCATCGCTTCCTGAATAAGACCAAAGAGTATTTGAATCAGAATCGGGAGCTGGTCCAGCAGTTTGATGAGAGCCGGCCGGAGGTTATTAAACAACTTTTTGTGAACATGCATACGATCAAAGGGACGGCCCGGACCTATCTTTTGCGCGCCGTATCCTCGGCCACTCACGAAGTGGAGGATAACTATCAGAAACTGGCGAAAGGTCAAACGGTCTGGAACCGCGACGCCTTACTTGCAGATATCACGCGGGTGGAAACACTGATCGAGCGATATCGCAGTGTGGGCCAGGAGAAGCTCGGCTGGCATCTGTCGGAACGCGTTATTAAAATGCCAAGCTCGACTTTGGAATCAGTGCTGGCCAGCTTGAATGAGATCACTCAGGATTATCTGAATCCGCATCAAAAATCCCTGGTCAAATCGGTTCGATCTCTCCTCTATAACTCAGGCTTCGTTCGCATGCAGGATGTTATTGAAGAAGCCAGCCGAGGCCTAGACTCCATTGCCCGTGATCTGGAAAAACATGTTCCCAAATTTGAGATCGAGCTGCCTTTGGTTGTGATGCGCGACCAGGGTGTCAACCTCATGCATGGGGTCCTGGTGCATCTTCTGCGGAATTCCATGGATCACGGTATAGAAAAACCCGCATTGCGGGAAAAACTAGGCAAGGATGTCGATGGCACGATCTACATACGAGCTGAAATTCGAGGCAGTATGATGGCCCTGGAATACGGCGATGACGGTGGAGGTCTGAATCTGGATTCCATTCGCGAGAAGGCCCTTTTGAAAGGCTTGATCGATGGCAAGACTCATCTGACTCCCGATCGGATCGCGGTGCTGATCTTCGAAGCGGGCCTATCCACGAAGAATGCTGTGAGCGATATATCCGGTCGTGGTGTTGGATTGGACGCTGTCAAGCGCTACATCGAGGAAGCAGGTGGCAGTATCAAAATAAGACTGGCTCAGGTTGAGGATGCCGAGCACGTGCCATTTCACTTTGAAATGGAAATACCGAACAAATTTTTTATTCCATTGGAGCCCGATGCCTTGGATATGGCTTCCTAGCCTCCAATTTTGGCTTTCCTGGTGGTCCAATCTTCTGTCTCACTGGTTTTGAGGAGGACAGAGGCCTGGTCCATCGGGATTTGAAACTAGCCATTTTAATCACACGTCGGAATTCTGCATGTCCCATATTATTCAGAGTCGTTGAGTTCCCCCACGGCTTCTGTCTCCCAGAACATTTTTTTAAAAAATACTGGCTGGCCGATCCTCGGCGTGGCTACACAACTGTGTTAATAATCGCGAATGAGCACGCAACTGTTATTGATGATGTGCCCCTTGATCTTCGCTTACTGGAGGAAATTACTTATGAGCGTGACACAGCGGCGTAAATATCTCGGAATTTTTATCCTGCTCGGGGCGATGCTCGGAGCAGGTTGCTCACCTTCTCCCGATGAAAATGGAGCCCCACAATCGGCCGATGGAACACTTGACCCACGTCCTCTTGATCCTGATAGTGTCGAAGGACAACTCAAGCGTTACGTCGGACAAAAGAGTTTTCTGAACATTTCCCATCGCTACCATACGCCGGTCGCTAAAGGCGATGAGAACGATACAGCCACCGGCGCTGAAAACAGTCGGGTCATTCAGGAAGCGGATCTTTTCAAAGTTGGCAAAGAAGGTTCCAAGCTTCTTTATGTGTTGAATCCTTACCGTGGTCTTCAAGTTGTCGATTTCAGCCAGGGCCCTGAAGCGCCCAGACTCCTGGGACGCACAGAAGCCACTGGTCACGATCTGATGGAAATGTATTTCATTGAAAAAACCATGCAGATCGTGGTGATGGAACGCCGCTGGGATGTTCAGGGCGGCGCGCAGAGCCGAGTGGTTGTCTATACGGTGGCCGATCCCCGTCGACCAGCTTTGATTCAATCGATTGATCTTCCCGGTATGGTGGCGGACTCACGCCTCGTGGGTAATGTGCTCTACGTGGCCAGCAGTCGCTGGGATTACTCCTCGATGGAGGGTGGACAAGGTTGGATCAATTCCTACCAGCTTGCCGCCGAGGGATTGCGAGACGTCACGAGCTACCAACTGGCCTTGCCCGTGCAGAGTATGGGCAGTATGAACATCGTCGAGACCCAGGAAAACGGACAAGCACAGTATTACCTGATTTCCGTGCTTTCGCGAAATATTTTCAATTGGCGTGAGCGGCAGAGCACAGTGGAAGTGATCGATATCTCGGATCCACAAGGCAGCGTACGTCCACTATTGACCGTTTCCACCCAAGGTGAATTGCGTGAACGTTCCGCGACTCATATTCGGAAGGGAGCTTTGCTTGCCGTAAGCAACTCCTGGGTCGATAATGGTCAAGGCACCATGATTCGTCGGGTCACTGTCGAATCCTTCGCTTTGCCCGGCAAGAATGCAAAGGTTGTGGACGCAGCCGAAGCCGAATTCCGGCGTCTTTGGTTTGAACGCAAGCTGAAAGAAAAGCCCGCCAACATTAGCGTCGAAGATTATGCTGAGCAGCTGACCCGTGATCCCGAATATGGATTGAAAGGCATCTTTGTCAAACAAAGCGATGGCCGTCTTGGCAAGATTTTCCCCGATCAAAGCGTGAGCGTGGGGGATACCACAGGACTCCATGCAGATTTGCAGGATGTGCGTTTTGTAGACGATAAACTCTATGTCTTCTGGGTTCCTGCCAATCAGGTCGACCCCTTGGATGTTTTTGACCTCAGCGACCCTGTGAAAAAATTGAATTATCTGGGCCGAACCCTCTTCGACGGTTGGATGGAACGAGCCATTCCCTTCCAGTATCGCGGCGAACACTATCTGCTTGCGCTGGGCTGGATCGTGCCCGTGGTGGGTGATACAGCTGCTCGCAGTCCACAGGCCATGATATTCAAACTGCCTTCCAAGGCAGGAGAGAAAGTCCAAACCGTGGCCCAGCTGACCTTGAAGAGCAGTCAACTGTGGTCCTATTTCAATGATGCGGATAAATCGATTGCGGTGCGGACTCGCGACGACGGAAGCGGAGTCATTATCTTCCCTGCTTACTCCTGGCGTGACAACAAATATCTGAGCGGCGGCAAGATCATCAGCTTTGATTTGAAAGCCAGTGGTCAGGAGATTCAGGAAGGCGGCTTCCTGGCTTCTGACGCAGCCTGGTTACGCCGGGTCTTTGCCAATCCTGAAATCGATCGTATGCATACCCTGAGCGATCGAAATCTCAGCACCTTCAATCTGGAGGACAATCAATTTGGGGCCGCCGATCAGATTTTTCAAGCCATCTCGGTCCTTGAATTGGCTCGCGATATACGGGCTTATGCGCTCGCGACGATCGGTGGTCTTTCCTATGGAGTGCAGTTGATCGATCAGGAGGTTCCAGGTACTTTTGAAGGTCAAACCGTTATCCGCATGGTCAAGCCTGAGCTTTCTGATGCCGAACTGGATCAGACTCTCCTCAGGAAGACTCTTGACGGTCGCTACCTGTCCCACCTTGTTTCCAGTGACGGTCAACTTTTTGTTCTCACCAGTCAGCAGGTCAAAAGTCTTGAAGGAACAAATGAAGTCTGGAATGAAGTGCAGAAGCTGCATCGCGTGCGGTTTCAGCTGCAGGATGGCGCCTTTGCCAATACGCTTGTCGATACCGTGGAATGGAAGGCGCCGCAATCTTATGGTATTGGCTTTTACGACAAAATTTTCTATGCCCCCAGAGTCGCGCAGCTGGTCGAATTGTCTAAAAATGAGATCCTGATTAACAGCGGACTGAAGTTACTTTCTGTTCGCTTAGGGGCGAGTCTTAAACTTTTCGAGGCCTCCGATCTCGCCAGCTGTCTTAAGGACGCTCAGGATGTATCCTACTTTGTTTTTGGAAAGAAACCCTATGTGAGTTACGCGCTTTCGTTTGTGACTCAGGATCCGCGCTTCCGCGATCTCAATCTCAACCGCTATTATCTGGCCCCTGTGGATGCCAGTCGTTTGCAAGTTCGTTGTCAGGAGACTTTGAATATCCCGGGGCGTCCTGTCAGAGTGGAAGGCACGCAGTTGATTACAGAAGAGGATCGCTTCCTGGGCTTTCAGGAATCCGATCAGGTCACGCTGGAGCCATCGCCTCAACCTGATGTCAGGCCTCAGCCTTCCCATTGGGCCCAGACAGCGAGGGTCTTGACAGCCCTTCGTGTGGAAGGTCGAAACGCCCGCCTTCAGGATCTATACGACCTCAGTCCTATGCAAAGCACCTGGCAATCGGTGGGCCAGGACCTCATCTTGCTTGAGAGAGCGCAGGAATGGGCTCCATTCCAGCTGATCCGTTTGCGCGTTGCCCAGGATCGTTTTGAACGGCAAAGTCTGGTGCTTCCCTATCTGCCAACTCAGGATGTCCAGCTCATAGCAGTTCTGGGCCAGGGAAAATCAACGCTTTATCTTTTGCGGTCGGATCGCGAAGGATTGGTGCTGAAAGAAGAGAACTCAGCCTTACGTCTGGTTCCTGTCGTTACCGTGAACAGCCAGGGTGAAAGTTCGAAACCCCGTCGCAGTTTCCCCCTTCTCGACTGGTTCGATGGTTTTGAAAACAACCGCTTGCGTGTTGTTTTCGATAGTCAGGCTGATCGCTTGAGTCTTGCCCAAGGACTTTGGGGTGTGCAGCAGGTGGAACTGGTGCTCTAGGGACTGAAACGCGCGATCTCTGCAAATCCCGATTCTCTGGAGTCGGGATTTTGAACTGTCCAGCTGCGCCTTTTTGTTGGGTGATCTATTGCCTTTATGCCCCTGTTTTCTTTTTGCGAACACTTCGCAAGTGATTATGGATCTTGGGCGTGCTTCAAGCATCGTCGACCTGTTAAGAGTTTTCTCATGCGGAGCATCCCCGCTCCCAAACTTCCCAAATGAGGTCGTCCATGCTTATGAAAAACACGTTGCTCACATGTTCCCTGGTTCTGCTCGCAAGCTCATCGCTCATAGCTGCTGCTGAGTTTACTGTGGATGAAGCGGAGATCGAAGAGACAGTAGCGAGAATCGAAGCCACGGCTCAGGAAGAAGGCTTGGACATCGACACGGAAAGCAAGGGTGAAATGCCTGCCCAGGGCGTCGCGGAGAGTCAGGCTGATAGCGTTGCGATGATGGCCCGTGCCACTTGCGAAATCCACATTGGAACCTTGACCAGAAGCGGCAATACCCTGACAGGCCGTGGCAGTCAGGCTAACTGTGGTCCCAAAGGAACATCCTACCTGACGATGCAGCGCTCGCGCTGGTACGGTTGGGAAGATTTGAAAACAGTCAAGATTGTTGGGCCGGGTGAAAACTATGTGAAATACAACTGTGCTGGCACCGGCAAGCACGAATTCCGTGTGATTCACACGGGTCGGACTGTAGGCGATAAACCCGTCTTCAAGGAATCGGCTCATCACACCTGGAATTGCGGCAACTGATCAAAAGAAAAAAGGTGGACGCGAGGGTCCACCTATACTCAGTCTCAACCGTTTGCCATTAAGGAGCGAAGCCAGCGCAAAGAGGATCGTTATGAGCCCGACCGTTGCCTGCTGGAACGAATTCGCCTTTGGTGATGAAATTCACGAGTTTGGGCTGAAGGATATCGATCCAGTACTTGTTTTGATTCGGTGCATCGAAGCGTGACAAAAGCGAATGGTTCGCGCAGTTCAATGTCTGCTCCGCCAAAGGCTTATTCAGGTTGTCAGCACAGGTCAGATTCGACGAGGGCACGTAACAGATCCGAGCTCTTTCGTCCTGGTCAAGACGCTTGGTGGTTTCGAAACTCTTGAACTTGAGTTGCTCGCCGCGGATGCGACCCACGCCGTTGAAGACCAACTGCTTGTTGATCACAGGATCATCCTGTACGACCACAAACTGCGTCTTGATACGGGTCGGTTGAATCAGATTCCAGGCATCGAAGCCAAACTGATTGGCGGCCAGCACATGGGTGATTTTGAACTGACAAATACCGGCGCGCGTGCCCGTCCGATCGTATTGGGCGACCCAGCTCAGAGTGCGCTCATTTTCACAGCCCTGGCCCCAGCCTTGATTCATTTGCAGAATCGGATCCAAAAGGTTGCCCAGGGTGCGGTTGAAATTGTTGATGTTGGACAAGGTGCCCATCACATTATGGATAACAGCCTGATCCAATTCATAGAGAGGACTCATGATTATCTGGCGAGTCCAAAGCAGTGGATCCTGAACCGTGGCAAAGCTGGCCATGGCCGCGCCGAGAGACAGACCGCCCACGACTCTTTCGCCCCCAAATTCACGAGCTATTGCATTCATGTTCACGACAAAGTCAAAGTACTTCAGGTAGCTGTTGGGATCATTGGCACGACCTGTGGGCAGGTCGGCGATGTTATCGGTGTTGATGCCGTCTTTCGTCGTGTACTGGCGGCCGTGACCTGGGTTTAGAGGCAAAAGAACGGTATAGCCGGCTGCAGCCAGTTCTTCGCTCAAGGGGAAATACTGCTGAGGGCAAGCGGTGAAACCGTGGAAAAGAACCACAACACCTTTATATGCGCCCTGATGTGGCACCATCCGGGGACGGCATTCTTCCTGGATTTGATTCAAAGGAAGCGTGGCGACATAAGAATCCCAAAGGCGTGCCGCCTTCTCTGTGATGCCTTCCGCCTGGTTGCGCTCGACCGGAATTTCAACGACTTCAGCTTTCTCTTTCAGGATGCTCTGGACATGGGGCCAAAGCGAAGTAGCGATTTCCTGCTGACCCACTTCGTTCAGGTGAATGCAATCGGCGGCCATGATCTGATCCCAATCATCAGGACGCGCCCGATCGACAAGGCTTTCCACCAGCTCAATGCTCACGCCTGCCGCCTGAAAGCTGGAAACTTTTTCAGACAGATAGCGATTGAAACTGGCCATGCGGTCCAGGGCTCTTTGATAAGCAGCGGCATCGGATTTTCCAGGAATCAAACCGGTTTTTGTAGCCACGCCGCCGAGGCTGAAGATCTGTTCGCAGGTCAACGAGAACTTTTTGATGAAGCGGGCTGAAACGCGATTCTCGCGACTGATGGAGGATGGGATATTGGGAATTTTTGTGAAGATGTAGCGTGATCCAGGACTGACCTTCAGGATCTCCTGAAAGAAACTGTCAACATGTCTCTGGAATTCTTCCTCATTGGAGAAAATGGAAAGATCAATGCGACCAAGATCGACGATCACGAGGTCCAGTGACTGCAGTCCACGTTTCTTCATTTCCCGTTCCAGCACAGCCAACTGAATGTCACCCATGCGGAAGGATCCGCCGAGCTTGGCTGCGTTGATCAGGTCGACCTGATAGCCAAGTTCATTCTGCAAACGACTCGCGATAGACCAGGCTTTTTTTCCTTGGACTGCAGCGAGCTCATCACGGGCCATATATTCATTTTTCGTCATGAGCTGGTAACTAAGAACGCCTTCCTTATCTGGAAGAAAACCAGCAGTCGCGCCGTTACCGGCCAGACGGATGAAACTGAGCGCATCATTCAAAGATGCGTCTTCACCGAGTTTGTCGTCGGCGAGTACACCCCGGGTAATACTATCCCCGAGTACGGCCACGTTTAGTTTTTTCTGAGTCTGTGCGAGTGAACTATTTGCAAACAGGAAGGAAAAAAGCGCTGGCAGTAAGCGCGACTTAAATGCCATGTGAGCCTCCACGATCTTAACCTCAGGGTTTAATCCCTATAGGGTAGATCATTTGAATTAGGGGGGCTAGATAACATGACCAGCAGGAAAGGCAAGATGAAAAATTGCGTGCAACCGCTATTCGAGTAAGCTTTCGTTTTCCAAGACTGATTTCCGCAGGAGAAGTCCGCAATGGCGATCAATTTTCTATGGGTCCAGGATACCGTCGATCAAGAGTCCGCCCGCAGTCTCCTTTTCTCCAGTCAGCAGATCGTGGATTTCAAGCTGACCGAGTCTGCTGCCACTCATCATATAAAGGCGCTTATTTTCACCATCGATGGCAAGGCCGCCGATCGCAGAATCCTTGAATTTGAACATACGTTCTGACCCTTGAGGAAAGCCTTGCACGATATACTGAATTTCATCCTGAAGAGATAAAGCGAGTGGTACTGCAGCAGAATTCAAAGAGCTGGACGGAACGAGACAGGCAATCAGCAGATGCGTCGCATCCAAAGAAACTGCGCCCATGGGAAGTTGGCAGGATGTTGGTGTGCTGGCAACGATCGTCCAGGTTCTGCTATCGATGCTCGTGATCAATCCAGGCTGACTCACAAGGAGCTTTTGGTCCTTGTCCTCCTGAATATCAAGAATCGCATAGGCATTCGGTAGCGTGATTTCAGGCACGGCATCCTGTCCGTTGCATGCGTCCTTTATATTCAACTGATGGAGATTTCCCTTCTGAGTGCCCAGGTAAATTTGAGATTCATCCTGGGACCAACGCAGAGAACGAAAACTGTCAGTCCCTGTGAGAGAGCCGAAAGCTCCGCAGTCTTCCAGCACAGGCGTCAAACGTCCTTGGCTATCTTCCTGATGATGATCAAAGGCATTTCCATAGAGATCGATGGCCAGCAGCTGCTGCCCACTTGGGCTGAGGCTTGTCACCAATTCATATTGTAGAGTGCCGCTTTCCAAGGTCCAATTCGTTTCAAAACTTTCGTTTTGCCAGGACCTATCGTTCAGGAGTTTGATAACTTTGAAGGAATCATCCGAATTATGAACCAGGGTAAAGGCCGGATGGCTCCTGGCGGCATGGATGTAGCGCGTGTACGGGGAAATGTCGAAACTCTGCGCCGCATTCTGTTCGCTAATGTAGAGTTTAGTCGAATTCCACAGCGCGGCTCCAGCTGCCTCAGGTAGCATAAAGAATCCCTGAAAACCTGGCACATCCTGTCCCCAGACTTCCCGTGGTCCCTCGGGAGCAACAACGCTCAGACGCCCTGACGTCAGGCCATAACTCACAAAACGCTTCTCCGAACTGAGAAAACTGCGGGCCAGTCCTATCTTCAAAAGGAGTTTGTCACTGACCCCTATATTTGCGTTTGGACCAGGCTTCTGGGACACTGCACTGCAGGCTATTGGCAGCATCACATTCAATAAGAAAAAGATCTGTCTCATTGTAATCTCCTGGCTCGACCGCCGAAGTGCCAACCCATGCCCAGACCGATTTCCCAGCGGCGACCGCTCAGGTCTCCCAGTCGTCCATAGTCCCAGGTACTCACTGAATACCTTTGCCAAAAGCTCCAGGCGAAACTTCCCTGCTGACGAAAGGTGACCCGAAGTTCCGCATTGACGAGCAGACTGCTTTTATCGAAGGGCAAAGATAAGCCAAACTCATCCTCAAGGGTGATAGCCATCGACTGCGTTCCCATTCCAAGCCCAGGGTTCAGGCTGAAACCATAAGGCAGCTGAAGCGTATATGTTCCCATAAGCTGCGTAAACTCGGTTTTTGCGCTCGATTTCAGTCCAGCTCGCAGCGAGCCCGCAGCCTCGATCTGTGGCTGATGTATGAGTCCCAGACTCCATGCTTTGTGATGCCAGTATACACTTAAAATCCACGCTTGGGTGTTGGACTGGCCCGCAAGCTTGGCAAAGGTAGGATCCTGCCAGCGATAAGAACCGAGGTCGACTCGCAATTCAAAAGGTTCGGGCTGCAGAAGCGCTTCCAGGTCAATCGCTTCACCTGCTGCGGCATCGACTTCGTAAACAGCAAGCGGTTCATCAGCACCTGGATGAAAGATCTTGATGATATTGGTCTCTGGTTTCAAAGGAAAAGCCATCGGCAACCGACCCTTGGCACCATCATTGACGCGCAGGGAAAAGTCTTTGAATTGATCCAGGTACGCTTTCAAAATCGGCAAACCCCGCCTTTGACTTTGGCCCCTCAACGGCACATCAGCCTGGCCAATCGATTTTGCTTCAAAGGTTGCCCGTTGTCGTCCCTTCGAATAAGCCCAGGCTTTCTCCTGAGCATAATCGTGGGCTTCAAGAGCAGTGACGAGCCCATCCTGATTGCGGTCATAAGCTTCCAAGGCTTCCATGAGGAAATGCGTGTAAACATCGCCTTGAAGCTCGGGGGATTCATGCGCGGCTTCACCTTCGGCCGCCGCGGAAAGTACAAGGATTCCCTCCGATACATCCTCAAGGGAAATCGTCGGACCTTTGCGTTGTGCGAGCAGAGCGCTGATTTCAGGTGCGAGACGGGACTTGCCCACTCCGGAATGGCAACTGGCAAAGATCATAAGATTACGCGAGGACTTCAGTGACTCGGCCCAATTTTTCAAAAAGCTGTGACTCAATCCTGTTGTGCCAAGTCGATCATGACGGCTGTCGTGGGTGACGACATATTTACTAAGTATCCCCTCCTGGTTCATGCTTAGCGTACCATGTGATGAAATATACAGAACAACCGCATCCTGCTTGCGAACCTCGCGACTGATGTCCAGCAAATGCTTTTTAATGTTGTCGAGATTGGCATCTGCATCGATCAGAAGGCGCTTTTCCATAACGTAAGTTGTGTTCTGTCCCAACTTCTCCATGACCTTGCGTGCATCACTCTGAGCCCATTTCAAGGGTGTCCAGAAGGAATCCTTATACTGATTGATGCCTATTGAGATGATAAAATACCGAGGAGGATCCTGTTTGATTCGCTCGACCGGTAAAAGTTTGCCAGCAGCCCAGGCCAGACTGGGAACGAAGAGAAAGCAAAGGCAGAGGAAGCCCTTTATGGTACGACAAGCGTTTGGCAATGCTTTGCTCCTATCTCTGGCCAGTGCTGCGTGAGGTTTGCCATCTTCTGCTGCAGGTCTTCACGATTGGGGGCCGTCAGCAAGCAGAATTTCAAAGTCTGTCCCGACTGATCCACTTGATAGACAAAGGCCTGGCCGTCCACAGCCAGAATTTGATCCTGTCCCATCCAAGGAGCTTCCACCTGGAATTGCACAACGGGCTGGCCCGCATCGATTTGCAGGACCAGGGCCAGATAGGATGCGGTCGGACTGCTGACTTTAAAAACCAGAGTCTGGCCGGTCTTCAACTCTTCGATCATCTCGGGCCGTCCCTCAGCATTCAAACTTTGAATAGAAAGTGCGACGTCCGCCTCGGGTCCTCGCCCCTTGATGCCGAGGTCAGCCTGCTGCCGCAGTTTGACAAAAGGAATGAACGTGAGCAGGGCCGCAGCCACCAACAGCCAGCCACGATGAAAAGAAGTTTTTGAAGATATTTTCTTTTGAATCGCAGCCCATGTCTGCTTTTTCTCAAGCTCATTCACAAGGACCTGGGAATTTTGATACTCCGCTTCCATCAGACGCAGAAAGTCGGCGTCATTTAAAAGTTTGTGGTCCTCATCGCTGGTTTTATGATCCATGCCGGCCTCCCTTTTCCAAACGCTCCAGCTGCTGCTCAAAGACCAGACGGAACTTTTGCCTCAAGCGACCCAGGCGGGTCGTCACGGTGCTCACGGCCTCTCCGCGAAGAACGGCGATTTCACGAGCTTTAAGCCCATCGATATAAAAGAGTTTCAGAGTATCGTCCTGCTCTTGTGTGCAAACGTCCAGGATCAAATGACCCACAAGACGGACTTCCAGTTCGTGATCCTCCCGTTCCAATGATTCGTCGGCGCGCTGCGTCAGGGCTTGATCAACGTCAGGGTCGGAGAGGGAAAGAAATTTCTTTTTCCGTAAATAGTCCAGTGTCAAATGTCGGGCGCAACTGACAAGCCAGGGTTTGACACCGGATGCATCCTTGATCTCATGCGCTTTGGTATGGAGCTTGAGGAAGGTTTCCTGAATCAGATCCCTTTTTTCCTCGTGATCAACGCCACAACGTTGGATAATGTATTGAATCAAACCGTAGTAGGCCTCGTAAACTTTTTGAAAGCTGGCCTCATCGCCTTTTTGCAGGAGCCGAAACTCTGGTTCCGATAGAAGCTGATCATTTGCCATCAAGTCGTCTCGATAATGCTGCTTTGCCCACAGCAAGA
>JACCDW011955946.1_pt1 | contig 14498 bp, 21 predicted proteins | sample 7449781 | NCBI WGS metagenome assembly JACCDW01 (sample SAMN15323449, study PRJNA562643) | freshwater metagenome | isolation source: river surface water | place: USA:Blue River Watershed | collected 2017-08-18
ACGCTGCAAAAGCGATGGTGGTAAAGATTGTTTCACAATCGCGCTTGAGACGTGCAAAACCTGCGAGCGTAAAGCGCGGTTGAAGGTTAAAAAGATTCGCCAGCGTTTTCACCGCAGGTTTTCTAAACCGCTTCGCGCTGTGGAGTTGCCACAACCTCAAGCGCAAGACCAAGAAGCCATAATGGCTAAACACGCCGAAAGCGGCAAGTTTGGCGATTGTGGCGACATGACCAGCGGCAACCAACCTTTTCAAGATTAATAACCTCAAACAAAAATTTTATGAAAATTAACTCAAACAATATCTTGACCACCAAGCAAATTTGGCTTCGTGACATCGAGGGCGTTTCAAACAATCTCAGAGCTTGGTTGCGGGAAGATTGTAGCGAACGCTTTCGCTACACTGTAGCAACCTATTACGGCGACCACTGCCACGGGATAATCGAAACTGGCAACCTCGGGGAAGTTCTCGCGGATCACGAGGACACAGGCGAAGAGCTTGAAGATGTCGCGCTAGAATACGTGCGAGAATTGCACACACTGCACGCGTTAGCTCTAGAAAACCAAATCGACGAAATTCTTCTTGATTAAGTTTCTTAACAGTGCGGCGCACACCACGGCGCGCAGTTAGATTGTGAAAAAATCCTCCGAATAATTCGGAACTTAGATTTCGGAGGATTTTTTCACCACCTATCAGACCTTAATTTTAACAATGAAAATTTATGAAAGACAAACGAATGAAAAATAAAGATTTTGCTGACGGGTTTTTATCAGCAAAAAAGCAATTTGAGGATCGATTAAAAATGCGTGGCATGATGATTGACCAATTGGGCGGCTTAGCATTAACCATAAATAGTTTCTGTGGAGACATTATTGACGGTAAAACCCCTAACTTAGACGCTAAAGAAAGAATCGGTGAATTACGAGTTGCAACGGCCATCTATATCTGCATGGAGAATGCCGCTAAGAAATTTAAGATGGACTTAAACCAGTTTAAATACCGACAAGACAAAAACACTTATTAAAGAATTTATGAAAAAACTTTTATTTGCCATGCTCTTGGCTCTGCCAATTTACCAAGAAACGCCTTACAGCAAGCCGTTAAATCCGTTGGACAAACCGCCTAACCCTTACCAGCGCGATTGCTACGTGCAAGACTACCGAGGCCACGTCAAACCGTGTAATTTTTAACAATCTCAAATGAAAAATTTATGACAAACGTAAAATCAAAATATACGACAAAAAAAGGCGTCGTGATGAGCCAAATAAACATCACAGTGCGTGAAGACATTGAAGACCTCTTCAACAAACTTTGTGATGGTGTCAGCCGCTCTGCGGTGTTTAGCCAGCTGGTGAAAGAAGCCTACGCCAAAAAATTATTGGCTGAAGGTGGGTTCATGCCTACAGCATCAACGCCTAAAAAGCCTTACAGCATCTTAGGCTAACTTAACTAGAACAGGGCGTTTTTTAACAATCAAAAATTTTTATGAAAAATCAAAATAATATCTTTGGCGTCGCTGTAAAGTGTGTCCAATTAGCCGCTACCGAAATAAACACTCCTGACTTGGCTCGCATCTTCCACGCAGAGATAGGGGAGTGGGTACTGCACTTACCAAACGGCGATTATGTCCGATTCACTGCGCAACAATTCCACACCGTTTGGCAACTCACACCAGATTCGGATTCAGTTTTCGCCGGCCTCAAAAATAGTTCTTTACTTTGCTCTTGACATGCAAGAATTTACATTTAAACTACTTTAAACTATTGTGGGTTCTTCCACAGAGTTCTCAGGAGTTCCAAAGACGTCTAAATTATTATGAGCAAAGAAAAAAACAAAAAAGATTACCTATCCGCTCGCGAGATTGCAGAGGTTTTCAGTCTGCATCCTCAATACGTTCGCGACTGCGCACGTTTGGGGATTTTCCCCGCGTTGAAGGTAGGAACCAGTTGGCGATTCAAATTGTCCGAGGTTGAAGCCAAGCTAAGGCAAAACGCTGCTATCGCTGTTGAGCGTAGTTTGCTGTCTTCTACAACCCCGAATCAAAATGAATAGTCAATTGCATGTTAAATGAAAAATTACAGGGCACAATTGAGCTTTACCATAAAAATGGTTTTGCGCTCACCCCGCTGAAAGATAAAAGACCGTTCGTCAGCGGCTGGCAGAATACCAAACACAAAGAGCCGCTTGATCTTACACAGTTTCAAAACGTTAAAAGCGCTGGTTGGGTAATCCCGAAAGACTACGTTGTCATTGACGTTGACAACCACGACAATAAGGCTGGCTCTGAGTCGCTTAAAAAAATGTCAGAGCACTATGGCTACGATTTTGCTAAAAACGCAGCTGTGCGCGTTTGCACCGCAAGCGGCGGCTATCATCTTTACTATCGCCTGCCACGCGGTAACGATTTTACCATCCCAAACAGTTTGCCGCAATTCAAATCAATCGAATTTAAACACACTGGTCGCCAAGTGGTGATCCCAAACTCGGTAATCACTGACGAAAAAACCGGTGAGAAAAGAGGCTACAAATTTCACCCGCTTTCAGACGTAAATTTCACAGAAATAAAACTTTTACCTGAAGAATTGCTCAACGATTTGGTGAAAGATTCGCCAATAAAAAAAGTGAGTAATCTGACAGCTAAAGCCGTTGCCGCAGATAGGGCAGCCTTAGACCATCCAAACGACATTGAGCGCTTTGAAACTATGTTAGCTGGTATCGAGTTATTACCGGCGGGTGATCGCAACAATTCTTTTTACCGTCTCGCCTGTGAAGGCAAAGACCTTTCACTCTCAAGAAAGGTAGTTTTTGACAGGCTAAATGATTTCAATTTGCAGAAGGTGCACCCAAAACTAGAACAGGGCGAAGTTCAGCACTGCATCAATTCGGCGTTCAAGTATTCCAAAAACGAAGCGGGCACCAAATCGGTGGCGTTGGATTTTGCCGCGGAAAAAGAAATCCCAGCCACGAAAGAGTTAACGCCAGAACAAGCAGAAAAACAATTTACCGAGTGCATTGATTGGCGCACAACTTTTATCTTTGACAGCAAAGGCGGTATCAGCCGCACAAAATTTGCCACAAAAAACACCGAGATTTTCTTGGATAATTTGCCAAAATTCCGCGCCAAATTAGCGGTGAATCTTTTTTCGATGGATACCATTTGGCGCAAACCCGCACCATGGCACAAGCCAACCATCTTGACTGGTGAAGTTGATCGCGTTCTTGATGATGATGATTTGATTCGCATTCGCGAAGCGTTGAACGAAGAAGGTTATGACCCAACTGGCAATCACATTTTAGAAGCTGCACGCGCTGTATCGCTGCGTAACGAATACCACCCAGTCAAAGAATACTTTGAGGCGCTGCCGAAGTGGGATGGTGTCGAAAGATTGAAGCATTTTTTCCCGGTATTTTGTGGCGCTGAAGATTGCGCTTACTCGCGTTTAGTTGGGATAAAGATTTTCACAGCAATTGTCGCGCGAATCTACAATCCGGGCTGCAAATTCGATTACCTGCCAATCATTATCGGCGACCAAGGCATCGGCAAATCCACAATGTTAGAAGCTATCGCGATCAAACCGCAGTGGTATACGGACAACCTCGGAGCGATTGACAATAAAGACGTGATATTGCGCATGAGATCGAAGCTCATCGTTGAGAACGCAGAGCTAACAATGTTCGACAAGAGTGATCCAAACACGGTGAAAGCGTTTCTTTCTCGCCGCGTTGATCGCGATAGATTACCTTATGACCGCTTACCGCGCGATTTGCCGCGCCAGTGCATTATCGTTGCAACCACCAACAAAGACAGATTTTTGCAAGACGAGACCGGCAACCGCCGCATGTGGCCGATCGAAGTTACCAAGATTGATTTGCCAAACATCATAGCCGCATTGCCGTTATTTTACGCAGAAGCGATTGCAAAATTCAAAGCTGGTGAGCAGTTATTCTTGGATGAAAAAGAAGCCAGCGATATTGCGTTGCAGCACCAAGCCGACCGCTACAACACGGACGATTGGGAAGAGAAAGTAGCATCCTGGTTGGATGAGCAAAAAACTGATCGCACCACGATCTTGAGAATTTGGGACGGAGTATTTCACCTCGGCGTTGACCGCTTAGGTTTCCGTGAACAAAAAAGAATTGGCAACATCCTCCGCCGTCTTGGGTGGGTGCGTAAATCTGTAGAAATTGACGGTAAAATTGTTTCGGGGTTTAAGAAATGAGCAAATATAGAATCGGTGATTTCGTCATCGTTAATCGAAGCAGCAGCTCTGAACCAAAGTATCGTGTCGGTAAAATTGTAGGCAAGATCGAGAATTTTCTCTACGGATATTCTGTCCAAACTAAACACGATGAGAGCAGCTACGCTGAGAACCGTGCTAGATTATCTACCGACATGCCGCAAGATTACATTTTGTGCTCTGTTGCAGATTTAAGTTTTCCTGACGATTCAATCCGCAAAAAACTTTTACGCGAGATTGATTGCATTAACTGTATCCTTGAGGACGAATGAACAGAAAACACGCAGCACTTCTCGAGCTAGTAAAACGCGGCGGCACACTGAACGAACGCCGCGTTGCATGTGAGAAGTTGTTTATTCTGACCGGAAAAGATTACAGTTATTTTTTACCGAAGGAAGATCAACAGCCAGAGACGCGACCAGCCATTGTGCGTCGCAGCGTGTTTGATCTGATGAGAGAAATAAAAGATAATCTGCCAATTGTCGAAGACGTTAAGCATAATTGTTTTCGTGGAAAGAACGGATTTATTTTGACTAAAGAAGTTTTAGACGCGATGGATTACGGAGATTATTTACTGCTAATTTCCGCCATTGAATTGGCAATTCATGCTGTTGCTCTTGAGCGTGCGCGTGAAGAGTCTGTAGATTAAAACGTGTCAAGCAAAAAATTTAAAATTATTTTTAAAATAGTTGTTGACATAAAAGAATTTAAATGTAAATTATGGAATTGTATTCGGTTCGATTCCGATCGGTAGCGTAGGTTTGGATCACCTCGAGGGCACTTAAATGTGTTAGTATGTGGCGCTTGACAGCTTGGAAAGACAGCATTCGACACGGATAAAGATTAGTGTAGAGGTGCCTAACTACTAGGCCAGTAAGACAAGCGAGTATCGAGGCCGCGTTCACAAGATTTATCTTGTGTCCACTAAACCGCCGGAAATTCTTACATGTAGTGACAGCTCGGAGAGACGGCATTTTAAAAACACGAAACAACACGTAAAAAAGTGGAACTAACATTTGAAAACGGACATTACTACATAACTTGCACTTACCAAGAACGCGACGCCGTTAAAAAGCTAGGCTTCAAATGGTGCAACGAAACCAAACGCTGGTTCACCAACAACTGGTGGGTTGCATTAAATTCTCCAGCCGCAAATCAAAATTCAGGCTTGCATTTTTATCGCAGCCAAATCGCAAATTCACATTCTCAAAAATCACAAGGCATCATCCGCGATTCTAAATTGATGGATTACCAACGCGCTGGTGTTGAAGAAATCAGAGAGCGCAAAAATGTTTTACTCGCTGACGAACCTGGACTTGGAAAGACTGCTCAAGCAATTTCTTACTGCAACATTGCACAGCTACCACCGCATCAACGCATCTTAATTATCTGCCCAGCGTCACTCAAGTTGAATTGGGTGCGTGAGTTCTTGAAGTTTGGAACGCCCGGAAATTATCACATTAAAGTTATGACCAGCGGTAAAGACCGCATCCGCACCGACAAAAGCATTTTATCTGGCAACCCATGCAACGTCGTGATCGTAAATTATGACTTGCTCAAATCGCGCTTCATGCTCGATCAGCTTTTAGCGTGGAATCCAACCATCGTGATCGGCGATGAAGTTCACTACCTCAAAAATGCGAAGACTGCCCGCACTAAAAATACGGCTCACCTTCTAAATAAAAATCAGAAAATAATTTTCATCAGCGGCACGCCAATGACGAATCGTCCGGTTGAGTTGTTCCCAATTCTCAAGATGATCTCACCAGAAACGCTAACCCCGTTTGATGATTACCGCAAGTTCGCGTTTCGTTTCTGCGCAGCACACAACGGACGTTGGGGTTTTGACGTTTCTGGCGCCTCAAACCAAGAGGAATTGGCTGACAGATTGCGCGCAACTTGCATGGTGCGTCGTAGCAAAGAAGACGTGTTAAAACAGTTGCCGCAAAAAACTTACACGGTTCTACCGTTCGAGCAAAACAAACAAACAGGTAAAATCGTAGAGAAAGAATACCGATTCACGTTTGATTTAGATAACCTCAAGAAGCACCCAGAGAAGGGCACCGTAGGTGATCTTGCTGCGCTGCGTCACGAGTTAGCTTTAGCAAAATTGCCAGAGTCAATCGGCGCGATTGAAGACTTACTTCAAAGCGTCAACAAAGTTGTGGTGTTTGCTTGGCACCGTGACGTGATCGAAGGTCTGGTAGTCGGCTTAGAAAAATATAAGCCTGTGATCTTGACTGGCGGTATGAGCATTGAGAACAAACAGAAATCAGTCGACGCTTTTCAAAATGACAACGAGGTAAGAGTCTTCGTTGGTCAGATTCAAGCGGCGGGTGTAGGGATTACTTTGACAGCGGCAAGCCACGTGGAGTTCGTAGAAACAACATGGGTGCCCGGCGAGATTGACCAAGCAGTTGATCGCTGCCACCGGATTGGTCAGCAGTCAAACGTAAGTGTTCGTTTTCACGTAGTCGAAAAGAGTTTGGATGAAACCATGCTCGTTTCGATTTTGAAAAAGAAAAAAGTTATTAACCAAATTTTGAAATAATGAACATTGAATTTAAAGAAGTGCCAGAATTATTAGCGGTGTTTCGGAAATTTTTTCCAAAACATTTTCACATCAAGTTCGATTGGACTGTGATTTTGGCAGACATCAATGGACATGCAGAGCGCAGACAAGTAATTCGGGTTGAAGTGAATGACACTGAAAAAGGAGGCGCCGCAGTAGAGCACTGGTTGTTGGACTACGCGCGAGTGCTTCTGAAAAACTCAAAAGAAATGGACTTGTGTGCCGAGCGATGGCTAACTGCGTTTCGAGAGGTGCGCAGAAAATCAACGCTCGACATACTCGGACATAAGAACGTGGACGCAGTCGTTAAGGCTGAGTCAGCAAACGATAATAACTTAACAATTCATTAAAAAATTTTATGACAAACACAATGGACCCTAAAAAAATCGCTGAGATCATCAGCGTTAAAAACCAATGCAACGCTTCGCTTGAAGGTATCCAAACAGAACTTCTCGCACAGCTGGTGACTAACACAAATCGCATCGTGCGAATCTTGGAATCAACTGTGGTTGGTGGTCAAATGGAATTGCCGTTAACTCCAACCACTCAACCGAAAGCAGAAGCGCCAGAAGAAGCTAAAGCGCCTGTCGCGCCAGCAGCTAAAGCAGCTCCTGCAAAGAAAGCACCTGCTGCTAAACCTGCACCGGAAGCCGCGGTTGAAGCTCCTAAGAAAGCAAGCAATCCGGTCTTGATGGGTAAAGCAGAACATATCAAATTACCAACCAAAGACGAAGTTCTCGCTGAACTTACTGACTTTATTGCGAATCACCCAGAAGGTGAAGACGCAGGGTCAGAAGCCTTGGCAGAAATCTTGAAAGAGCTAGGCGGTTACGTACAATTCCCGCAAGTCCCTCAAGAACAATATCCAGCTTTGTTGGAAAAAATTAACCAAGCGTAATGACCATGACCCAGCAAGCACACTCAAAATTTGGGGCGTCATCTGCGTCCCGCTGGTTAAACTGTCCGGGTAGCATTCAGCTATCCGCGACAGTGCCAAAACAAAAGTCAAGCAGCTACGCTCTTGAAGGCACCGCAGCGCACAAGCTCGGTGAAATCTGTTTGGTTAAAGGTGGTGAGCCTCACGATTACGTTGACGAAGAAATCACGCTGGACACCAAAAACGGCGAGAAAGCAGAAAAGTATTTGGTCACTGAAGACATGGCTGACGCAGTCAAAGTCTATGTTGATTACGTTCGCAGCAAACGTGGCGAAATGAATATCGAGACCAAGTTTGATTTGAGCTTCATCGAACCAGAAATGTTTGGCACCAATGACTGCTGCATCTATAACAACCTTCTCGGCGTGTTGGAAGTCATCGACTACAAACACGGCAGCGGAGTTTCGGTAAGCCCGATCGAAAACGCACAGCTTGCTTACTACGGACTTGGCGCAGCGAGGCTTTATGAGTTGCACCCGAACTGCACGATTAAGCTAACCATCATTCAGCCTCGTGCTGCTGGTGAAGCGATCAAAAGCTGGGAAACCACAGTTGGTTATCTTGACAAGTTCGCGAAGATTTTGAAGAAAGGTGTCAAGGCGTGTAAAGCTAAAGAACCGAAATTAGTTGAAGGCAGCTGGTGCAAATTCTGCCCAGCCTCGGCAGTTTGTCCGCAGCTTTACAGCAAGACAATGGAAATTGCGAAAGCTGATTTTGCTGACGATGGCGCCATTGTTCTACCAGTGCCAGAAAGCCTGAACAAAGTTGACATCAGAAAGGTGCTTGACTTCGCAGACACACTCGGTTCATGGCTTCGCGCGGTAGAGACGTATGCTTTTTCCATGCTAGAAAGCGGCGATAAAATTGAAGGCTACAAGCTGGTCAAGAAACGCGCGCACAGAAAATGGAAGAACGAAGATGAAGTGAAAAAAGTTTTTGGTGATATGGAGAATATAATTTTCCATGAACCAAAATTGAAATCACCGGCACAATTAGAAAAAGTGCTCGACAAGAATTTGGTTGCCTCGCTATGCGAAACGCCAGATAATGGTAACACTTTGGTTCCTGTCTCTGACAAGCGACCAGAGGTGTTACCCTCAATCTCTGTTGACTTCGAGCCAATAGAGGTAGAGGAATAGAACGCCGATTCATAGCCCCTCACGACATTGAGGGGTAAAGAACCAGTGATGCAGTAGCTTCGGCGGTAGTGTCCTAGACACTACAAAATTTAGCTCAATCATTGGAGTGTCTGACAGCACGGAAAGACGGCAACTTTATTAACTCTTAAAACACGTAAAAACATGTCAAACGCTAAAACTCCTGTGGGTCGCATCAGCTACCCAGCTCTATTCGGTGAAGGAAAATTCAACGCATTGAGCGGTAAGAAAGAATATACAGTCGATCTTCTTTTCCCAAAAAATACAGACTTATCCGCTGTCAAAAAAGAAATTGACAACGCCATCGAAGCTAAGTGGGGAAGTAAACCACCAAAAGGTTTGCGCTCACCGATCAAAGATGGTGATGGAACCAAACAAAATGGTGAACCGTATGCAGCTGAATACAAAGGTTGCTACTTCATCACTTTGAAAAACACTCGTAAGCCGGGTGTTGTTGGCCCAGACGCTCAACCGTTAATGGATCAAGGCGAAATCTACGGTGGCTGTTTCGGACGTGCGAGCTTCAACGCTTTCGCTTACGATCAAAAAGCCAACAAAGGTGTTAGCCTTTCTCTGATCAACTTCCAAAAAGTTAAAGATGGCGAGCCATTCGGTGGACCACGCATTGACGCGGAAAATGATTTCGACGCGGTTGATTCTGAAGAAGCTGACAATCCAGCTAACTACGAACAACCTGCTGCTAAGAAGAAATCAATCTTGGGGTAAGCATGATCTTTATTGACTTTGAGACACGCTCCGAAGCTAACATTAAAGAGACAGGCGCTTGGGTGTATTCACTGCACCCAAGCACCGACGTCCTATGCGTCGCAGTCAAGTTGAACGACTTGCCAACCACGCTGCGCACAGCCGCTAATCTCAGAACGATGAAGCTGCTCGGGAATATCGAGAAAACTTTTCTCTACCAAAAGATCATTCAAGGCGAAGAACTCTTTGAAGCGCACAACGCCTTCTTCGAGAAAGCCATCTGGCAAAATGTGATGGTGAAAAAATATGGTTGGCCTGAAATTGCCGATCACCGCTGGCGCTGCTCCGCCTCTGTCGCAGCGTATCACGCATTGCCTCGTTCATTAAAAGGCGCCGGAAAAGTATTAGGCCTTGACACGGTGAAAGATGAAGAAGGCCAACGAATCATGTTACAGCTCGCGAAGCCAAAACCAAAAACAAGCGAGTTCATTTCAGAAAAAGATCAACCAGAAAAATTCCAAGTCCTCTACGATTATTGTAAAAAAGATATTGACGCCGAGCACGCTTTGGCACAACGCTTGGGTCATCTGCCTGCACGTGAGTTAGCCATCTGGCAACTCGACCAAAAAATAAATATGCGCGGTGTTTGCATCGACACCGAGGCGGTAGATTCAGCGATAAAAATTCTCGACGAATATAGCAGTGAATTGCTCAACGAAGTTGACACGATCAGCGAGGGTGCTTTCAGTTCGATCGGTCAGCGCGCCAAAGTTTTAGCTTGGTGCAAAGAGCAAGGTGTGGACATGCTTCAATATGATAAGACCTACGTTTCTCAAATCGCCGCCACAGTAACGAACGACAAGGTTAAACGCATCTTGGAGATTCGCCAAGCGCTTGGCAAAACCAGCACAGCAAAATATAAAGCGATGAAAAATTCTGTGGCACCAGACGGTCGCATCCGCGACGTGCTCATGTATCATGGCGCGTTGACAGGGCGCTGGTCTGGCAAGTTGGTACAGTTCCAAAACTTACCGCGCGGTAGCATTAAAGATATGGATGCTGCAGTCAAATTAATCAAAAGTGGCAACGTTAAAAAAATTCAAATGCTGCACGGCAACGTGATGGATTTTATGTCGAGTGCGATTCGCGGTATGATCCGCGCACCACAAGACAAGCAGTTAATCGTTGCAGATTTTGCTGCTATTGAAGCTCGGGTTCTGGGTTGGGCGGCTGGCAGCAAGAAAATGGTTGCGCAGTTCAAAGCCGGAGCTGACCTTTACAAAGAAATGGCTTCGACAATTTACAGCGTACCCGTCGACCAAGTTACTTCTGACCAACGCCAGTTAGGTAAAGCAGCGATTCTTGGTGCTGGCTACGGCATGGGGCCAGATAAGTTCTTGCAGACATGCTTAAGTTGGGGGATCAAACTTGATGAGGAGTTAGCGCAGAAAGCTATTTACGCTTACCGCACCACTTACCCAGAGGTGCCGCAATTCTGGCGCAATACCGAGCAAGCGGCGCACACTGCGGTTAGGTCACGCGTGACTACCTTGGTTGGCAAGATGCAATGGTCAATGGCTGACGGTTTCTTGAAATGCCGATTGCCAAGTGGTCGATTCTTGCATTACTACAATCCGAAGTTTGAACAGAACCAATGCAAAGGGAACTACGAGTTGACTTACACCGGTGAGAAGATGGGCAAGTCTTTTCGCATCGGAACTTATAGTGGAAAGCTGGTGGAGAATATCGTTCAAGCTATTGCGCGCGATTTGATGGCGGACGCCATGCTTCGTGTTGAAGAAGCCGGATTTGAAATCGTGCTATCAATCCACGACGAATTGGTTGCTGAATTTGATGACCAGCCATGGGAACCTAACTGGGAGCAAACACATTTACAAAAATTTGAAAGCCTCATGGCTGAAACACCTGATTGGGCTGTAGGCTGCCCGATCGCGGCAAGCGGGTGGGTCGGCAAACATTACAAAAAATAATTATGAAATACTACGTTCACAAGCCATCTGGCGAATTAAAACAAGGTTGGCCTGCCCTTAAAGATTGGGTCTATTTACCAGACGAATTTCAAAACAAAATGTTCGAGGACATTCGCGCAGCAAAATTGGGCGAGAAAGTAATCATCACGCATCACGATCTCAAACCGCAAATGCTTTTCTCAAACCATTGGTCAGTGATTGAAGCTGTGCGTAAAGGCACTCAAGTCTTGGTTACAGGCGGGATAGTTGGGTTCAAAGAGCCAATGCCGTCTCCAACCGAACAGCGCGATAATTTCCAAAAAAACTTTCCGCATCTTGTAAATTTCATTCCACGTAGAAAAGGCTTTAAAGTTGTGGCTCAAGCAGACACATCGCCAAAGCATTACCGACAAGGTAAGATTGAACCGTGGGATTTCATCACCAGCCAAGGCATGTCTTTTCTTGAAGGGAATATCGTCAAATACGTCACACGCTACAAAACCAAAGGCGGCTTAGGTGATTTACTGAAAGCTAAAACCTATTTGGAAAAACTTATTTTCGAGGTATCAAAATGCGAAGACTCAAAAAACTAAAAGCGCTAATTGAGCTGTCGCTGCTCAATAAACAAATTCTTCTTCAATTGATTCGCGAGCAAGAGCACACGATTCAGCTGCAAAGGCTAACCATAAATTCACTTAAACAACAAATAAACAGAGAAGACAAATAACTATGTCAAGAATAACAGCAGAATCACAAATGTCGAAAGACAGCTCAGTGGTTGAATTAACCAAAGAAATTGTGCGCTTAAAAAACGTGCTCGACGATAAGGGCGCTAAACCAACTGGTCGCAAGCTCGAAATCAACATGGCTGCTTGGAAGAAATTAACTGAATCGCTACAAGCGCTCAATGGCTTTTTAAACTGCGAAATCATCGCGACGTCAAACGTTAGCTTCGCAAAAATGTGGGGCTGGACAGAGTGAAGATAATTTTAGCTCTCGACCTCGGAACCAACTGTGGCTTCGCGTATTCCAGCGGTAAGAAAATAAAATCCGGCACAAAAAATTTCAAAGCAACTCGCTTTGAAAGTGCTGACCGTCGCTTTGTTCATTTCCGAGCTTTCCTCGAAGAGGTGAACAAGGCGTCAATCCTTGGTATAGCCACGGTTTATTTTGAAGAAGTGAGGAAACATATTGGCGTGGATGCCGCACATTGCTACGGAGGTTTTAAAGCGACATTGACGACTTTCTGTGACGACCACAAAATTTCTTATCAAGGTGTCCCTGTGGGCACCATCAAGAAGCACATCACGGGGAAAGGCAATGCAGACAAGTTGGCAGTGATTAAAGCGGTTCAAGCCAAAGGATTTAACCCAAAGGATGATAACGAAGCTGACGCTTTGGCGTTGCTCGATTACGCTTTATTAAACTCATAAAAATATGTTTAAAAATATTTTCAAAAAACTGACTTGCACCCACGAATGGGAATTGTGGAGAACTGTAGGCCGAAGATATATGATAAGCGATACTATCCGCGGTGTTGTTGGTTCTAGGCTGATAAAAGAATGCGTCATTTGCGGGAAGCTCGGCAACCCAACAAAACAAGAACGCGCGGAATATCCAGCGGTATTTGAGGAAGAAGAGGAAATTTAAAGCTGCCAGTGAGGTAAGTCCTGCATTTTCCAATCACCGCCCCAAGTGATCTTGACTTGCAAGCGCTTTGCAATTTCTTTAACTTTCTTTGCAAAAGCCAAGTGGCCAGCCCTGTCGTTCCAATTGATAGGGCAAGGCAGAACATCAACGGCCAAGCTAAGAGGGGTTTTTGAGTCAACTTGATGTCTTGATTTTTTCTTAATGCCATCAAGTTTAGAAAAGCCGCCAGCGAAAGCTTTTTGCTGCTCAGCGAGGGTTCTTGCGCCACAAATAATTGTGCAATCTACTTCCTTGATAACTTCGTTAAAAAGTCGCTGAAGATCGGTGTGACAAGTCTCTAATTTTTGTTTTGATTTTTCGCTGAATGCGGGCATTGGTCGTATTCGCGTTCGTTAATAAAATGATAGTTTAAATATTTTTCAATTGTCCCTTTATACTTAGAGCTACTAAGCTCAAGAATATTTTTATAATCTAAATCGGTGAGCCAAAGAGATTCGTATTTATCTTCACAGAACGAATCAATTTTGACAATCCGTGCACCGGTTGGCGCGCAGCCAATTAAGAGCATCGCTAGGAATAACGCGGCGATCCCTTTCTTTGCGCAACCTGACTTCCTCCTTTTCTTTGATGATTTCATTTTGAATCTGAATTTGTTGTTTTGCTTCAATCAAAACCTGCTCTTTTTTACCTTGGTTAAAAAACCAATAAGCAACAAAAGCTGCGGCAATAATGATTAAAATTACTAGAAGTCTGTTCGGCGCCAAATGTAACACTTTTAGCCCTTGTAAAAATTGGTAGCATCGAAGCTGGCGATCTCTTCTAAATCATTTAAATTTGCCAGTTGTATTTTGGCCAAGTCGTAGATGTTATAAGCCTGATTCTCGCGCAAAATGAAGTGTCGATCTAGCTCCATTAATTCTTTCTTTGTAAACTCAAGCAATTCAGTTTTATCCTCTTGATTTTCTGTAAAGCAACCCCATTTGGCCAATTGATTATCACCAAGTGCTTGAGCTGTTCGGCTCAAATTACCAAGGGGCAGCGGAGACATGAAATAAGGGACTCCACCAATGTTTTTGGTAAAAATAGGGGCAGAGATGGCCTTAATGCGCTCATCGCGCAAGTCCCATCTTTTGTCGCTTTTAATCGATTCGCAAATCCTTTGATAATCAGTATCTGATTTTAGATCAATTTTTAATTCTTCTAATCTTTTAGAAAAATCAGAAAAATTATAGAAGTCTTCAGAATCCGCTAGCTTTTCATAAGCAAAGTCG
>JACCDW010241886.1_pt1 | contig 14492 bp, 21 predicted proteins | sample 7449781 | NCBI WGS metagenome assembly JACCDW01 (sample SAMN15323449, study PRJNA562643) | freshwater metagenome | isolation source: river surface water | place: USA:Blue River Watershed | collected 2017-08-18
CGCGCAGGCGAGGAGATGCGCAAGCGCGACGACGAGGCATCCAAGCAAGTCAAGACTGAACTACAAAAGTTGGTGGATTTCGTTAAAAACGACCCGAATTTCAAGGATTTCCCACGAACCTACGGAAAGGGCCGCAAGGACATTGATTTGCTCAAGGACGCAAGCGAAAAGGCCTTAGCGCCGGGCCGTCGTGTTTCCAAGAAGGGCCACATGAATCAATATGGCGCTTCAAAGGGCGGTCGTAAATACACCGAGAATCGCGACAACCGAAGCGACCGAGAGGCGTCTAAATTCACTAAAAACATTTTCTTGGCTAAAGGCGGCAGAGTGCATCGTGCCGAACAAATGGAAAACGGAGGCGAAGTTTTCGTTCCCGTTCAAATCCTTGCTAATAATCCTGATGTACTCGTAAATACTACCACTATGAATGAATTATTTGCCCAAGGCGGAATCACAACCCCAAGTCTGTTCAAACTTCAAGATGAAGTTTGGGACAAGTTCAAATTTGAAAGCGGCGCAGAAATCAAAGGCACACAACAGAATCGCATGAAGTTTTCAAAAGCGATGGACGAGGCTTTGAAATCAAGAGGCGTTGCTAAAGAATCGTTGTCTTTGACAATTTTTGAAAAACTTGAGGATGAAAATGCTCACACTCTTAACGAGTTCTTGATTCTTAATAACTATTACAAGCCAAGCGTCTGGCCTGAAGGAAAAGAATTTTATTTTGACCGCGCGAAAAAGAATCCGCGTTCAGGATTAGGCAAGGACGGAATCGTTAGCGAAAGTACAAAAGCACCAAAATCCACATCTAAAGGCTACAAGGCTCACGACACAATCAAACTTATCATCATTAAGAATCCCAACGCGAATAGCAAAAAGAATTTTTTGCAAATCGACGGCAGCGATGTTCTGAATGGAGTTTATGATAGCACCGCCTTCGCTAAAGGTGGGACTTTGCCAAAGGGTTATAAATACATTCGTCGTGGCGACATCAGCCAAGTTGTTACCAATAAGAATGAAATCATATTCAACCCGAAAAATGGATTTTGGGTTGACAAACAGGCTATCTCTGCTGCTGAAAATAAATTTGAAGCGGGCGGTGAAGTATTTGTGCCTGTTCAGATTGACGCCAACAATCCCGATGTGCTTGTTCAAACAACGACCATGAGTGAACTTTTTGAAAATGGCGGCCGTATAAAAGGACGAAATAACGAAACGGGCGTATCATTCGGCGTCGTAATAGATTCTGCAAAGCAATATGATGAGGGCTATGGGTTGGTAGTTCGTAAAGAATATGGTTCAAGAATGCACTCATATAAATTTTTATTCGATGATGATGGAAATTTGAAACAAATCGTTGATTATGGATATTCACTTGACGGCTCCATGCCTGATTTACGCGGTAGTTATTCAGGAACAGAAATTTTTGACCGCAATAAATCCGCATCAATAAAAGAAATTGGGAAATTAACTTCTCCCGCTTTTGCTAAAAAGGTTTATGATTTTGTGCAAGAAACCAAGTATGACAAGGGCGGAAAAGTTTATGCTTCTGATGAGGCCTACCGCGTAGATGTCATCGTCGGCGGAGAAGTAAAAGAAAGCCTTATAATTCGCGGACGGAACAAGGCTGAGATTCGTATGATGTTTGAAGACATATACGAGGACAAGATGGAAAAAAAATATGGCGAAGACTTTAAGTTTGAAATCGTAGAAACTAAAGGAGACGGAGGTAAAATTGGATTTGAAGCCTTGTCAAAAAAGGTTGCTTCTCGGTATGAAGGTGAAAAGGTAAAACCTCAATATCAAGACGAATATGGTAAAACCTACTCCCCTGAAGAAGCCAAAGAAGTTGGTGACAAGGTTGCGGCGAAAGTATATCGTCAGCAGCAGGCTAAAATGGCTGATGGTGGATTTGTTGCGATTTTTAATGGCAAGAAAATCAATATTGAGGCCGATTCATTATATGCCGCTAAATTGAAGGCTATTCAAGAGTTAAAGGTTCCTAAGTCAAAGCAAGGGCTTTTGTCTGTGGTTTCAAATAAATCAATGGCCAATCAGGACTTCAAATTTATGGCTGATGGCGGACGCCTTGAGGCTCAGTCTTTAGAGATGGCTCAGAATATTTCGGTCCAAATTGCGCATCACGCTATGGAACTTAAAGAGGCTCTTGAAGGCAAAACTTACATTGAGCCATGGGTTACGTCTATGCTTCAGCGAGCAGCAGATAATCTCAGCGATGCTACGCATTACTTGGAAGGCAAAGAGGAAATTATGGCTAAAGGTGGTGAAGTAGACTCGCTTGAAAAACGACTACAAAAACTTCAAAGGGAGTTAAATAGTTCTCGTTTGAGCACCTATAGGGTTGGAGATGATTCCGAAGAGGAGAAAGCACGGCAAAAAGAACGTGCAGAAAAACTTGAGGAATTCTATAAAGTATTGAGCCTTCTTCGCGAAAAGGAAGGAATCATGGCCAAAGGCGGTAAAATTCGTGAGTGGGACGATGTTTATATCATTTCAAAGAATAAACTTGGGATGGTTGAGTTAATCTTAAACGATGTTTACTACGTTACGACTCCGTTTGGCGAAACCTTTCAAGCCACAATAGATGACCTTAAAAAAATCGTGTCTTTTGAAAATGGCGGTGAGGTAATGGTTGGAGAAATCGCATCAATCGCCAAGGAAAACGAAGCCACAGGCGACGAAGTAGTCAAGAAGATTTCTAAAGGTGCCGACGTTGAGATGGAGCACACCGAAGACCGCAAGGTTGCTATGCGAATTGCCGTTGACCACTTGAAAGAAGACTTTAACTACTACGAAAAACTGCGTAAGGCGGGTCTATGAGGAGCATAGTCAAATATGTATCAGACAGGTCGGGAGAGCCCGTCTTTGAACTGCATGGAGAGCGTTTTCAATTCGTAAATGCAAAATATCCGAGCGGTAAAATAGACATTGGGGTCTACCGATTTTCTGATGATATGGTCTATGACCTTAATTATTGGAGAGAGAAGTTTATTGTAAAGAAAATGGCAAATGGCGGGGCTATAAAGTCCCGTCAAGCCATGGACGAAACCGACGTTCAAAATGTTCTTGAGGATTCTATGGTGATGGATGAAAACATGGCCGTATCAGTCGCAGAGAGTTCATTTGAAAAGGGTGGAGTTATAGACCTTGAGAACTACAAAGACTACAGGGTTTTCAAACTGAATAAAAACGCACGGAAAATACCCGTAGAGGAACTCTACATACCTAAAATTGACCGAGATAGGGTGGAGCGGGCTAAGATTCATATCATGGACGCAATAGCGAAAAAGATAGAGCGGAGAGACCCAATCCATGTGACCAAAATCAAAGGTGAAGACAAATGGCGGGTTATTGATGGAACGAGCACCGCTCAGGCCCTTAAAGAGTTGGGAGTTAAAGAAATTTACTCTATCAAGAAAATGAAGCACTACCCCATGCGGGTCACTCAAAAGGCGAAGGCTATTCGCAAAGAGGGCGAAAGTTGGTTAGACGCAATTCAAAGAGCAAGAAAAAGAAAAAGAATATGAAATTGTTGACAAAGGCAGATACCGCCAAACTACAGAGTCAGTTCAGTCGTGGAAGCGACATGAGTCAAAAGGTCGTGGTTAAAATCTTTAATCCCTATGGTAAGGGCAGATTTTATATTATGAATCAAGACCCCAATGACCCCGACTATATGTGGGGCATAGTTCAAATGGGAGATGAAATCGAGGTTGGAAGTATTTCGCTTTCTGAACTTGAAAACGTAAAAATTGGCCCTTACAAATTAGGTCTTGAGAGAGACAGGTCCTTCACGCCTGAAAAGGCAGAAGTTGTTTTTGATGGACTTAATCGCGGTGAGTTTTTTGCTGATGGCGGAATGACCTCGGTAGAAATCATCAATGAGGACGAAGTTTTTGATGAGAAACGCTACCCTGCAATTTTTGGAGACTTTGACAAAGACGGGGTGAGCAACATTGATGACCCGAATCCCACCAAGGGGGGCGACAAGGAGACAATTGAGCAAGTTGAGTTGAAAGATGTGTTCAAAAAAATATTGTCTGTAAAAACAGGCCTTGATTCCCGAATGAAGGGGGCGGTAAAGAAATTGGTAGAATTTTCTCCTAAGGGAAGTAAAATTTATGCCCGAACTAAGACCCCATATTCAATTCTGAATAAACTTGTCGCTAAGCGCCTGATTGACCCGGTGAACCCGTCTCGTGGCCTTACAGACCTGATTGGAACCACTATCGTAGTGAAAGACAAAAAGGGACTTGATGAAGTTCGGGACAAACTATTGGATGGCGCCCTCGGTCAGGTAATTGATTACGAGGACTTTTACACCAAGCCAAAAGCAGGTTACATGGCGTATCACTTTATTATTGTGATTGATGACGTGCCGACCGAAGTTCAACTCAAAACAGAACGTCAGAAGAAACTAAACCTTGCAAGCCACGAGCCTTACAAGAAGGAAAAGTTGAACGCGAAGCGCTTACTTGAACTAAGCACCATGGCAAATGAGGCTGACATGGGTGACGATGCAGTTGCCAAAAAAATTGATATGATTTTAAAAGACCAAGACTCTCTTGAAAAGGAGTTGACCTTGAATGAATAAAAATCGTATTTTTATCATCTAAAATAACTTTATCATGTCCAAACTGAAAGACACACTTGACGCAAAAGGCATCCAACTGAATCAACTCAGTCCTGCTCTCAAAAAATCAGCAAAATTCATTTCTGACTTTGAGAATAGTATTGAGCGGGCTCGGGCGGAACAATTAGAAAACCCTTCTGACGAAGGGCAAGAAATTATAGCGGATAACGACGATGCGCTACAAGGTTACTTGGCTGATTTCTCATCAGACTTGGATAACTATATAGCAAAGCGTCAGGAAAAAGCGGCGGCGCAATCTAAATCGACTCGGGAAGAGCAAAAATCCGAAGAGCCTAAAAAAGATGAGCCAAAGCCCCAAGACCCTCCCAAAAAGGATGAAGATTCTGAGGAAGGTGGATTTTGAACCCTTATACTCGCTGGAATTGTTCTTGCCGTGACTCTCGGGGCGGTGAACATTCTAAAGAGTAAATAATGAAACGTCAAGATTGGATTTGGCTTATTGGTGGAGTAGTAGCAGCAAGTGGCCTTGGTGTGTTGGTTTATTATTTGAACCGACCCGCTAAAGCGGTTGCAGCACCACAAGGTTCAACAGGCACTACCCCGGGAAGCGCTTCTGCTCCCAAAGGTTTGTGTGCTCTTTCGGCAACCTTTCCATTGAAGGTTGGCTCTAAGGGCGGCCAAGTCTGCAAACTTCAGGATTGGCTTAACAAGAATGTTTTGCTATCCGTTGAACTACTTGATGTTGATGGCGATTTTGGCCCGCTTACCCAAGCAGCCGTAAATAAAATACCCGCAAAATTCCCTAATTGGTCAGGCACCTATATATCGGGGCAGGTTCAAAAGGATTTTTATGATACGCTAATCGATGGCGGCTTAGGGCTAACACTTTAAGAAATGAGCACTAAGAGTATGATTATTTTAAGCGTTGGTTTGGGAGCCGCGGCATTAGTCGGGGCCATATTGTATTACAAATCAAAGAAGAAGCAGCCGCCTAAAGGTCCTGATACCAAAGTATTGACTGACGAGGAGGCTAAGGCGCTATTTGACAAATACTTCACTTTGAGATAGTCATGAATAAAAAAGTACAACTTTTTCTGATTGGAGTAGGAGTAGCGGCCGCAGGCCTAATTACCTTCTTTTTGGTTCGTGGAACAATCAAACAAGTAAAGAGCCGTGCTGAGCGCGGAAGATTCAAGTTTATCCGCTCTAAACCCGATAGCATTCAATAAAATGGAAAGATTAAATTACTCCTTGTATGCAATACCTGCCCTCAAGGCTAAGTTTTATTCGGATGCTGAGGTTACGACGAACGTAAAACCCATTATTTCACGAATCCGGGCATCCGCTTATTATCCCAAAGTAATTGCCTATTCCAACAGGATGGGGATGCCGCCTGAGTTTTTAACTGCCATTATTGGAACGGAAAGTGGGGGAAACAATGTTGGCGAAAACTCTTTTGGAGCGATTGGCTTGACTCAAATGACCCGTGCTACGGCATACGATACGATTCTTGCAGAAGAGAAGTTGGGTTTCTTGATGGATTTTGAAAAGGATTACATCAAAACGAAAGTGCCCGCATTTAAAACCAAAAACTTTGCGATTAAGGGTGGCGTTTTTGAAGGCCTTTATCCTGTTTCAAAGGGAACAACTATTTGGAATCAGTTAGGAACCGCTCTTAAAGACCCCGAGTTTAACATCTTCATGTCGAGCATGAGGCTGAGCCAATTAGCATACCAATTCCGAGATTCAAAGGGCGTTCCACAACTGCACAAGGTTCTTGGACGCTACAATGGAACAATCGCGACAGGGCAAAGGGTCGCTAAGTACAAAAACGCATGGGATGCTGCTGCCGCTTCTGATGTGCCGACGGAAACTCGTAACTATATCAAAAAAGTCCTTGGAACCAACGGATTTTTAGATGTAATGACACGATAATGGCTTACAGAATCAAGGATTACACAAAGAATCGCGCCAAAGTTTTAGGCGTTGAAGTTCGGCCTTCATCCGTTGCAGGCAAGAAAATCGACGTCTTTAAAAATGGTAAAAAGATTGCGAGTGTAGGTGCCCTTGGTTATGCAGATTATCCAACCTTTATGGAAATGGAAGCAAAAGGACGCGTTCCTAAAGGTTATGCAAAACAAAAAAGAAAACTTTACAAGCAAAGACACGATAAAGACCGAAAGGTATTTCAGTCCCGAGGATATTGGGCTGACCAACTATTGTGGTAATTAAAAAAAAGAAAACATGGCATTCGTAGACGACTCCTTGGAAGATGACTTTGGCAACTTTAAGTCAATGTCGGGCGTTTCTGTAAGTAAAAAGAAAACGCGCTCAAAAAATAACGACAAAATGCAAGTCAATGCCTCGGGCGTTGATGAAAGCGATGTTCAAAAATTAGAAGAACGCCTAACGGCTCTTATTGCAGCGGAAACCGAAGCAAAAAAGCAAGAACAGGCTGATGCGGAAGCAAAGCGTCAACGAGACCTTGCGGCCAAAAAAGAGTTAGTAGATAACACAATTATTGAATTGGGTAAGGTAGTTGCCATTCGTGATAGAATTAAAAAAGTTCGCAACGAGGTAACGCCATTTACTACATCTGCGGTGGCAAGTGTAAAAGCGGAGGCTATTATCATCTATAACTCTGCTTCTGACCTTATTACTCGTTGTATGAATATTCAGGGTGAACTTCTTGAAGTTGTACGAACTCTTGACCCAAATCACTACGTTTTAACTGCTAAACTTTAAGAAATGAGCGCTTTAACAGATTTAGATACTCAAGTTACCTTGGCTGAAAAAGCAGTTGCAAACTTAAAGATGCGCGCTCAGGCCTTATCGTCAACAGATTCAACAACAGGTGGAACTACCACAGGCGGGAGCGTGGATAGCAGTGTTTCAACGCCTGACTTAGGATTAGGTTCAGGTGGACCAAATACTATGAACCGAGATATTGTCATTGATAATATAAATTCCGAATTAGGTATTTCTACTTCTAACGTAGGCGTAGATACGAGATTACCACAGGACCCCTCCGATATTAAGGTTGGTCCACCTGTTGACCCGTTGGCTGACGTTGGCCCAACTACAAGCAACGGAACAACTTTAACTGATGACGCTAAAGATGTACCCAAGGCAAGCATAATGGTCGAAGCGCCAAACAAGAGAATCCGTAATCTTTTGGTATTTGTAGTCGTGGCTATTGGTGCATATATGGTCTTTCGTAAAAAATAAGAGTGATGTACAAAGAAATTAAGGTCCTTGACGTAACAACACGTCAGCCAATTACAAATGCTGAAGTAAAGTTTCTTGATGAGAATGGAAATTACTTTAAACCTTGGAATCAGACAGATTCTAAGGGTATTGTAAGTGTTGATGACCCCCGTGCAGAACGAGGCAATTCATTCTCTATTCAAGCGCCCGGCTATAGGGCAGAAACGCTTCAACTAAAAGACCTTGAGTCTTTTAACAACGGAAGTTGGGTAGTAACTCAAAGTGGAGTTGTTTACTTAAAAGATAACAAGACATTCATTGAAGACCTTAAAAAAGGTCCTATGACTCAAGAACAAAGAGTTGCTCAAGAAAAAGAGCGAATTGCTAAAGAAGCACAGGCCGAATTGAATAAATTAACGGGTATCGTTAATGGAGTCTTTCAAGGGGCATCTTTTTCTTTGAAAGCAAGATTGGCATCTGTAATATCAAGTGTTCAAAAACTGACGCAATCGCCATACTCTAATGTTCGGGAGGGCGCAACTCAATTACTGAATGAGGCGCAAGACCTCCAATCGCGCGTGGATGCCATGGAAATGGATTTGAATCAAATCATCAAAGATTTTGATGCTTACGTTGCAGATTTGAAAGCAAAACAATTAGCATCTTTGAAATGAGCGCAATAGGAGACTTAGACGACCAAGTTACTGCTGCTGAAAAATCAGTAGAGGATTTAAAGCGAAGGGCCGCCGAACTAAAAGATGTCGGAGAAACGGACAAAGACAAGAGTGCAACCATGAACAATGAGCGCACACCTGTAGATAAGCCTATTCGACGTGGTTCAACACCCGATAAGCGAAATTACATGATGAGGAACATTGTGGTCCTTGGAATAATTGCTTTTGGTGCAATAATGTTATTTAGAAAAAAATAATGGAAGAAAAGAACACAACCCCCAACGGAAAGTTTAAAGACAATCTTCACACGGCATTTTTGATTGTTGCGATAGCGTCTTTTGCTTTGGGTATCGCGGTAAACTACTACACATTGAAGCGTTTAAACGGAGGCAAATGAGCGACAAAGTGGTAATGCTTAATGCCGACACCCATGAGCCAATCATAGGTGGCCGCGCTCAGATTTTAGATGAAGAAGGGAAGTTGGTTTCTAACGGCCTTTCTATTTCTAATAGGCGCGGAGAGGTTAATATCGGCGATGAACGCGTTACCGACACTACTCAAATAAGATTTAGCGCTCCAAATTTCAAGAGCCAAATTTTTGAGAAAAAAGACTTGGAGTCAGGCATTGTGTATATGTCTGAAGGAATAGAATTTTTGAAAGACGACATTATGGCCCAATCGGTCAAAAAAGAGTCAACGCCTGCTAAAAAATCCAATGTCAACATAATCTTAATTGCTATAGGAATAGGCGCCTTAGCGTATTTGTATTTTAAAAAGAAGTAAAATGGAAACTCCTACACCTGCACCCGCCGTGGAGGCCCCCGTGGCCGCTCCCGCTCCTGCCCCTGCCCCTGCCGCGCCCGCGGTTGAGGCCGTTGAAACTTTTGCCGATGGTGGCACTTTGAAAGAAAATAAGTACCTAATGTATCTTATGTTTGGACTCGCAGCCGCGGCCTTGGGTTATACCATCTATTACTACCGCAAAAAACTTATAGCGATTGACAAGGGGTACACCGATTTTAATGCGCTTAGTAGCCGCGTTTCTAACTTGGAAAACAAGTTGAAGTCAAAGCCAACTCAGCAACGACGAGCGACATTTTAAAAATTAAGAAACTTTAGAAAGACACACCATGGATTTTTTGAATTTTATCACATACGGCAATCCTTCCATTCAGCAAAAAGAAACGCTTGAGAAGAAGACTATTGTCATGGACCTTTTTAAAGAATTGTCCAAAAACGAATATCCATCAAATGATTCAGAAGAGGTCCGAAATGAACTTGAGGAGATAGTTCAGTCAATGAAGGACCTCGATAATGATGAAAATGCTCCATATTTAGTCCGATACATAAATTATGATAAGGGATTAATCACCTTGCTAATCAAGACCCTTTCTGAAATTGGCGTGAAAGAGGAAATGACGATTCGTAGCATTTACGATGACATCTCTCCTTTGATTTTGAAATTGAAGTATAAGTATCAGCGCCCACGGCCTTACCAACTTGCTCAATATTACAAAATTAAATTATTCCCTTTAAAGAGTAATTCAGTCGGAAGTCCATCTTTCCCAAGTGGGCATACAATTCAGTCCCAAGTAATTTTGGGAGTTCTCGGCCAAAAATATCCAAAGTATTATTCTCAGTTTAAAAAAATGGCTGAAGACATTGGATATAGTAGAATTTATCTTGGCCATCACTTTCCATCAGATAATGACTTTGGCCATCTTGTTGCTCAAAGAATCTTGGAACATCCTGAATTCATAAAAAAATATGGAATCTAAACGTCACTTTTAGACGTGTAGTTCAATATATTTTTTTAAGTTTGCAAGGACACAAGACATGGCAACAACCGAACAAAATATCAATATTTTATTCGATACACTCACGAGCACAATTAAAAAGTTCGGAGTGTATGGAGCCATAGATGCGCTCAAAGAATATAGCCCGTTGGAGAAAGAGCACAATGAAAGAGATTTCAAAGTTCTTAATCACCTGATAGATGTTGTTTGTGGAGTCTATGAACTTCCGAGAGAAGATATAATGATTGGCACCAAGCGTGGAGTCAGAAAAGAAGCAATGGTTGCACTTGCTTATGTTTCTTACGACCTCCTTAATCTAAAGCCATCCTTTGCCTCAAGGTTTGTAAATAAGCATCCTACCGCATTCAGTCATTATAGAAAAGAGGCTTTGAATTACGACCCCAATCATCCAATTGATAAAATCAAACTGAAAAAGTTGGATGCAGTCGTATCTGAATTTAAAGAATTAAATGAAAATTCCCATGGCTAAAGAACAAGGATTTGAAAGCGACGAGTTCATTGAACCACAAATTGCTGATTATGACCCCTTAATGGAGCCCGTTAAGGAGCGCTCCTATACAAGACCGAATGTTGAAGGTGGAGCAATTCTTGAAGATTTAGAGGAGCCATCTTTTGCACCTCCATCTTTTGATGATTTGGATAGTGGAGACGCGGGTCCTCAAGTAGATTCGGAACCCTCCTCTGCGAACCCGTACATGAATGACCTGAGCGGGAAGGAAAAGAAAATGGCGTCAGAGCAGTTGGTAGACGCGGTTCTTACAGGATATGAGGGGCTCCATAAGATTGCAAACCAAGTAGTTCGTATTAATCCTGACGAGATTAATGAGATGATTGCTACGGGTGAAATCGACCGAAATCTTGAACTCCCACTACCCGACGGCAACACTATGAGCGTTCCTGAGTTTGTTGAAAATTTCAACGAGCAGGCAGGTGAAGCCATTACTCTTGACCCGGAGTTTAAGGAAAAGGTTCGTCCACCAATGATTCGTGTGTTTGAAAAGCGCGGAATCGGCATGACTGACGAGCAATTCTTGGCCTATATGTTCATCACCGACGCTGCGCCAAAGTTGTTTCAAATCGTCCAACTAAGGCGTACTACAAGCAAAATGAAAGAAATGTGGCGTGAGATGAGTGTTGGAACTCCTCCTCCTGCACCGCAGGCAAAACCACAACAAACTCCTCCTCCGACCCCTACTCCTCCGCGTGAGCCTGAATATGTAGTTGAAGAGCCCGTGAATTTTCAGCAAGAATTTTCAGAACCCGAGGAAATGGTAAGGCCAACCCGTACAAGTTCTAATTCAAACTTTGCGACGCCTGCACCAAGTTTTGATGGAGAACCCGTTTTTGGAGACCCGAAAATTCTTAGTAATCTTGAAAAATTAAGCAGTCAGGCTCCAAAATCTAAGCGTGGCCGCCCGCCTAAAAACAAGTAATTATGCGCGAACCGAAACTTGGTGTAGCAGTAGGTAAAAAGGGTGTAGGAAAAACCTACACTACAAATATTATGCTACAACAATATATCAAGGGCAATCCCGCGGCGGGGGTAAAACCTCGCCGTGCCTTGATTTTGGACGTAAATGATGAATATGAAGAAATTAGGGCATTAAGAATTTCTGACGTGATGAAATTTAGCGTCCATCAAAATATTGAAGCAAGACGAATCCGTCCGTTTCATGATGATGGTCGCCGTATGACAACGAATGAAATTGCTGACACCTTATTCTTTATTCTAAATACTTACAGGGGTGGATTGTTATTGATTGAGGATATTAATAGATATATATCAGATTATCTGCCCAACGATTTAGTTGGGGCTATCTGTACGAACCGACACACGGACACAGATATTATCATGCACTTTCAGTCAATCGGTCGTATCACAACTAAAATTTGGCAAAATATAAATTGGCTAAGATTCCACAAGAATACTGACTCGGTAGACAGGCACCAACAGAAGTTTCAAGACAAACACGAGTTGTTCAAAATCGTGGAATTGATGGTCAACAAGCAGTATTACGCAGGTAATAATAGATTCTACGTTTTTGTTGACGTTGACGAGGAAAAAATCCTTGGAAACTATACAAGACAAATGTTTGAGGATGCCTTACAAGAATATATTGACTTTGCCTATCGTAAAATCATCTCTCCTTTGCTCGCCGAAAAAACTATCGAGGGCAAGAAAAAGCACACTCCGCAGAGCGCCATGGAGTTTGTGAAAAACAGAATCAGAGCCAACTATCTGAAAAAGAAATGAACTTCACGTTTAAGGCGTGATAATAAAGTTATTTCTAAAAATAACAACTTTAGTTTTAAATCATAAGTTTGCCTAAGCGTTGGTCTGTGCCAATGTAAAACTTATAATTAACTAAAAAAGCATTCTGAAATGAACACTTCAAAACTCGTTTCGCTCGCAGGCCAAATCCTCGTGGTAGCCGCCGGAGTTATCGTTGCAAACTATGCAGTTTCAATGTGGAACAAGAGCAAAGTAACTGCTCCTGCCGCCGAATAAAAATTTAAAAATCTTTAACAAGACTTATCATGTCTAACATCCGCACTTACTTGGCCAACGCTCAGCGCAACGCCAACGAGTCTTTCAGCAATGCTGATGGCTTTATCGACGACGATTTGTCGTTCACGGGAGATGATTTCTTCATGGGCGCAAATGGTAACATGGGCGCTCCGTCAGCCCCGACCTCTCAGCCGTACATCGTAAACATCACTTCTACGAGCGGTTCCGCCGTTAGTGATTTCCCCGTTTTGGGCTCTTACGAGTACATCAACAACGCAGGTTTCACCGCAGGTGGTAACTTGGTTATTGGTTCAATCACCATCTCTTCCGGTATCAGCAACATCACCTATCGTGAAATGCTTTACCAATTCATGAACAACCCTTACTCTGTAGGTTTGACTTACATTCAGTCTACCACGAGCGGTCAAGTTCTTGAAACCCTGTCTCTGAACACTCGCGACGCGAATGGTAACGAGGCACAAAAGACGTTGGTGCCGACCATCGACCCATACCAGCAGCAGACCGACATCATCGCGATGAAGTACGGCTACCGCATTGATGGCTTTACCAAAATCATCATCCGTCAGGTATTGGCTAACGCTACTCTGAAATTGTACTTCTACCCGAGCGACAACATCAACTTGTCTCGTGGCTTGGCAGGACGTCCTGTTTCTCGTCAGTATGGCAACCCCGGCATCGTGAAGGCTCAGACCGTAACCCTGAAGGGTTAATTGTCAGGCACTTACACTTTGTTGTAGTTAAACTGAAGGCAAAATTGGGGGTGTGGCGGAATTTCTGCTCACCCCCTTTTTTACCTTATTAAAATAAAGCCATGATGGACGTGTATTCTTATGTTGCGACCGCAAACCCCGCCCAAGCAACAAACATTATAAATTCTTTTGGTTATCAAGTGACCAATAAACGCGACATGGGTGCTAATCTTAGAACTCTTGTGGCAAACGAAGGTGAACCTGCTCTGCGCGCAGTTTTAGCGGCGCATCCTGACAAGGACATCCTACTTGAAATTAATGAGCCCGTCAAAGGTTCTAAAAGTAAACTTCATTGCGACTGCAAGTCTTGCCGCAAAATGCGTGAGAACTACTTGAACGCAAGTGGCCGTGAAGAAAATCAATCAGAAGCCGCTCGTAGCGCTTCACAAACGAATACATTCCTCCTCGCGGCGGCTATGATTTTAGCAGTTGCAATTATTTCTAAAAAATAAAAAACATGGCTAATTCTCTTCAACCACTTTGGGCGGCTATTGCCTACACTACTTCTAACAATCCTGAACAAGTAAAAGGAATTCTTGCTCGTAATGGTGTAGTTGTGCCCGCCGCACTTACTTCTCAACAACTCAACGATGCAGTTGTAACCGCACTTGCTGAAAGCGATGGTTTCCGCAAAGATTTTTCAAATTATCTTTTGCAACTGAGCGCAGCCAAAACAGGCAAGGCTAACATGGCAGGGTATAAGAACTATACCGAAGATTTCTTCAATGCCATGGGTGGTAACTCATTTATGGACAACACTTTGAGCGCAAATGGCGAAATGGGACCTTTTGATTTCCGCACTTCAGGCGAGACTCCTAATAAGGGAGGCGGTGATGGAATTGATTGGGAAGCAATCGGAAAATTTGGTTCAAATTTTGCGACTTTGATTGGTAGTTGGTC
>JACCDW010503997.1_pt1 | contig 14492 bp, 9 predicted proteins | sample 7449781 | NCBI WGS metagenome assembly JACCDW01 (sample SAMN15323449, study PRJNA562643) | freshwater metagenome | isolation source: river surface water | place: USA:Blue River Watershed | collected 2017-08-18
TGGCACTGCTTGCGGTGGGCGTCGAGTTGTTCGGCCAGTGTGCGGATGCGCTCGCTCAGTTCAGGCGTGAGGCCAGTGTCTTCGGCGGGGAAGGGGAATGTTTCGAGGCACTTTGATTTGTTGTACCTGGGGTCGTTTCCAACACCCAAGCGACCGCCCGTTGCCAACGCCCATTGAACATGGACTTGACTTGAAAGAACGCCAAGCAATGCTGCTTCACTTGTAGCAATGGCGATCAGCATGTGGTCTGGAGCAATGCTGGCGTTCAAAAACTGGAACACTCTGTGCTTTGCTGTTTCAACGGTGGCGATGTAGCGTGGCAGCCCATCCATCGCTGCGCGCAAAGTTTTGCGAACTTCCCCGAAAAGCCACCATTGCTCACGCAAGCGCGGTCGGTTATTTTGGTCCCGTTCTGGCTTTACACGTTCCAGTATCCATTGGTAAGTAGCAGGCCATTTGATCCGGGCTGCGTCCGGATCTACGCCGTAGAGGTCTATCAATGAGACCAATCTGGGGTGTGCCATCAAGTCCTTCCCGTTTCGGTAGTCTTTGATTGGGGCGTCAGGTTCAAGCTTGATGCGATCACTTTTAGGTACTGTAAAGCCCGATCCGGCCAGCATGAATCCATTTGTGGAAATGCCGCTGTTTGAGCGCAAAGGTTGGGCTGCTGCGACGTTGGCGCCGACTTGTAAATCGGCATGAACCAGGCCAGTACGTGTTGTCAGTGTCACAGCCACTTCACCGTTGTCGGCTTCCGTCTCCTCTGTGACTGTTAACACGCGACCTTCGTGTTGGCCTGCTCTGGCTACGCTCATGGCAATCCGCACTGCAGCACCGTCACCACTGTCTACCCATGGATGGTCAGGGATAGCGAAGACCAAACTCAGTGGCGGCGTATCGTTTTGGTGTGTTTCGATCACGCGCCGGTTGAAAATCATGGTCAGACTGTTGGTGGTGATCAGGCCAAATCGCTCAGCGTGTCCTGTACGCACGGTTTCGGCTGCTTTATGCCACCAATACATCACCAAGTCCGCGCTCTCTGGCACTTCGTGCCAAGCTGCGCGAAGTGCATCTGCATAGCCATCGCCCAATGCATCACGCATCCGTTTGTTGCCAATAAAAGGAGGGTTGCCCACGATGAAATGCACCTCCGGCCAAGTGGCTTTACGTGGGTTGATGTAGCGCTCTTGTACAACCTGCGCGGATTCGTCGGGCACGTTCAGACCGGTGACCGGGTGTGGTTTGAAGGTTTTGCCATCCCAGCGGGTGACGATCTGGCCCGCTTCGTCTTTTTGGGGTTCGGTGCCGTCGCAGGCCAGCACGGCGTCGCGGTTTTGGATGTTGCCGTAGTCGTGCACCACCGGCTCAGCGATGTTGCTCACGCCTACGGTGCGGGCTTGCCATTGCAGGTAACCGATCCACAACACCAGCTCGGCCAGGGCAGCGGCGCGGGTGTTGAGTTCAATGCCCTGGAGTTGCTGCAGGCTGACGGTTTCGCCTTCGAGGTTGAGGCTGTTTTGGCTGTCATCCAGCGCTTCGAGCTGGTTGAGCACTTCACCTTCGAGGCGCTTGAGGTGTTCCAGCGTCACGTACAAGAAGTTGCCACTGCCGCAGGCCGGGTCGAGCACGTGCACGGTGCACAGGCGGTGGTGAAAGGCTTTGACGGTCTGGATGGCTTCACGCCTTTTGGCGCGGGCGCTAGCGCGCAGTTTGTCGATGGCGTCCAGTTCGGTTTGCGCTTTGGCTTTGCCTTCGCGTTGTGCTTTTTGTTTTTGCGCCAGCGCATCGGTCAGTTGGTCGGCTTCTGCACTGAGGGCGTCGTGTTCGCCCATGAGAACCAGGGTAGCGGCTAGGCTGTCGCTCCATTCGGTGCGCAGCGGGTCCATGACGGTGGGTATGACCAGCCGGTCCACGTATGCGCGGGGCGTGTAGTGCGCGCCCAGGGCGTGGCGCTCGTCGGGGTCCAGGGCGCGTTCGAGCAAGGTGCCAAAAATGGCGGGTTCCACCTCGGTCCAGTTGGCTTGGGCTGCTTCGAGCAGGCTGTCAATTTGGCTTCGGGTCAGGGGCAGGGCGTAGCCTTCTGCTTGCGATGCCTTGAACAGTTTGCCGTTGAACTTGAGTACATCGCGGGCCAGCGCGGCGCTGAAGCCGCCTCGATCCATATCGGCCCACAGAGCTTGCAGCATGCGCTGCAACGTGGGCGGGTGTTCGCGGTGGCGTTGCAGCAGTTCGCTGAATGCGCCTTTGCCCTCGCCGCTGGCGGGCAGCAGGCCCACGTCTTCGGCAAACATGCTGAACAAGCAGCGGGTCAGGAATGCGCCGACTTGGTGCGCGGGGTGGCCATCGGCCTCCAGGCTTTTGGCCACGCTGGCCAGCACGTTGGCCACAGCGCGGGTGACCTTGGCGTTGACGCGGCTGGGGTCCAACGCCATGGGGTCCGTCCAGACCAGGCGCAGGCGTTGGCGGACTTTTTCGTCGCGCAGGTCGTGCAGCTTGATCTGGTGGCTGCGCGGATCAGGGAAGGGGATGTAGTTGCCACCTGTGCGGCTGAATTCGGAAAACAATTGAATGACGTTGCCGACATCGACCACCATGATGATGGGTGGACGTCCTTCGGCGGCGGGCAAGGCTCGGGCGTAGTTTTGCGCTTGGGCGTGCGCGCCCACCATGGTGTTGCTGTAGTGGCGAGTGTGGGTGCCCGATTTGAGTTTTTTGGCTTCGAGGATGAAGTGGCCGCGTTTGTAGCAGTCCACCCTGCGGTCGCTTTCGCTGCCGTCGCTGTGCCCTTCTTTGAGCGGGCGCTCGAACATGTAGTCCTGATCGGCCGTAGCGTGCGGCCGATCCACCCCCAGCAGTTCACACAGTTCGATGACGAAACTTTGTGCTGTGGCCAGTTCGCTGCCAGCGGCCTGATGCCAACGCTGGATGAATTTTTCGATGCTCTCGTTTGTTGTGTTGGTCGCGTCCATCATTCGCATCATAGACGGCGAATGAGCTATTTTTGTTTAGGTGTATCTCGGTGTTTGCAAGTCGGGCGCCAGCAATGGCATAGACATGAGTCATGGTCTCTGCATGCCAGTCTTTATTGAAAAGCAGGCTGGTTTTGTATGGCCCGATACACCGGCGTGATCGCAGAAATTTTTCGTCGGTTCAATGCAGATATTCGGCGTTGGGGTTGGGCACGGGTCAGCTAATTGCTTGGCTCTTATTAAAGTTTTCTCCCATTTTTTTTATTAAAAGTGGCTTAAGCATGGCTTATTAAAGAAAAATGACTGTTCTAGGATTTGGCTTGTGCGTATGGGGGCGATTCGGTTCGTTAGCAGACAGACCCCCCCAACTTGAGTGATCAAAAATGAATTCTCAAATCATGTTGATGAGAATTCATTTTTAGCGTCGCCAATGTCAATCTGTCATGTTCAACGGTTATCAATCATTGGGTTGGTGTCAATCCTGAGTGCTTGTGGGGGCGGTGCATCCAGTGAACCGTCGGCTCAAACGGTCAAAATTTCCATCCAAAATGAGGCACCGTTGAGTGCATGCAGTAGTGGAGGCATCACGATCAATTCGGGCGTTGACACCAACAACGATCTTGTTTTGCAAAACACAGAGATCACCGGAGCGCAATATGTATGCAATGGCGATAACGGAGCGGCGGGTGCAATTGGGTCAGTTGGACCCACGGGCTCCCCTGGCTCAGTAGGTTTGACTGGGATAAATGGCACGAATGGCTTGGCCGGCACAAGTGGTTTGACGGCACTGGTGGTCGTCGCTGATGAGTTGCCGGGCATCAATTGCACGCAGGGTGGCAGTCAGGTGCGTGCGGGCATTGACGCGAATCACGATCAAGTTCTCGCGACATCAGAGGTCACATCCTCAAACTTCATATGCCATGGTGCCAATGGGCTTGAATGCGCTAGTGGTGCTTCAGGAACAAATGGCACGAACGGCACGAACGGCACGAACGGTGCAATGGGTGCATCTGGCACTAATGGTGCAACAGGTGCAAGCGGCTTCAAAGCTTTGGTGGCCATCGTGACCGAGTTGCCAAGCATTCATTGTTTAACCGGAGGGGTCGTTGCCCAGTCGGGTGTTGACAGCAATTCAAACAATGCGTTGGACACCCTTGAGGTGACTTCCACCACTTACATTTGCAACGGCGCAAGAGGTGCGACGGGTGCGACCGGTGCCGCTGGTGTGGATGGCGCAAGAGGTGACACGGGGCCGGCAGGAGGAATATCGGCTTATGGGTACATCTATGCATTGAACCGTCAAGATGTCGCCATTGATGCGGCCGTGCTATTCGATGCCCAAAGCGATTTACTGAACATCGAACATCAACTTGACTCGTCTGACATATCGATTTTGCAAGATGGTAATTACCTTGTGAGTTTTTCCATCACGGGGACGGAGCCCAATCAGTTTGCGATTTTTGTCAATGGCGCTGTGGTTCCTGGCTCCATCTACGGCTCTGGTGCAGGGACTCAGCAAAACCATGGCCAAGTGATTGTGAGTTTGAGAGAAAAAGACACGCTCACTTTGGTCAATTACCATTCAGCCGCTGCGGTGGGTCTGCAAAGTAACAGTGGCGGAACAGAGAAAAATGTCGTGGCATCGGTCACGCTGCTCAAGCTCAATGAAGTCATCAGATAAAGCGGTCACCGAGTGACTTGAGTCACATGCACCCCAGGCTTGCGCCCATCGTTCCACTTGCCCCCTAGCGCCCGCTCGATCTGCGCCGCCAGTTGCAGCAGCAGGCCGTCGTTGGCTTGGCGTGCTTGGGCCTGGATGCCCAGGGGCAGGCCGTTGTCTTGCGTGGCCATAGGCAGTGAGATGCCAGGGATGCCGCACAGGTTCGACAGCGGGGTGTAGGCGAAGTTTTGCCAGAGGTTTTCAAACCAGTCGTACACCGAAGGGTTGTCGCTGATCGTCAGGTATTCGGTGGTGCCCAGCTTGGGCGTGGGCAGCGCGGTGATGGGAGTGAGGATAACGTCCCACTGTTCAAAGAACTCGCCAAAGCCACGCGATGTCGTGTTGAACACGGCCTGCATGCGGGCCCGTTCGGCGTAGCTGGTTTTGAGGCCTTCTTCCCAAATCTTGATGTTGATCGGCTCCACCAAATCAGCAGGTGGGCGTTCTAGCCCCAGCGGTTTGAGCATGTTGGTGATGGTCTGCGCAAAGTTGCTGATGTAGCAAGTGGTCTGCGCGGCAAACGCGGCTTCCAGGTCCACTTGGGGCAGCGCCCATTCAACGTGGTGGCCCAGACTCTCCAAAAAGCGTCCGGCTTTCTCCAGTTCTGCCACAAAGTGCGGCACGGCGTGGTAGTGGCCCCACTCGTGCGACAAGGCGATGCGAAGCCGCCTCGGGTCGCGTTGGATCAGTGTGCTGTAGGGCTCGGCGGGCGACCAGTAGGGCATGAACTCGCCGGGTGCGCCGCCTCGGCAATGGTCCACAAACGCGGCTGTGTCACGCACGGTGCGACTGTGGCAGCCCTGGGTGGACACCAGGCCTGTGAGGTCGGACGCGGCGGGCGCGATCGAAAACACGCCACGCGAAGCCTTGAGGCCAATGTTGCCGTTGAAGCCCGCCGGGATGCGGATCGAGCCGCCGCCATCGGTGGCATGCGACAAAGGCAGCACACCCGCCGCCACGGCCGCCGCCGTACCCGCCGACGAGCCGCAGGTGGTGTACGCCAGATTCCAGGGGTTGCGCGTCACGTACACGGCCGGGTTTTCTGCTGAGCTGCACACGCCAAACTCGGGCGTGGTGGTGCGGCCGATCACGTTGAGCCCGGCCTGCTTGATGCGCCCTGCAAGGTGGCTGTCGGCGCTGGCCCGGTTGCCGCGCATCAAGAGAGAGCCCATCTCTTGCAAGCGGCCTTTGAGTGTGGGCCCCAAGTCTTTCATGAGGTAGGGCACGCCTGCAAACGGCCCATCGGGGTTCATGCCGTCACGTGTGGGTTCGCTCACCAGGTCGTCAAACACTTCGATCACCGCGCTGAGCGTGGGGTTGACCAGGGCAATCGCAGCAGCCGTCTGGCGAGCCAACTCGGCGGGCGACAGCTCACCACGCTGGACCCGTTCAGCCAGTCCGACCGCATCGTGCTTGTCCCATTCATCCCAATCCATGACGAGTGACATATCGATCTGCCTTTGTGTTTGCTGTCTGTGGACAAATTAAAACAGACTGCAAGGCGCAGGACTGTCGCAGTCTTGTCGCACCGTGTGCTTTTCCTGTAGGATGCCAGTCATGTTCTTCATTTGCCCATCTTCCGCCGCTTGCCGAGCCGCACGAGCCCGTCGCTCGTTGCCGTGTGCTGCGCGTGAGGTTCGGATGATGGTGTAAGACCCCCCATTTTTCAGTTTCCCCACCAAGGCCACGGCTCACCCCCGTGGCCTTTTTCTTTGTCGCTTGTTTTCTTCACCTCCCCAGAAAGGACGATTCTCATGAACCCCCAATCCCAACAACCCACAACAACGCCAACATCGTTTGAGCATTTGATGGCCGTGACCGCACGCCCCGAGCAGGTGTTTGTGCGCGGACAAGGCGCGTGGTTGTGGGATGCGACGGGCACGCGCTATCTGGATTGGTTGCAGGGCTGGGCCGTGAACGCTTTGGGGCATTGCCCACCCGAAGTGGCGCAGGCCTTGCAGGCGCAGGCGGGTCTGCTGCTCACGCCCAGTCCGGCGCTCTACAACTTACCATCCTTGCAGCTGGCCGAGAAGTTGTGCGCGCTCAGCGGCATGGATCAAGCGTTTTTTGGCTCTACCGGGGCCGAGGCCAATGAGGGTGCGATCAAGCTGGCGCGCAAATGGGGGCGTGTGCACCGGGGCGGCGCACACGAGATCATCACCTTCGACAACGCTTTTCATGGGCGCAATCTGGCCACCATGGCCGCCAGCGGCAAAGCAGGCTGGGATGCTCTGTTTCCACCGACCATGCCCGGTTTTGTGAAGGCACGCTTCAATGACATCGATTCGGTCAAGGCGCTGCTGAGTGAACGCACCGCCGCCATCATGCTCGAGCCCGTGCAAGGCGAGGCCGGTGTGCGGCCAGCCACAGCCCCATTCCTCAAGGCACTTCGCCAGCTGTGTGATGAGCAGGGTGTGCTGCTGATCTTTGACGAGGTGCAAACCGGTTGTGGCCGCTTAGGCGCTTTGTTTGCAGCCCAACACTTTGGTGTGCAACCCGACATCATGACCTTGGGCAAGGGCTTGGGTGGTGGCGTGCCGATTTCTGCCGTGCTGGCCCGCTCGCAAGCCTGCGTGTTTGCGCATGGCGATCAGGGTGGCACCTACGCGGGCAACCCGCTCATGTGCGCCGTGAGTCTGGCCGTCATGGACACCCTGAGCCAGCCCGCATTTTTGGCCCATGTGCGGGCCATGGGGGCGCTGCTGCGGCAAGGTTTGTTGACTTTGTCGCAGCGCTGGGGCCTGGGTGAGGTGAGGGGCGAGGGCTTGCTGCTGGCACTGGAGTTGGGCTGTGACCGCGCACCCGAGGTGGTGCGTGCTTGCCACGAACGCAGCCTGCTGATCAATGCCGCCCGTGCGCATTGCCTGCGGCTGATGCCCCGGCTCAACAGCACTGAGGCCGAAGTGCTGGAGGGCCTGGCATTGCTCGATGCGTCTCTGGCACAGGTGCTGGAGCCGACCTTGCTGGGCGCTTGAGGGTGTGGGGGCGCAAAGCAAAGCCTCTATAGTGGCGGTTTTGGAATTTGAAAGTCACTTGGCATGAGGCCGGTTTTGCGTCCCTCCATCTCCACCGGAGCGATTTGGGTGCAGTCTTCGGAAGTGCATGGCAAAGGCGTGTTCGCTGCGCGGCACATGACCGCAGGAGAAACCGTGATCGAGTACGTGGGCGAGGTGATTAGCATGGCCGAGGCCATTGCCCGCCACCCACATGACCCCCAAGATCCGAACCACACGTTTTATTTTCAACTGGACGATGAACGGGTGATCGACGCGGTGCGGGACGGCAACGATTCCAAATGGATCAACCATTCATGCCGCCCCAATTGCGAGCCGCAAGAGCTGAATGGCCGCATCTTCATCAAAACCCGCAGACCTGTTTTTCGCGGCGAGGAGCTGACTTTTGATTATGGGCTGGTGAGTGATGAGCCCATGACCGAAGCGCTCAAGGCCCGCTATGCCTGCCGCTGCGGTGCACGTAAGTGCCGCGGCACGATGCTGGCGGGTTGAGCAGGTCGTGCAGTCCGTGGATTTCAAAGCCCGTGTCTTTTTTGCTCGCGCAGCATAAAGAGGAAAAGGCTTTCGACTTTCTCACGTGCCCAAGGTGTCTTGCGCAAAAACTTCAAACTGGAGTTGATGCTGGGGTCGTGAGTGAAGCAGCGTATCGGTATCCGTTGGCCCAGATCATTCCAGCCGTAAAAATCAACCAAGTGTGTGACGATGGCTTCGAGTGTCAAACCATGTAAGGGGTTTCGCGGTTGAGGTGAATGGGCGTTTGTACTTACCATGCGAGTCTCAATTGACATGCCAAAGACTCTGCCACTTTGATGCCGTCAACGCCAGCAGACAAAATGCCGCCCGCATAACTGGCCCCCTCGCCCGCAGGGTAAAGGCCTTGCGTGTTGGTGCTTTGGTGGTCTTCGCCGCGTGGGATGCGCAAGGGCGATGAGGTTCGGGTTTCGACGCCAGTCAACACGGCGTCGTGCATGTCATAGCCTTTGATCTTTCGACCAAACACGGGCAGCGCCTCACGCATGGCTTGCACAGCGTAGTCGGGCAGCACATCCGCCAGGTCAACCAACTTCACACCGGGCTTGTAAGACGGCTGCACACTGCCCCAAGCGGTGGAGGCGCGTTGAGCCAAAAAGTCACCGACCAACTGGCCTGGCGCTTCGTAGTTGCGACCGCCCACTTCAAAAGCCAGCGACTCCAACTGGCGTTGCAGCGCAATGCCCGCCAAAGGGTGTGCCGCAGGGGGGTGTTGGCACGCCAGTGCTTGGGCCTCTTGCGCCAGTGCAGTGCCGTCTTCGTCGCCGAATGCCGCTTGCCATGCTGCTGTGTCCAATGGGTAGTCGGGCGGGTCAATGGCCACCACCATACCGGCGTTGGCATTGCGCTCATTGCGCGAGTATTGGCTCATGCCATTGGTGACCACGCGACCTGGCTCGCTGGTGGCGGCCACGACGGTGCCACCGGGGCACATGCAAAAACTGTAAACGGCCCGGCCATTTTGCGCATGGTGCACCAGCTTGTAATCTGCTGCACCCAGCAACGGGTGGCCCGCATGGCGACCCCACCGGGCTTGGTCGATCACGCTTTGAGGGTGTTCGATCCGCACGCCAATCGAAAAGGCCTTGGCTTGCATGGCCACACCCCGGCGGTGCAGCATGACAAAAGTGTCGCGTGAACTGTGGCCCAGCGCCAGCACCGCATGGCGGGTGTGCAAGGTCTGGCTTTCGCCAGTGCACAGGTCTTGTACCAGAAGCCCTGTCAGCTGGTGACCTTTTGCGGTCGTGGTCAGCAACACATCGCTCACACGTTGCTGGAAACGGATCTCACCACCCAATGCGATGATTTGTTCGCGGATGTGTTCGACGACCTTGACCAACTTGAAGGTGCCAATATGGGGGTGCGCTGCAAACAAGATGTCTGCTGGGGCACCGGCTTTGACGAATTCATCCATGACCTTGCGCCCCAAGTGGCGCGGGTCCTTGATTTGGCTGTAGAGCTTGCCATCGCTGAAAGTGCCTGCCCCGCCTTCGCCAAACTGCACATTGCTTTCAGGGTTGAGCACGTTTTTGCGCCACAGGCCCCAGGTGTCTTTGGTGCGTTCGCGCACGGGTTTTCCGCGTTCCAGCACGATGGGTTTGAACCCCATTTGCGCCAGTGCCAGCGTCGCAAACATGCCGCATGGCCCAAAGCCCACCACCACCGGGCGCTCGCCCTGTGTCGTCCCAAAGCCATCAGGCGCTTGGCAGGGTGCATGCCAGGTCATGTCGGGGGTGGGCTGGATGTGTGGGTGCTTTTCAAACTGCTGGAGTACAGCGACTTCGGTCTGCTCGTTGACCAGTGTGATGTCCACGATGAAGACGGCCAACAGTTCAGCCTTGCGGGCGTCAAAGCTGCGCTTGAACACTTGCAGTGTGGCGATGTCTTGTGTGGTCATGCCCAACGCCTTGGCTGCGAGTTGGCGCAATGCGGCTTCGGGGTGCGGTGGCGGGATGCGGTCTTCGTCGGTTTCAGACGGTGCGTCAGCAGCACGGCGCACCTCCACGGGCAAGGCAGAAAGGGGGAGTTTGAGTTCTGAAATTCGGATCATGGCAACCTCTGTGGCTTGTGGTTATCAAGCAAGAAGTGATGATTATCGCTTGGCCTGTCTGCTGGCCAAGCTCTGGGCATGCTCAAGCGGGCAAGAAGCCTTCAATGGACAAATAGCGCTCACCCGTGTCGTAATTGAAGCCCAAAACGGTGGCCCCTGCGGGCAATTCGGTCAACTTTTGGGCGATGGCGGCGAGCGTGGCCCCCGAAGAAATGCCGACCAGCATTCCTTCTTCTCGTGCACAGCGGCGAGCATATTCGCGGGCCGCTTCGGCGTCGACCTGAATCACGCCATCGAGCACGCTGGTATCGAGGTTTTTCGGGATGAAGCCCGCACCAATGCCTTGGATTGGGTGGGGTGCAGGCGCGCCGCCGGAGATCACGGGGGAAGCGGCTGGTTCGACTGCAAACACCTGGAGTTTCGGGAATTTCGCTTTGAGCACGCGGGCCGTGCCCGTCAGGTGGCCTCCGGTGCCCACGCCTGTGATCAGGGCATCGATACCATCCGGAAAATCGGCCAGTATTTCTTGGGCGGTGGTGCGCACATGCACGTCGATGTTGGCGGGGTTTTCGAACTGCTGGTGCATCCAGGCGCCAGGCGTGCTGGCCTTCAGTTCTTCGGCGCGTGCGATGGCACCCTTCATGCCTTTTTCGCGGGGCGTCAGGTCAAAGCTGGCGCCATAGGCCAGCATCAGCCGACGGCGCTCGACGCTCATGCTGTCGGGCATGACCAACACCAGCTTGTAGCCTTTGACGGCGGCGACCATGGCCAGACCGATGCCGGTGTTGCCCGAAGTGGGCTCGATGATGGTGCCGCCGGGCTTCAGGGCGCCGGATTTCTCGGCGTCTTCGATCATGGCCAGCGCAATGCGGTCTTTGACCGAACCACCCGGGTTGCTGCGCTCGGACTTGATCCAGACCTGGGCTTCTGCGCCAAACAGGCGTTGGATACGCACATGTGGTGTGTTGCCGATGGTGTCGAGAATGGTGTTGGCTTTCATGGCGGGGTCCTTTTGGGAATTTCGTTCAAAAAACATTGTGCGTGAAAGCTCAGACCCTTTACGGCATGAGCTTATGTCCTCAGGCGATAATCGAGGCGTGAAGCTCACCAGACCGCCGCTGGTGCAATCTCCGAAAGGAAGCACTGGAGGAACGTCCGGACTGCACAGGACAGCGTAGGAGGTAACTCCTCTCCACCGTGAGGTGAGGATCAGAGCAACAGAGACGAGTCGAACCGGGGCAACCCGGTTCGGGTGAAACGGGCAATCTCTACGCGCAGCAATACCAAGTAGGCCAACGTTGATGTGGTTCCGCAGAGTTGGCGGGTAGGTAGCATTGAGCCGGGTGGGCAACCCCTGGCCCAGATTAATGGCGGTCACGCAGCGGGCAACCGCTGTGCACAGAATCCGGCTTATCGGTGAGCTTCACACTTTTTTCAGACCACAAAAAAACCCGCCGAAGCGGGTTTTTTTGTGGGGTGTGGCAACCGGCTTAGCCTCGGGATGGCATCAAGGTGCCTGCCAGTGCAAATACCGAATTGGGCGCGGTGATTTTCAAGGTACTTTTGGGCTTGGCGAACACGCCACGCTTGATGGCCGGTTGTGGCGCGGGCTCGACGGTCACGCCTTTGGTGCGTTGCTCGGCCACCAATTGGCGCAAACTGATGGATTGCAAGTGCGTCAGCATTTTTTCGTTCAAACTGGCCCACAACTCGCTGTTCATCCAGCTGCCATCGGCTGCAGCTTCGTCATCAGAAGGGGCATCCACGGCGCCCACGATGTCGGCCATGGTGATTTTTTCGGCATTGCGCGACAGCGAATAACCGCCGCCAGGGCCGCGTGTACTTTCGACCAAGCCTTGCTGGCGCAGTTTGCTGAACAGTTGTTCCAGATAGGACAACGAAATCTGGTGGCGCACGCTGATGGCTGCCAATGACACAGGGCCGCGGTCTTCGCGCAGCGCTACATCGATCATGGCGGTGACGGCAAATCGGCTCTTGGTGCTCAAACGCATGGTGTGCTCCTTTCTGCGTTGGGCAAAGCCCTCTTGGACTTTGCGGGGTCACGGCTGTGAGGTTCACAGTTGTGACTGTCTGGTTATTTTCTCAGACTGATTCGTTATTTGGGGATTGCCCGTTTCATTTCAAGGGTAAATCCTGTGTATTTTTGTCGGAAATCAATCAGAAGCGTTCGTAGCCTTCCAGCTGCCTCCATTGTCCTGACTCCAGTGGCGCCAAGCTCAGCCGGCCCACCCGTTGCCGCCGCAGGTCTTGCAGTAGGCATTGCTGGTCCAGCCAACGTCCCAAGTCCTGACCCTCGATGTCCTTGCCGGCGATGCGCAACACCGTAATGGTGTCGGTTTGTCGGTTGATGCTGGCACGAATACCGGGGCCATTCAAGGCTTTGATCGTCGATTCGCTCACGGGGCCCTGCACGGTAGCCATCCATTCCACTTCCATGGGGCTGCGGCGGTCCTCCAAGTGGCGCAACACGCCAAAGTCGTCCGAAAAAATGCACAAACCGCTGGCTGCTTTGGGCAAGGGCAGGGGCATTTCCATTTTGGCCAGTCGCTCAGGTCCCCAGATGCCGGGCTGCTGGGCTTTCAGGCCCGCCGTGTCTTGCAGCCAAGCCAGGTTGGCCACTTTGTCGGCGGGCTTGAACAACACCAGGGTCAGTGGTGCCAGGGCGGCCATGGACACCAGGCGGTTGACGTTCACAGGCTGCTCGTCCCGCACGCGCCGGGCCGGGTCGGTGACCACTTTGCCTGCGACCTGGACACCGCCGGCCACGATCAAGGCTTCGGCTTCCCTGCGCGAGCAGTTTTGGTCAGCGGCCACACGTTTGGCCAGGCGTATGCCTTCTTCAGAGGGGATCATCGAATCTTTCAAAAATCTCGAAATGCGTCAAGACAAGGCTTGCTCGCGGATGTGGTCCACATGCGCTTGCAGCGAGCGGGCTGCCACCGGCCAGAGTCGGGATGGGACGTCGTCATAGGCTTTTTCGACCCATTCTTGCAAACTGCCTTGCGGCAGGGACTGCATGGCTGCGGCGATTTTGGCTTCGCGTTTGAGGCGATGCGCCTTCAGGTGGGTGATGGCTTGGTGGGCAAAACCCAGCACATGGCCGTGCGCTGGCAAGATGAACTCAATGCCCCCTGCCTCGCAGGCCGCAGCCAGCTTGTCCAGTGAGTCGAGGTAGTCGCCCATGTGCCCGTCGGGCGGGTCGATGACGGTGGTGCTGCCGTTGAGCACGTGGTCGCCCGAAAACAGCAGGCCGTCTTCTTCAAGCACCAGGCACAGGTGATTGGCCGCATGGCCCGGTGTGTGGATGACGCGCAAGGTGTGCGTGACATGGTTGCCTTGCAACACCAAACGTTCCCCATCGCTGACTTCTCGGTCAGGTGTGAACGCGCTGGCTGCGCGTGCGCTGGGGTGTGACGCCAAGCCAAGAATGGGTGGTGTGTGCCCGTGCTGGGCGCACATGGCTTGCAGCGGTGCCGCGCCCGGCGAGTGGTCGGGGTGCGAATGGGTGCACACGATGTAGCGGATGTTGCCGCCTGCGGCACGCCACAAACGGTCTAGATGTTCGGGATCGGCGGGGCCGGGGTCGATGGCGGCGTAGCCCGTGTCGGGGTCGCCCACCAAATAGCTATTGGTGCCGGGGCCTGTCATCACGCCTGGGTTAGGGGCGGTGAGGCGTTGCACATTTTTCAGCAACAACACGGGTTGGTCGGTCAGCCAATCGAGGTGGTGCAGCATTTGCCCATCGGGGCAGGTGAGGGCCAGCTCGCCAAACGGGCCTTCGTGTTCCATGTAGCGCGCTTCTTTTCCGCCTAGCCAACCCGCACGCGGGCAGCTGGTGAACCAGGGTTGCTCGGTAGCGCAGTCGGTCCACACGCTGTCTACCGTGGCGTAGCTTTGCAAACGTTCCAGCGTTTTGATGGTGGGGTAGATGATGAAAAAGTTGCCTTCAGCGTGGCGTGTCAAGGCATCGACCGGGCGCACCCAGACTGGCTCGAACTGTTCTTTTTCATCGGCCACAGGCGTTTGCGCATCGGGCATGCGGGCAACGAGGAAGGGCACATCAAAGCGGCGGGGCAAGTCGCGGTCGGTGATCCAGTGGGCCAACACAAACACCTCGTCCGCGGCGAGCGTCAGGCCGCGTGCCGCGCATTGCTGTGCAAAGTCGCCGCCTGAGGCTTTGCGGTCAA
>JACCDW010034326.1_pt1 | contig 14483 bp, 14 predicted proteins | sample 7449781 | NCBI WGS metagenome assembly JACCDW01 (sample SAMN15323449, study PRJNA562643) | freshwater metagenome | isolation source: river surface water | place: USA:Blue River Watershed | collected 2017-08-18
GGGCATGATCCGCGACATGATGCGCCAGCCCACGGTGCGCAAGGTGCTGCCAGTGATCATCATCTTGTTGGTGGTGGCCGCTTTCGGCCTGGCGTCCTTGTCAATGAAGACGCCGAACTACCGCCCCCTGACCATGATGCTGTCCGAGGCTGACAAGCAGTTGGCCCTGGAAGCTCTGAAAGGGGCCGATTTCAAACCCGAAATCGATGCCACCACTGGCCAAATCACGGTGCCGGCCAACAAATACCACGAAGCCAGGATGCTGGTGTCCTCCAAAGGTCTGCCGCGCACCGATGCCCAAGGCATTGAAGGCTTGAAAGACATGCCGGCCATGACCACCAGCCAGTTCATGGAGCAAGTTCGCTACAACAATGCCATGGAGCAAGAGTTGGCGCGCACCATCAGCCAAATTGGCGGTATCAAAAGCGCCCGCGTGCACCTGGCCTCACCCAAGCAAAGCGTGTTTGTGCGTGACCGCGTGCCCACCAAAGCCTCGGTGGTGATCACCCGCGCGCCCGGTAAATCAGTGTCCTCCGCCAACGTGCAAGCCATTGTGCAGTTGGTGGCCTCCAGCGTGCCGTACTTGGCCCCTGAAAACGTGTCTGTGGTGGACAACTTCGGCACCTTGATGAACGACATGCTGAACGAGGCCCCCTTGGGCTTGACTTCGGCCCAATTGCAGCAAAAGCAGCAAATGGAAGACCTGTACCGCACGCGCTTGATCCAGTTGCTCGCACCCATCGTGGGCGAGGCCAATGTGAGCGCGCAGGTCAGCATGGCTTTGGATTTCACCCAGCAGGAAGTGACGACCGAAGATTTCGATGCCCGCGACAAAGGGCCGAAGACGCGTTCAGAACTGTTCGTTGAAGACCGCAACACCTTCAAAGACGCGATTGGCATCCCGGGCTCTTTGACCAACACCCCGCCCAATCCGCCACAAAACCCGGCGGCCACTGCGGCAACCGGCGCTGACCCAGCCAAGGGCCAAAGCGAGAAGGGCGTTCAAGTCACCGCGCGCAGCACCAAGAACTATGAACTCGACCGCGCCGTTCGCCACACCAAGGCAGCCATGGGCACCGTGCAACGCATTGGCGTGGGCGTGTTGATCAATGAGCGCCCCATTCCTGCGGGCATGAAGGTGGAGAAGCCGGCCGATGGCGCGCCTGCCCCCACCACCATTCCTTATACCCAGGAAGAACTCGATCGCCTGAACCAGCTGGTGCGTGGCGCCGTGGGCTTCAGCGAAAGCCGTGGTGACGTGGTCACTGTGGTGGCCACCCGTTTCGAGCCCCAGGTGGATCCTGACTTCATCCCCTGGTACAAAGATGAAACCGTGACGGCCATTGCCAACAGTGGTGTGGTGGCCTTGTTGTTCATGCTCTTCCTGTTCCTGGTGGTGCGACCCATGGTTCGCAAGATGACCCGACCCGAAATCGACCCGGCGGCCATTGCAGCTGCAGCGATTGCTGCAGCCACCGCCGAGGCCGCAGCCGCCGAAAAACTCAAAGCCGAGCGCATTGCCGCCGCAGAAGCCGAAGTGGCGGCCCGCCTGGCGCAAGAGAAAGCCGACAAAGAAGCTGCAGAAGCTGCCGCCGCTCTGGCTGCCGCCGAGGCCGCCAAGGCAGAGGCAGAACAAAGCGCGGACAAGGCCGATGAGATTGAAATCCAGGAGGGTGAGTCCCTGGAAGAAATCAAGGCCCGCATGTCCAGCCTGAAGCCCAAGAAGCCGACCATTTCGGCAGACATGCTGAACACGGCCAACACCTATGACGACAAAGTGGCACTGTTGCGGATGATCGTCTCAGAAGATGCCGCCCGTGCCCGAGTTGCCGGTGTGCTGAAGAACATGATTCAATTGAGCTGATAGGCTGAATTGAACGAGGAATAAACCATGGCCGACAAAGATACAACCGAAGTGAACAGCGCCCCCGTGGGAGCAGACTGGTCACCCGAGCTGCGCGCCGAAATGGCCGCAATGACTTCCACCCAACGTGCCGCTGTGCTGATGCTGCTGCTGGGTGAAGAGCAAGCTGCCGACATCATCAAATACCTCAATCCCAAAGAGGTGCAAGCCCTGGGCGGCGCGATGGTGGCTGCTGCCGACCTGTCGCAAGATGCCGTCAATGCGGTGCTCGACGAATTCGTCGACATGCTGAAAAAGCAAACCAGCTTGAGTCTGGGCAATTCAGACTATGTCGAAAAAGTGATGCGCCGCGCCCTGGGCGACGACAAGGCCGCATCGGTCTTGAACCGCATCATGCCGGGACAAGGCACCAAGGGCCTGGATATTTTGAGCTGGATGGATGCGCGATCGATCGCCGACATGATTCGCGGCGAGCATCCCCAAGTGGTGGCCATCATTTTGTCACTGCTAGAACATGAAGTGGCTGCGGATGTGCTGATTTATTTGCCTCCAGACACACGTGCTGAGGTGATTCAGCGTGTGGCCAGCCTGGACACGGTTCAACCCTCTGCGATGGCGGAATTGGAAGCCATCATGAAGATGCAGTTTTCCAAAAACTCCTCGGCCAAATCGTCCAGTTTTGGCGGCATCAAGGCTGCTGCCAAGATCATGAACATGACCAAGACCGAGTTGGAAAACGCGATCATGGCCAACCTGGGCGAAATCGACCCCGATTTGATGCAAAAAATCCAGGACAACATGTTCACCTTCGAGAACCTGGTGACCGTGGACAACAAGGGCATTCAGGTGTTGATGCGCAACGTCGAGCCCGACATGTTGATGGTGGCCCTGAAAGGCGCCAGCGACGGCGTCAAGGATCGCTTTTTGGACAACATGTCCGAGCGTGCTCGCGGCATGTTCAAGGACGACATGGAGGCCAAAGGCCCGGTTCGCATGGCCGACGTGGAAGAGTCGCAGAAGAAAATCATGCGGATTGCGCGTAAGTTGTCAGACTCCGGCGAGTTGATGTTGGGAGGAGCAGATTTTGTTTGAGTCTGCCCATCCAGCTGCTGCGCCCAAAGACTGGCAGAACCTCGATGTGTTGGTGTCCAAGAGGAACAACGAATCGAATTTCAATGCCATGGACTGGGACGCGGTGCCCAAGTTGGACTACGCCAGCTCGCAATTTCGGCAGTTGGCGATCCCAGAGCCCGCACGGGTGATCGAAAGCCTGCACGATTTTGTGGTCGAGGACTTTGGCGCTTCCCAAAGAGAAGCGTCCCTCAAGGCGAACGCTGAAATCGAAGAGCAGTCAGAACAAACGGCGCCAATGGCGGATGACGATAACCATCTGTTCTCTGCAGAGACTTCCATGGCTTCAGATTTGGCTTGCGAAGTGGCCATTGAGGACCCCGACCAGGCTGAGCACACGGACGCCGCGCAACCCATGGATGTGCGCGTCGATGAACAGGACGCCTCGCCCGATGCAGGGTTGGAAACGACGCAAGAACCAGCCCCCTCTGCCTTGGATTCGGCCGCATTGGCGCAAGCCTGTGAAGAGGCCTACCAACGCGGTTTGCTGGAGGGCCGTGAGGCCGCAGAATCGCAGGCTGAAGCTGCTCTGACACAGGCGATGGCTGAGGCAGCGGAAGCTGCCGAGAAAGCACAGGCGCTTGCCTTGTCGGCGCAAGAAAAAGAACTGCGCGAGAAGATCGAGTCTGAATTGGCGCTCTTGCGCGAAGTGACGCAAAAGCTGGAAGCTTGGGCTGAAAACCCCAAGCAACTGTTCGAGCCTTTGAAGCGTTTGGCCGTGCACATTGCCGAGCAATTGGTGTTGGCCGAACTCAATGTCTCTGGTGCAGCCATTGAGCGCTTGGTCCAACGCTGCCTGGACGAATTGAACCTTCACGGTACCCCGGTGGTCACGGTCGAGTTGAATGCGCAAGACAAGGCGCGCTTGCAAGAGATTGCAGGTGAAACCTTGCAGCACATTCAGTTGCAAGCCGTCCCGGGCTTGCAGCCCGCAAGTGTGCGCGTGATTGTGAACGACACCCAAGTGGAGGATTTGGTGCAACACCGCTTGGAGGCCTTGGCCCATGGTCTTTTGGGACAGCCAGAGGCTTGGCGAGAAAAGTCACCGTTCTTCCGCCAGCCTTTGGCGCAACGTGAAACCGATGTGCAAGATGTGGCCCAGCGCCCGGCCTTGCCAGACGCAGCCTCCGACGAGGTCCTTGATGCTTGATTTGATCAACGTTGCCCTGCGAACCTTGATGTGCCTGGCCTTTCTGGTTTGGGTGGTTCGCCCCATGCTCTTTGTATTGAGTCGGCGTGAACCCAACCAAGTGGAAATCGAAGAAATTGTCGACTCTGCAGTTCATTCTGCATTCAAGTCCCTGGGCGTCAAAAATCCGCCGCCTCGGTTGTTGCCCTCCGTGGTAACGCCCGTTGCATCGCATGAGCCCGCGCCCATTGCTGAGCCGATTCATGCCGACAGTGCGCCCGTTGAACAAGAAGAATTGCCTGAGTCAGCCAACGCTGAAGACACGCCCGTGTCGGATGTGGCACAAGCGCCTTCGCAAGCCAAAGAGCCCGCCGCTGAGGAGGCTGTTGAGGGTGCTGAACCAGATCCAGAAGAGGCCCTTCGCCAGATGCGAGAGCGCATCAAGCAAGAGCAGAAAAAGACCGCCAAGCCGACGATCCCCACCGAGCTGCTGCAAGACGCCAACAGCTACGAGGACAAATTGATGGTGGTGCAAATGATGGTGGATCAAGAGCAGGCGCGTGTGGCCAGTGTGCTCAAACGCATGATCAAAATTGATGGATGAGCGCCATGTTTGATTTTGCCGAAGAAGTTTCCCATTGCCTGCCGCGCTTGCGTGCGCCCGAGCCGCAGCGCACCGGCACCTTGGTGCGCTTGGTCGGCCTGACTTTGGAAACCCGCGGCATCATGGCGCCTTTGGGCGCCTGTTGCGAGGTGGTCGGACGGCACGGCCACCGCGTCGAGGCGGAAGTGGTGGGCTTCAATGACAAAACCTTATTCTTGATGCCGTTCACAGACCCCGTGGGCGTGGGACCTGGCGACATGGTGCGTGTGCTCAGCCATTCCTCCCAAGTCTGTCTGGGGCCCGAGTTGCTGGGGCGCGTGATCGACGGCCGTGGCCAACCACTGGATGGCAAGCCTGCGCCCAAGTGCCGCGACACCCTGGCCTTGATGGGGCGTCCGCTCAATCCCATGGAGCGTGGCCCGATTCAACAAGTCTTGGACGTGGGGGTCAAGGCCATCAATGGTGTGCTGACCATGGGCCGCGGCCAACGCATCGGCTTGGTGGCCGGCTCCGGTGTTGGCAAGAGTGTGCTCTTGGGCATGCTGACGCGCTTCACCAAAGCCGACGTGGTGGTGATTGGCTTGATCGGTGAACGTGGTCGCGAGGTTCAGGCTTTCATCAGTGAATCCCTGGGGACAGAAGGCTTGGCCAAGTCGGTCGTGGTGGCCGCGCCCGCCAACTTGTCGCCCGTGCTGCGCTTGAAAGCCACACACATGACCCATGTGATTGCAGAGTATTTTCGGGACCAGGGCAAGAATGTCTTGATGCTGTGCGACAGCCTGACGCGCGTGGCGCATGCCCAGCGTGAAATTGGCTTGGCCATTGGCGAGCCGCCAACGGCCAAAGGCTACCCGCCCTCGGTGTTTGCCCTGCTGCCCAACCTGATTGAGCGCGGCGGCGTGGGACGCCATGGCCACGGCTCCATCACCGCCATTTACACCGTGCTGGCCGAAGGCGACGATGCCTCCGACCCGATCGTGGACATTGCCCGGGCCTCCTTGGACGGCCAAGTCATGTTGTCCCGCAAGTTGGCCGATTCGGCGCATTACCCGGCAATTGACTTGAATGGCTCGATTTCCCGATTGATGCAGTCATTGTTGAGCAGCGAGGACATGAAGATGTCCAACAAGTTGCGCCGCTTGTGGTCGCTGTACCAGCAAAACGAGGACCTGATCCAAGTGGGCGCCTATGAAAAAGGCTCCAGCGCAGAGGTGGATGAGGCCATCCGCTTGCACGATCGCATTGTGAATTTTTTAAGGCAAGACATGCACATTGGCCAAGATTACGAAAGTACCCGCCAAGAGTTGCGCCAATTGCTGACCGCCGAGTGAAACCCGTAAGCCATGAAAGCTCGTGAATGCTGGCCCGTGTTGGCCAAAAAAGCGCAAGAAGAGGTGGATGCGGCCATGGCGGTAGTGGTTCAGATTCGCCAGAACATCGAGCATCTGCAGGCGCGTCGGCAGCAGTTGCTGGACATGTACGCCGATTACAAACGAAAGATCGAGGACAAGCAGCAGCAATGGCACTCTATGGCCGACACCGCCAACCATCGCCAGTTCATGGCGCACCTGCTGCAATTGGTCGAACGCATTGACCAGGATTTGCTTCGCGCTCACCAAGATCTGACACAGGCCAGAGAGGCGCAGAAAAAAGCCGAGCAGCAGCGCATCAAAATGACGTCCCTGATGGAACAAGACCAGCACCGGGTCAAGGCCTATCAGCTCAAAAAAGACCAAAAAAACATGGATGCCCTGGGCATCACCTTGTTCAATTTGAAGGCTTGACCCAGCCAGCCTCTAGCCAGTGCCAATAATGCGGGCGAAAGGCCCAGGGGATCCACTGGGTCGCCGTACCATGCGGAAAGACAACCCGTGTGGCATGGTCCTGCCAAATGCCTTGGGCATCCAGCAGCTGAAGCAGTTGCTGGGTTTGCGCCTCATCTGGCTGCAAGCTCGTGCCAGCCCGCGCCAAGCTTTTGGGGTGACGCGGGGTCGAGGTCTGCGCATCGGTGGGGCCTGAATACATGTCGTGCAGGCTGCCCCATTCCCGGCCGCGCAACACATGCTGGAGTTGCCCGAGTTGGCGCTCGGCCACTTCCTCATCCCCCATGCGGTAACGCTGTTGGCCCAGCACATTGTCAAACCAGATGCAGGCTTGCGGATGCTGTTTCAGCAAGCTGGGCAGGCCGGCGATGGCATCGGTCCGATGAAACCGGATGTCGGTGCCGCTGACTTTCAGGCTTTTGCCATGGCGCAGCTTGAAGAGCAAAGGGGCCAGGGGGTCGATGTCATAGGCATCAATTTGGCGAAAACGCTGCAGCCAGGCGGGGGGCATCATCCAGCCCGCGCTGCCCCCCAGCAACAGCAAGTGGTCTGATTTCGGGGCCACGCGGCTTAAAAAGCCGTCAATGACGGACAGGGTTTCTTCCCAGCGCTTGAGGGAAGCCAAGGCATGTAGGTGCCAATTCAGCCCGCCCGTGCCGCCAGCGCTGGCGGCATCTTGGAGCCAGCGACCCCAGCGGTGGCCTGGTGTGCGCTCTGAGGTCACAGAAGCTCCGGCCAAGCTGGCAAGTGGGGGTGACGGTAATCCAACATGGTCCGGACTTTGCGAGTGAAATGCATGAGGAAAACACTATAACGTGCGGGATAATCGATTCAATTGGATTTTCTCCAAAATGTCAAAAACCAAGAGGTAATACATGGCGTCGATAGATTGGGCTCGCTATGCCCTCAGCGCCACCTGGGTGCTGGTGCTGATGGGCGGTTTGCTGTGGTGGTTGCGCCGGCGCAAGACGGCCTTGTTTCCGAAGCTCGACACGCGCCGGGTTCAGGTTTTGGAAATTTGCCCCTTGGGTCTGAAACACAAAATGATGCTGGTCCAGGCTGACCAGCAAATGGTTTTGGTGTCGGTCAACCCCCAGGGCTTACAGACGCTGCACGCTTGGCCTGCCGATGCGAGCTCCCACTTGCCACAAACCGTTTCCCAAGGAGTGAACCATGCGGTTTAAACATTGGCTGCCCATTTTGGGTTTGCTGGCTTTGTTGATTCCAGCGTGGGCGCAAGCACAGGGCATTCCCATGGTGAATGTCACCGGTGGCAAGTCGGGCCAGCAGTACAGCCTGACTTTGCAGTTGCTGGCGTTGATGACAACGCTGACCTTGTTGCCCTCCATCCTGCTGATGATGACCTCGTTTGTGCGGATCATCATTGTTTTGTCCATTTTGCGACAAGCCCTGGGCACGGGACAAACGCCCCCCAACATGGTGTTGGTCGGTCTGGCGCTGTTTTTAACCTTGTTCATCATGTCCCCGGTCTTCGATGACATTTACCAAAACGCGATTGGCCCCTACATGAACGGCAACCTGCCATTCGAAAAAGCCCTGGCCAAAGCCGAGGCGCCGGTGCGTGATTTCATGATTCACCAAACACGCGAAGATGACATCACCATGTTCATGCAAATCGCGCAGAAAAAAGAAATTGCCAGCGCCGCTGATGTGCCTTTCACCACCTTGATGCCCGCATTTTTGACCTCGGAGCTGAAAAGTGCGTTCACCATTGGATTCATGATTTACATCCCCTTCGTGGTGATTGACCTCATCGTGGCCAGCGTGCTGATGTCCATGGGCATGATGATGTTGTCGCCCATGATCATCTCCATGCCCTTCAAATTGATGTTGTTTGTGCTGGTGGACGGCTGGACCCTGCTCATGGGTTCGTTGGCGTCAAGTTTTATTTTCAAGTGAGGTCGCGATGGACACAGCCATGGTGGTAGATCTGGGACGCCAAGCACTTTGGATGACCATGCTCATCTCAGCGCCCTTGTTGGGCGTTGCCTTGTTCGTGGGCTTGATCATCGGTGTCTTTCAGGCAGCGACGTCGATCAACGAACAAACCCTGAGTTTTATCCCCAAGTTGGTGGCCTTGGGCCTGACGCTGGCCATTTTGGGCGGCTGGATGATCAACACCTTGGTGGACTACACCCGGGTTTTGTTTGGCCGCATTCCGACCTTGTTTGGGTGAGCGAGGCGGCATGAACCTGTTGATGCTTGACTTGGTTGATCGCTTTTATGCCTTGATCTGGCCGCTGTTGCGCATCTCAGCTTTCATGGGCTTCGCGTCCATCTTTTCCATTCGCGCTGTCAATTTGCGGCTGCGTATCCTGATCTCCTTTGGCCTCACCGTTTTTGTGGCGATGCAAATCGACATTCCCAAAATCGATCCTGTGACCGTCTTGGGCGTCAAGGAAATTTTCAACCAACTCTTCATTGGCTTCAGCATGGCCATGGTCATGCAATTGGCCACGGCGGCCTTGGTCATTGCCGGCCAAGCCTTGTCCGGCTCCATGGGTTTGACCATGGCCAACATGATTGACCCCACCTTGGGCAACGTGCCAGTGCTGTCGCAGTTCTTCACCTTGTTGGGCACCCTGGTTTTCTTGGCCATTGGCGGGCACCTGATTGTGTTTGGCATCCTGCTGGAGTCCTTCACACAGTTCCCGATTGGCCAAAGCCTGATGACGCAGGCCTTCATGGGCAAGATGATCGCATGGAGCGGCATGATGTTTTTGGCGTCCTTGCTGATTTCCTTACCGGTACTGATCACCTTGCTGTTCGTCAACGTGGGCTTGGGCTTTGTCACCCGCGCCGCGCCCAGCCTGAATATTTTCTCGGTGGGTTTCCCCGCCATGGTGTTGTCCGGCTTCTTGATTCTTTGGTTGGCCTTGCCCAATGTGATCGGCCGCATCAACTGGCTCTGGGTTCAAACTTTCAACCAACTTCGCAGCTTGCTGCTGACCTGACATGGCAGAAGAAGGCTCCTCCGAAAAAACAGAAGAACCGACAGCGCGAAAGCTGCAAAAAGCGCGCGAAGAGGGTCAGGTTGCACGCTCGGTGGAATTGCCAACCGCCGTGCTGTTGGTCACGGCCACCCTGTTTTTCACGCTGATGGGCAGTTGGATGTTCAAGCAGATGGGGCAATTGTTCACCTACCAGCTGGCTTTTGACCGCAAGGTGATGGACAAGGCGGAATTGATGCCCTCCTTGTTTGCGCAATCCTTGCTCGATGGGTTTTTGCTGGTCTTGCCCATCATGTTGGTCTTGTATGTGATGGCCATCATTTCATCGGGTTTGACGGGGGGCTTTATTTTTTCGATGCAGCTGATCAGCCCCAAATTCAACAAACTCAACCCGCTGAGTGGCTTGGCGCGCATGTTCGGCATGAAGGCGCTGATTGAGCTGGCCAAGTCGATTGGCAAATTTGTGATCGTGGGCGCCATTTTGTTGCTGTCCGTCATGCACAACATTGACGACTTGCTGAACCTGAACCGCATGGACCTGGGCACCGCGGTGCGCCATGCCGGTGAAATGATCATCGATGCCTGCTTCTGGATGAGCATGGGCTTGGTGCTGATTGCGGTGGCCGATGTGCCGCTGCAACGCTACCAAGTTCACAAGAAACTGAAGATGACCAAGCAGGAAATCAAGGACGAAATGAAGGATGCGGAGGGGCGTCCAGAGGTCAAGGCGCAAATCCGGCGCCGCCAGCGCGAAATGGCCAACAACAAAATGATGGCCAAGGTGAAAGACGCCGACGTGGTCATCACCAACCCGCAACACTTTGCCGTGGCCCTGGAGTACGACCCCAGCGCAGATGGCGCGCCTATGCTGATCGCGAAGGGAACGGATGACTTGGCCCGGCGCATTCGCGAATCTGCCAAAGAGGAAGGCATTCAGCTGTTTGAGGCGCCCGAGTTGGCGCGTGCGCTGTACTTCACCACCAAGGTGGACGAGCCCATTCCGGAGTCGCTCTACCATGCGGTGGCCCAGGTGATCGCCTATGTGTTTAGTCTGAACGACCGTTACCCAGGCTCGGAGGGGTATGTCAAGCCAACCCCGAAGATCCCGGACAATATGCGGTACGACGAAAACGGTTTCTTAATGCAATGATCGGCTTGATTGAATCTGCGAACCCATGACTGATTTCTACCAAAGCCCCGGCGACAAGTTGCGCCTGGACATTCTTCTCAAGACGCTGAACGAAGGCAACCTCAACCTGGCCATTCTGGGCGAGGACGACGTGGGCTTGGCCCACTACGCGCGGCGCATCGCCCAGCACCTGCGGCAAAACCCGGCGATTGAGGTGGAGTTGTGGACCTCGGCCGATTCTGAAAAGCTGGTGCAGCGCTTCAACGAAATATTGTCTGAAGTCTCGGTTCAAGATGCCTTGAACAAAGCGCAAAAGGCGGCCACCAAGCGTTATATGATTTTTCCGGATGCGCAGTCCATCCAGGAGATTGATTTGCAGCTGCTGGCCCGCTTGATCAATGGCTTTCCGGCCAGCAACATTCACGTCATTCTGTTGATGAACAGCTTGGAGCCGCATGAGCGAAAGCTGGCCGCTTTTGGCAAAAATTTGATGCAATGGGTGCTGGAGTCTGAGAACCCCGCCCCCAAAAAGCTGCAGCGCATAGAAACTTTCGACGATGCTGCGGCTGAGTCTGCGGCCTCCACAACATCGCCGTTCGCACCTTCGCAGTCTGCGCCCTCGCCGTCTCCCGAGTTGGAGCAGGTGATACCCGCGGCCAGCAGTTGGGAAACGCCGCCGGCCCCCAGGGCCAAGGGGAACAGTTTGTTGGCTTGGGGCGTGCTTTTGGTGTTGCTGGTATCGCTGGTCGTTTTCAGCTTTTTGTACCAAGACTTCATCAAGTCTGAGTTTGAAGCGATGAAGGGCTATTTGTCACGACAGTCCACCGTCGGCGCCAAGGAGACCGCTCCCGCTGCGGCCACGCCTTCTGTGGGCATGTCCAGCACGGCGCAGTTGCCGGTGAAGCCGGATGAATCGCTGATCCCGGAGAAAGAAGCCCTGATCAAGCCAGAGCCTGCCGCCCCTGCTGCCCCGCCTGCTGCGACGACAGCGGAGACCAAACCGGCGGTGAACGCGCCAACCCCAGCCGTCACGCCCCCGCCGGCCCCTGCAGCCCCGCCGCCTGCGCCTGTGCCCTCCGTAGCCAAAGCAGAGCCTGTCCCGCCGCCCCCGAGCGATGACAGGGCCTGGGTCGACAAGCTGCCAGCCACGGGCTGGGTGCTGCAACACGCGGCCTTTGATACCCAACAGGAAATGGAAGTGTTCCAGTCCAAACAGGCGGCCTTCAAGGACGCCAAAATCATCAAAACCAAGCGCAAGTCGGGTGCCGCTTACTACATTTTGATCACAGGCCCCTATGCCACCCGTCAAGAGGCTGAAAACTTGATCAAGACCCAGCCAGCCATGGCCAAATCCTGGCTCAGGGCGATCAAGTCCATCAAAACCCAATTGCAGGACTGAGTCAACTTCTTGGGTTTCGTGTCGATAGCTTAGAGGGGGATATTCCGCATGAGTGAAGACATTATTCGAAGTACCAAAGAGCATGAGGTGGTGATTCCTGAGGGATCCATCAATGCCAAAAGCAAAAGCAGCTCCGTCGGGACCGCCAGTCCTGAGCCCGAGCACATCGAAAAAGTCAGCAACACCCACGAGATCGTGGATCGCCGTGTTTCCGTCGACGAGTCGCGTGCTTCCGGCAGTGAGAACGTCAAGCTGGATGGACAACCCTCAGCCGGTGACAACCGTGTGCTTCTGCCAGAGGAAAAGCTGGAAGAAAACCGAATTCGTCTGCCGGATGAGTCGATTGACGAAAACCGAATCCCTGTAATTTCCGATGTCGTGGATGATGGCGACAATGTTTTGGTGGTGTCAGAAAAGGGCGTCACCGAGAACCGGGTCAAGCTTCCAGCGAACACGCAGGAATTGCACGATCCAGTCTTGGTTCCCGAGAGCGAACCGCCGCCCCCGTCCCCAAGCCTGCCCCCTGAAGTTTTGCCTGAACACCACAGTGAAACTGCAGATGTTCCTCAAGTTGCCGCCTCCTTAGTCGATACACGTAGAGAAGAGTTCGCAGGCCGCGTGGTTAAGCTTCGTGAAGAAGTAGACCATTTGAATCAGCGCCTGGATCGACTCGAAAAGTAATTCAAAGGAACTCATATGGCGCAAGAGAACACCAGCGACGCGGTCAGCGAATCGCCCTCGGCGGATTCCGCTGGGGCGGGCGCCGCCAAGCCTGAAGTGTCGGCATCGGCGCCTGAGGGTCTGTTGGACAAATCGGCTTTGGCCGAAGGCCTGGACCACCTGGAAGAGCAAGCAGCAGACTCCACCGAGGTCGCCAAGCAACTGGAAGAGCTGACCGGCGTGGTGCTGAGCTCGGCCGAGGTCTCGACCCGCTCGGCGTCTGTGGCGGCGAACATCAGCCAAGACATGCGCACGGTGATGGACCAAATCACCGAATCGCACAAGCGCAGCGTTCAGCACTCTCGCATCATTTTGGGCGGCTTGCTGGCTTTTTTGCTGATTGGCTTGGGCACTTTCTTCGCCATTGCCACCCGCATGCATCAAAACATCCGCCAATTGGATTCGATGTCGTTGGCCGTGGGCAAGCGCGTGGTCGAACTCGACGCCACCGTGAATGCTTTTGTCGATACCAGCCGCACCTTCAATGATTTGAATGAAAAGCTGGAAAAGCAAGCTGAATTGCAAGGCAAGCTTGAACAGCGTTTTGAGGAGATCCAAAAAACGATGGCGGCTGTGCCCAACTTGGTGGCTGACCAATCCGGCAAAACCTTGGACACCAAATTACAAGGCCTGCAAAAGCAAATTCAGGCCTTGGAAACCAAGGTGCAGGATTTGTCCAAACGCCCTCAACCCAACCCGGGCCCCAGCCAGCAGGCTGTGATTTCCGAGATTCAAAAACTCAAGAAGGATTTGGACACGGCCAATGCCAACGCCAAAGCGGCTGCTGCAGCGGCGGCCCAAGCACAGGCGCAAGCCAAAGCCAAACCCGAGCCTAAGCCGGATCCCAAGCCAGAACCCAAACCTGAGCCCAAGCCAGAGCCCAAGCCAGAGCCCAAGCCTGCGGAAGTGAAACCACCACCGCCGCCGCCTGTGCCTGCGATGCCACCGGCGCCCTCACCGCGCGACAAGATGCTGGTCTACCCGCGTCCCAACACCAACAACGGCACTCAGTGAAGCGTCCTGGCTTGAAAGCTTGACGCGCTGGCCGTCAGCCAGTGATCCTGGAAAATCAGCGGCTGGCCTTTCAAGGCTTCTGCGTTGTCGGCATGGCGCAAGCTTCCTTGGGCCACGGTTGGATACAGCGCAGACAAGGGGCGAGTCTCGGCATGGCTGACGCGGCGCATCACATGGCGCAGCGACAGCTCCGAGGGCGCGTGCAGTCCTGCGGCCTCCAGCAATTCTTTGAGGGACTCCAGTGTGTTGCGATGGAAGTTGCGTACCCGCTGGGCTTTGTCTGGCACCACCAAGGCCACTTGGCGCTTAGGATCTTGGGTGGTGACGCCGGTCGGGCAATTGCCTGTGTGGCAGGTTTGGGCCTGAATGCACCCCAGGGCGAACATGAAGCCGCGCGCGCTGTTGCACCAGTCGGCGCCCAGCGCAATCACACGCACCATGTCAAAGGCGCTGACAATTTTGCCGCTCGCGCCCAAGCGAATGTGCTGGCGCAAATCCAGTCCGAGCAGGGTGTTGTGCACCAGACGCAAGCCCTCTTGCAAGGGCGTGCCCATGTTGTCGGAGAACTCCAGCGGGGCGGCGCCCGTGCCGCCTTCCGAGCCGTCCACCACGATGAAGTCGGGCAGGATGCCGGTCTCCTGCATGGCTTTGGCAATGCCGAACCATTCCCAGGGATGGCCTATGCAAAGCTTGAAACC
>JACCDW011327509.1_pt1 | contig 14483 bp, 24 predicted proteins | sample 7449781 | NCBI WGS metagenome assembly JACCDW01 (sample SAMN15323449, study PRJNA562643) | freshwater metagenome | isolation source: river surface water | place: USA:Blue River Watershed | collected 2017-08-18
AAGTCCGTCGTCCAAAGGAATATGCACTTCTCTCTTTTTCAACAACATATTTTGATTGGTGTTGTTTGTTTGATCGAGTTCTGCTGAAATTTCATCAGACACTTCGTAGCCTAGGATGCTACTTTGGTCAACTAGTTTTAATAAATTATCGTCGCCAAATCCTCCTAGACTGTCAACAATGTAATCATTTAAAGTCTGCTCGGCATTACGAATTTGTAACTGTCCGTTGACTCTTTCTAGTACAATCTGATATGTTTTTTCTTCTTCTGCATTCACCGATTTAATCAATGCAGAAACAGATTCTTCAATGTCAAACTGATATTTATTTACTAGACCGTCGATCCATTTTAGTCTTGGTTCGGTAATCGACAGTAGCCAAACTCGTTGCTCTCTGTCAAATCGAATTTGTCCGTGAACATTTTTTCCGCTTTCCTTAATATCATCGATCATTTTTGAATCATAGGGAAATCGAAGTTGAATTTGATTTCCTACCAGTTTAATAGATCTGCTACGATCAACAGATCTAACTGGAATCCTATAGTGTCCGTTATCTTCGTGAAATCCTATGTCGATGTCATACTTGGCAAACTGTCTTTTGTATTTGACCACTAGTTTATGTGCCAACAGTGCCTGCTTGTCTGTATAGCCGACACCTCTGTTGGTTTGCTCAGCTAAACTACCTAAGATCTGTACATCATATCTGGCCAGACTAAAACTCATATTCTTACCTTTTAGTCCTACATAGCCGGCTAAAATTTCTATATAATCTTCGATATAGGGTAGAATTTTTTTCTGCATAGATTTGAGTATAACTGATTTATTTTAAAAAGTCAAAAAAAATACCCAGCCTGGCTGGGTATTAAAGTTCAGCAATGAAGCTGAACAGGAGCTATCAAAAATTGCTGTCAAAGACTTTTGTTTCCGGTGTAGCCAGGCCGGCCAACATCTGATATTGATCCCAAGCATGTTTAACTGTTGGATTGTTGTCGTGGTCTTCAGGAAGCAACATGGTTTCTAGCCAGTAATAGGGCAACCTACCAGGGTTTGCACCAAATTGTCTAGGTTGATGCAGTCTTCCTGTAGACTTTAACCCGATGCAAATATCCCTGACAGCCTGTTCATCCTCTGCAGGAATCTGCGACCATTCGGGCATGGACCAAATATTGGCGTAGGAATGATAGCCTCTCCAGATACTAGACCACTGTTGATCGTCATCAGGATCAAAATCGGTCCTGGCAATAACTACCAGAATTTCATCGAGTGCAACTCGGCCCTCGTATATATCTCGAACACACCTACTCAGACTTAGTCCTATTTTCATTAGTATTCTCCGTTTCGTACTGTACAAGTAAACGATGCAGTGGGTCCATTTGTTTACTAAACACTTCTGGAACTCCCCTAGCGGCTGCTTCCATATCCCAACCAGTTGGATAATGCCTTAGACAAAATTGTGCATTATCTCTGACTTTACTAGGCAATCTAGGATAAACCTTAGGGTCTAGTAGATCTCGTAAAAATTCTCTAGTCTGCCATACCGCACGAAATCTTTCGTCAGGTAATGTCATGTTCAGCTTTCCACTTTAGAGCCTTGGCTTTTGCACCTTCAGGATCGCGGCGGAATTCGTCAATGGCGTGTTTCAATGCTTCTTCAACAAACTGATTAAAAGTCATATCACGCTCGTGTGCGGCCAACATGATTTTCAGTAACTCGCCGTCTGGAATATCTAAAGGAATAGTAATACGGTCATCGTACTCTTTGCCAAGAAAAATAGCGCGAGCTTTTTCGAGCCAGTCCTCATCGGTTTCAAGGTCTGTAAATTTAACTTCGTCCCAGGCAAAATCATCGATGTTCCGACGCTTCATTTCGTCATCAAAAACTTTTGCATAGTCCGGATTAATCATTCGATATGATCGTTCATTGCGATAGTCGTGGGCCTGTACTTCGTAGACTTCCTGGGTTTGGGTATCAAAGGTAATTGTAAGGGTGGCACCATCTTGATTGCCGTCCCAGCTGTCTAGAGTATAGGCATTATCGCCAAAACAGTTCCAACAGAATTGACTACCTTCGGTGATACGGTAGTCGACTGTTTCCATCCATTGCTTAAGAGTGATCATTTTTGTGTTCCTTTGCTAGTTCGCACATGAGTTCAAAATGTTCGTATGCTTGTTGCACACTAGGATTATACATAACTTTTTTAGCTTCGTCAATTAATGCCTTAGATCCCGCTTCGGCAATATCGTGTGCACTTTTGATACTTAGTGTAGCCAGGTCGTCACCAAACTCTTTGGCCAGCTTTTTCCAGGCTTTTCGTTGTCCTTCAGTCAGCATTGCTCGCTGGGGCCGCATTTCACTGGCTTCTCTGATTGCCGTACACATAGCATCTTCAGCTATACGACTAGCCGCAATCAAGGCAGCATAATTAGGATCAATATTATAGCGGCGGCTACTGCCTCCGGGATAAACAAGAACCAAATGTGCGCCTTTTGGAAACGAATCCAAAAGTTCATTATCATATTCCGAAACAGGTACATACCTACGACCTTTCTTTTCGTAAAAGATTTTTTTCATACATAAAATCCTGCACTACGCAATTCGCTCAATGAGCTGTTGCGATTTTTAGGGTCAACTGTCAATTTAATAATCTTACCACTATCCAACTTGTCGCTTAAATCTTTGGCTTCTTTAAGGCCCAGGCTAGGCAGTGTAACCGATCGAATGGCCTTGATCAGTGCAACACGATTGGCGCCGGGTTGACGACCAGAAATGCTAATAATAGCATTGTACTCACCGGTCAAGAGGGCAAAGAAAATCTGTCCTTTAATATCCGGATCTAGCACACTTGAGATCTTCTCCCATAATTTCATGCCATCGTCGGTGCCATAGGCTTCCGTGATGCTACGAATAAAATTGATACCACTTTGTATGATATCTTCTCTGTGTTCGTTAGGAATCATCTTTGCCGGTCTCAATCATTTTAACTAGTTTTTGATTACGATAGTCCTGTTCTTTACGCTCACGCTTTTTATCGTCGCTGAGTCTGAGCATACGATCATAATCCCGGGCCCATTTAACACCGTTGATCCAGGAACGCAGGTCGTCTATGGTGCCGCAAAACATTTCAGCGTCTCGAGCATAGATAGGCAGGCTGTCTTGATCTTTTGGTTTGACTGCTACATAATCAACCCCTCGTTCGGCGCCCCAGCCATGCTTAGGATAGCACATCATAAAACCTAGTAGACTCAAATCTTCTTCGAGACGACGAACTTGAAGTACAGTGTTATATCCAGACATGCTGTCTCCTAATTACCAGCTACTATTATAAAACACTTTCAGGCCTGAGAACAAGTCGGCACGAGCACGACGGCAGAATTCTAAATCATGTTCCTTGTAGTAATCGTCAGAATTATTCCCAAAGAAGAATCCTTGAGTGTTAGGAAGTAGGCCTTCTGTTACAACTTGCTCAAGCTCGTCAATATCTTCTCGAGTAAGCTCAAGTTCTACACCATTAAAACTACTGCCCCATTCCGAGTCTTCGGGCTTTTGACCTTGTGCAGTCAGTTTGCGAATCCAAAGTTGTTCCATCCAGCCCTGCAGGTTGGGATGCTTACGCCAATAGGCAATTTCAATTGGCTTGGACATGTTAGGATTAACAAGATCTCCGTTTTCAAAGTCAGCGCCTTCGTAGAACTCATCACGCTGTCCGGCACGAGCGGCAATGTAAGCATACTGATCGAGACCCATGGTTTACTCCTGCTTCAAACAAACAAATTTAACTTCTTTAGTGGTACGCTTGCCCAATGCTTCGCTTTGCTTGCCAGCGGCTAGACATGCGGCTTCGGTTTTAAATCCAGGTACACTGGTTAGTGCCATGCTGTCTTTTTCGCTGAGCATGCCAGCATGAAGAAATAGTACTAGAACCCAAGTCATTGTGCAACCTTTACAACTTGAAAACCTTGATCTTCAAAAAACGGAACTTCGCTTTCGTCACAATCAAACAAGAAAATATCGTAATCCCACACTTGATACATTTGAACACCTATCTAAAATTTATCGAAAGAGGACTTATATCACGCATCCGACACACTTGGTGCCACGCATCCGAATGCCTCTTACGCACACGGCAGGGGTTAACTATTAAGCAGACTTCATGCAAGTAGTCTGAGCCAGCGCCTTCCAACGCAGAGGAAAGCTCTTACGCAGGTCTGCAATCTTGGTAGCCATACGCAGGCTCATTTCGCGCAGACGATTCTTGTTCTCGTCCATGAAGTCAACGATCTCGTCTTGCACCACAGGATCAAAATCGTACCCGTCAAACAGCTCGCCAGCCTTGGCAATCTGGCGAATACGCAGGATCTTGTCACGCATGGTGTCCAAGGTCAGATCCAGATAGTGGCAACGGCTCTGCAGGGCTTCCAGGTGATCCTTGAGCTTCTGGCTCTTCATGCCATCGAACTTGAGGTTAGTGATGAAAATCACAGAACCTTTGAACTCGAACTGGTCAGGAATGCCTTCGCGACGCAGAGTGCTAGACTCAGCAAGCCAAGAAATCTTACGCTTCTTGCCCGAATCCAGTGCACCCTTCAGCAGGTTCAACGATACATCGTCCAGCAGGATGCTGTCGCAGTCGTCAAACACAACCATGCAGTTGGGGTCCGAATACTTGTACAGAGTCTGGTACAGGCCGATAGGAGTAGCCGAGCCCTTAACAACTTCAGCACGGAGGCGCTTGCCAGCCAGCTGGTCCAAGAGGGTAGCCTTCTCAACTTCGCGCTCAACGGAGAAGGATTTGCCAACACCAGGAGGGCCGCTGACAATCATAGCACGGATGTCGCCGCTGATAGCAGCCTTAGTCATGTCCGTAAGGATCTCAAAACGCTCGGCAATTTCAGCCATGCGCTCTTCGTCAGTTTGAGTTTGCGCCACTTCGGGGATCGCAACAGTGACAGCATCGCTACCAGTAACAAACTCGTAGTCGCCGGGGCCGTCAACTTTGATACGGATCTCGTCAGGGAAACCGTCGTAAGTACCGCCATTCAAGACAGTAACATAACCACCTTTGGCAGTCTTCTTGTATTGCTCAACAAGGGCAAAGACCTTGCCAGCGGCATCAAAGGTGCGATACATACCAGTCTTGATGCGAACGAATGCTTGCGACATAAAAGCTCCTTTGTGTGTCTGTATGCTATCTATTATATGATCTTTTGGATAACCCGTCAACCTTTTGGGTTTCTGCGTTTTGTTGCATTTCTGCAACACACCCGGGCTAACGCTGTTTTTTCAGCATGTTTGTATTGTAGCAAAAGGCTAGAAACCCGTCAACCTGGCGGGTTTTAGTAAAAAGTATTAGAATAATACTAAATTAATACTAAAATATTATATAATAATTAAGTATTACATTCAATATTAATGGGTTTATAGCATTCTTTTAAATTAAGCCATTTATATGCTTCACCCGGGCCGGTATTTTTTAAATATTTTTCATATACTGGATTCAGTTTTCTTCTATACCACTGAAACATTGAAGATGTAGGTAAATTATTTTTTAGAGTAAATGCCCAATCTTTACTGTCAGTAAATGCACCCATGGACCAGAGATAATTAAAATGACTGTCAGCGGCGCGGCGCATTTCTGGTGTAGGTCCACTGCCAAAAAAGAATGAAGATATTAGCATCAAGGCATGATTTTGCGTCATACGCAAACCATTCCAGGCACAAAATACTTCATCAAACTTTTCATCGTACCAGAATACTGGCCGGGGGCCCAATAGGCTTAATAGAACATATTCAGATTGCATCATATTCTAACTGTGGTTTGGTCCAATCAATTTGTGCACCTGCTTCCTCGATCATTTCAAGTAATTCCGTAGCAGGACGATATCCATATACCATATATTTTACCATACGAGGTACAATATGACTGGGTAAAGATTTTTGTGCGAGTCTGAGTGTTTTTGATTTAATATCGAGAATGGTTTCTGGGCCTACCTTTATACGGCGGCCGTCAGTTACCAATTGACAAACTGTAAAATCAAAACCGTCGATTATTTCCTCTGCACTATTAAAAAATCTACGCCTGATTAACTGTATATTGTGTGTATCAGTGCCTTCATAGTATTTGTAGCTAACGGCATTATCTGTAGAATATACTTCGCTACAGCCTAGGGCAACTACTAGATTTCTAGCATGATCAAACTGTTCCGGACTGGAAAACCAAAAATCCCAATCGCTATAATCAATTTTTTGACCTAGGTAAAATTTGCGTACAGCACCGCCGGCCAGCCACGGGCCTTTGTCAATATCTAAATCAAGATATTCTAGTAATCGTGATCCGAAATTATCAGAGACTAAAAGACGGTCAGCAGTATTAGGCAACGAAGCCTTAGCTGTGGGCTTGGCTTCAAATGGTCCGTTAAAGATTTCTAATAGCGAAGCCATTATACTAACTCCTCTACTATGCCTAGAATTTCTGCGCCTACCAGCAGTACGCCGCCAGCAATTAACCAACCTTCGCCAACGGCGTACCCGGCAAAAATTATACTACTGCCTGCAATAATGCGTAGTGTGCTTTTTATAAGGCTAACATAAAAATGTCCGCGACTAGTATCTTTGGGTTGAATATTAATCATAGGTGGATGATGTGGGCATCTGCCCTGTAGATAATCGCAATCGGGTTGATATTCTTCATGGCATAGTTTACATTTTGTCATATTAAACTTGGGGAGCAAGAGCCAAATGTTTACAATTACCACGGAAAGTAAAACCTGGGCAACTGCAAACCCAATTTCCGTCTGCACGAGTCAGATTATATACTGCACCTTTACTGCCTGCAACCTTAATAGTTTCCGGTTCAGTTTCGATATTTTTAATAACCTTAAAGGTGCGACCACGACGGTCAAATCCAATTGGGTTCTTAAAGGTAAATTTCTTCCCAGTACCAAACGGAATGTACGCCTCCATTTTTGTCATAGAATCATTGACAAAATAAATATGGTTGGGCGTATTCGATGTGGACCAAACAGTGGTTTCTTGTACAATTTTCATACCTGTATTGTAGCAGAATAAAGACCCTAGGTCAACTAAGGGTTTTTAGTACTTAGGTATTGCTTTTTAAGTAATGCCGGTATTCTCGCTTGAGCCACCAGCGGTAACGGTTAAAGTATTGAGGTAGATCGTGATCCCTAGGCAGGTGCCAGGCATCGAGTTCATCTAGATGTTCATGCCATCTCTGTCGTAACCATTGCCTAAAAGACATAGCGTTCTCCTCTATTTTGGAAGTATTTTACCTGTAAAAGTGAGATCCTGTCTACCTGGATTTGGCTCATACCAACCGTTTCCGGTGTAGACATTTAAAACATCCTGAAAGTATTCTTCATACATCTGAGCCACTCGATTGAGACTAAAGTTTTCTACTGCCCAGGTACGACAATTTTCGGGTTTGATTCGGTCGATGTTCTGTGCGGCCCAGACAAATTGTTCAAAAGTTCTGCAACGATAACCAGTAAGACCGTTGATGTTGTTTTCAGTAAACGAACCCCAGTCTGTGCTGATTGTAGGTGTACCCGACATTAACATTTCAATCTGCACACCCCCAAATGGTTCAACATACATACTGGGAACGAAAGCAGCACAAGCGCGACTCATTAGCCTCTTGCGTGTTTCAATATCAGCATAGCCAACAAATTCAACATGGTCAGGCGTTGACTTATAGCCCATGTCTTGAAGACTGCCCTGCCCGGCGATTTTTAATCTTGCACCAATGGCTTCTGTGGCCTGGATTGCAACATTGACGCCTTTACCATCATATACTCTACCAACAAACAAGAAGTAATCTTCTTTGAGATGCGGTACATATTCAAAATCATCAGAGTCAAAATAATTAGGAATAACAACATCATACCAATCCTGTTTACAACGACCAACTGCCTCTAGTCCATAGTAGGCGTGATAGATAGCATAACTTTCAAAAATTTTAAATCTTGCAAAATGGCCGCCCGCATATCCAATTCCTGGTTCAACTACAATCATATCTGGATGTGCATCGCAGATAGGTTTATGCCCATATCCCCAGAATGGCAGTAGGAAATCGTGCTTCTTTTTTCTCAGACCGATTTCTCTAATAGCATTAGCATAGAATGTTTGGTAAGCATGATCATTCATGTCAAACTTAAAAAAGTTTTTCTTCCAGTCGTAATTACCGTAGGCCTTTTCTAGATCATCGTTGCCGATGACATTAACATGCTCGTCACAGACGACATCGCTGTCGGGGTGCCCATAATGAATAATCTCGTGCCCGCGAGCTTTCATCATCTTACCAAACTTCCAAACTTTTTGTGTGTAGGCACAGGCGTTGTAGGCCTTGTTAGTTACTGTATGTGGTAGTCCTAAAATATGAAATCTCATTTTGCTTTTGTCCTATATACCTGACTAGCGGTATTTACTTGCGATCTCATTTGGATCAGTTTTAATATTTCCGGATCGTTGGCCTGTTCTTTATAAGGTGCATACAGTGCCTTGCTTCTGGTATCAGCATCGGTCACTGGATCGGTCAAATAGTAAATGGCCAAACTTTGACGCATAACTCCACTGGGACAACTTAAATGCTCAGGCAGTCCATGCCAACTGTGCTGTGTAGTGTCAAATAATACTGCACGGTTAAAACGATTTTCCACTACAGTTACGCACTCTTTTGGTTGATTGGTTTCTGGATTATGACTCCACAGTTCAAGGCCGCCGCCCCAGTCACTCTGCCAACCCGGTGTAATATAAACAATTAAATTGTAATGTCGTTCTAGTTTTAATTTAGGATGTATACTGTAATCTAAATGCACATTTAGCTTGCCGCTAGTGCTGTGGCTGTGCCATCCTCCACCGTGTAGTCCGATATCGGCAAAAACACGACTATTTCCGCTGATTTGTTCGATTATATTTTCAAACTCTGAACTACACAAATAGTTAAAAACCTGATAGGTAGTAGGAGGAAAAGCATCCCAGCTGTTACAGGCTTTCTTGCTCTCTATAGCATTATTATAGTGTGCATTCCAACTTGGGTCATCATAGTGCCTAGGGAACTCGGACACTAAAGATTCTAGTACATCGCTGGTAAAAAAGTCATCAATGACCGCATGGCTAAATGGTTCTGCATTGACAAATTGTTGATTGAGAAGTTTCCAATTTTTGTCATTGATATATTTCATTGATTGTTTCCTAATAGATCAAGTACCTGATCAGCTACTTGATCAGAATTAAATCTATTTACACATTCAATATCCCCCCGGTGACAAATAAATGTTGTACAGGGTACAGGATTTTTTACATGGCATCCGTAGCAGTCAATATCAGCAGCAATAGGAACGAATCGTCCTTTTGACCGTAGTGGGCGTCGGTACTCTTCTCGTACACTAGTATACAAAACTAGCATGTCTGTTTCTGTGGCACTGGCCACATGGGCAGGGCCAGAGTCAACTCCCATATAAAGTTTTGAACGAGCAACTAATTCTTTAAGTTGTGGAATTGAAAAAGACCCGCGAGCATCCACTAGACGACTATGTCCAGTAAAGGCCGGCTCAGTTACACCACCAACCTGTACTATATATAGATCTGTAGAATCTATAATCTTTTTTACAACACCTCTCCAGAAGTTCTCTGGTATGTTCCTACTAGGCCAGGGATACTTTCTTTGATGTAGAATAACAAAGTCACCAATGGTACTGATTAATCTGTTAACACGAGCAATATCTTCTTCTTTTGGGTGCAGTTCGAGACTACGATCAAAGTCGCAGTGCCCAATGGCCTCCATTGCGTATGCATCAACGGCATGCATGTTCGGGGATCGTTCATAGACTAGGTCAAGGTCGATAACACGGTCATATCTTTTTTTATCTTCTTCGCTGGGAAGCCCAGAGTAAACTGTTCGAATATAAGGATTATTTTCAATGTATTCTCTACATTGATTTATTACAAAAAAATCAATGTCGCACTCGCCATTGTGGTCTTGATAAATTTTTCTGACAATTGGCGTAGTCATTAAGACATCGCCGCCTGCAGATTGTCGATTAATTAAAATGCTGGGTCTCATAATTTGGTATAAATTTTATCGTATAGCGTAGGATCGCCTGTTTCGTTTGCTGTTTTAATTATAGTATTTTTAAACTGCTGATCAAAATTATCTGAGCTCTTTCTAGCCAGATCCAGGGCCATACGAGCCAGGTCGTCTCGATTGTTCAAGAAAAAGTGCATGATCATTAATTGAGATCCTTCACTGACTCTGCCAGGCAGATGTTTGATAAAAAATTCAGCATCCCGATCATTTAAGTAATAGGGCACATTAAAAGAACCATGGAATCCAAATGTCTCCCTGCGGCCAGGAAAATGTTCATGACTAAATTTCTGTGCCACTGACTCGTCGGCAATTTTAATGCCCATACTGGCTAATTGCTCTTTGTAGAATACTCCAATATATAAATCTTCGTACATAGGAAGATCATGCTTACGAACAATTTTTTTGTCTTTAAGAGCATTGAGCAGCCGACGACTTCTCAGACTAAATCCGCCGTTGCCTACTTTAAACCCCGGAGGATGATGTGGCCAGGGCCAGATAGCACCAATGTAATCATAGTTTAAAAAATCATCTGTCCAATATTGAGAATTAATTGCCAGACCGTCATATTGAACTACAAGAACATGTTCTGTGCGAATGAAAGGCCACAGGTGTTTGACCATAATATCGTTATAGTCGTTTATATCAATGGGGTTGATATCAATCCAACGACCGTCGGGATAGATGTTGCGATCACTGAGCACCACAACTTCACGGCAGGGTATTTGATCTAAGGTCAATTCTATAGCACGACGAGTTAGTTCATGTGCATAAGTATCAACCGTTAGTATTGTAATATCTTTGGTGTTCATTAAAAATTAGAATAACGACCTTTTTTATCGATTTCTTCTTGTGTGCGTTTACGAACAATAAATTCAATAGCACACTCGCTTATTCCGTGATAGGTCTGATCGTAACGCTCAACACCATAAAGATAAGATGCGTTTACTAATTCAATTTTAAGAACTTCGATTTCTCTGCGAAACTGATAAAGAAAATCAATAAGATTTATACTAACTGGACTCCAGCTTTCTTTTTTAAGTATTGACCAACTGGTGATGTGCTGGTTAGTAAATTCACTGGGGAATCGACCCTGCTCGTATAGATCCTCGTCGGGTATGGTTGTAATAATATGACCACCAGGTCGACAGATTCTAATCCAATTTTTGTATGCCTCAATAGGATTCATCAAGTGCTCTAGACAATGACTACTGTGCACAAAGTCGTAGGTGTTATCTGCAACAGTAGCCATAACCTGTGCGTCACCGTCGGGAATGTCCCAGGCTTTTACATCTGTGATTAAGGGAAATTGTTGACGATATTTTCCTAGACTGTCAGCACCAGCACCAATATCGATGCCCGATCCTCTAAAGTAAGTGTTGGCAAATCTTACATCGTGTAGTCTGCGTATTAGTGATTTACTGGTTTCGTTCATATTTTAATCTTTAACTAATTGTCCATTGGGTCCAATGTTACCGTGGATTCCAATGATATCTCTTTCAATAACTTTGTTATGATCCAAGAATTTATAAAGCAGATGTTCTATGTCTACATAGCCACCTTGCAGTATACGAGACTGCATAAATCTTAGTCCTTGATCATAGACTTGAATTATTTCATCGGTTAGCGAAGTAGGCCAACTCCAAAGTCTACTCATAAACTGCCTAGGAACCTGTGTCAGAGATATATCAAATTGACTGCCCCTGCTTTTACTAACACTTATGTTAGTCTGAATATTGTACTGATCGTAATAGCCAATATCAAAATCATCAGACAAAAGATAGCGACCACTAATTTTAAAAATTCGTTGACTGTTGGCTAGCTGATCGGTGTCGTGATGTAGCATTTTCAATGCTTTACCAAAACACATGACTTCTGTGACATTTTTTACTACATCCCAGTTGTCGGTACTATGATAAAGAGACTGTACTGCGCCGTCGGTGGTAAAGTCGATTAGATAATCAACAGACTCGGTTATCTTCTGAGATTGCTCGGCAGTAAGGGGCAAAGCAGCCATTTCAAGAAAAATAATTTTACTGCCCGGCGCTTTTTCTTTAATCCTATTAACAGTTGCTAAAGTTTGAGTTAGACGATCTTGACTGTTAAAAACACCAAACTTGGTATTGATTGCACTGGTGACTAAAAAAGTATTTTTACTCATGCTCAGGCACTTTTTGCTTCCATGTATTCTCTGAGAGCTCGGATGGCCTTACGACTGGTATCGTAGACATATTCTTTAACGCCGTCTTCGGTGGTAATTATCAGGATAAAGCCATTTTCAACGCGGCGCACTTCGATTGATTCAAACATAATGTTTCCTAGGTGATTAATATTTGCTATATTAGCAAAATACAGCTAGGAAAGTCAAGAAAAACGGCGGTAATTTAATAAATTATCTTTTTTCTCTGCCAACATTTGCTCTAGCAGACGAATCATTGCCGGGTCGAATATTAACTCGTTTACCGGTTACTGCACTAGGGGCAGCAATTTTTGGAGCCAGCGCCGGCTCAGTTGAACGCTCGTCTTCAACATCTTTGGCACCATTGCGTAGTATCTTAAAAGTAAAGTTACCTTTGATGCCAGTACTGTAATAGGTTTTACTGGCGCTGAAACTAACTCCAGTAACGGTGTCGCTGGGCCACTTGGTTGTAAAGTTTTCTAACATCCATTGATCACCTTTTTCACTGGCCTTAGTGTAGACTTGAATCAGTGCACCATTGTTCAGAATTTCACTGGCTGCTTGTCCAAAATTGGTATGTTGATTTACATGCTCAGCTACCTTATGAGCCACAGCGGCAATACTGTGAAAGTACATGTTAACGCTATCGGGTTTATCAGTCTTTCTTCCAGATATCAGTGCCTTGAGTTTGTCACTGCCCAGCAGTTTTCCTTTTTCCAAAGGCATAGGCGGCATGTTTTTAAAACTACGAATAGTTTCAATATCGTCTTCGTCGATGATATTAAACCTAACTCCAAGTTTTAGAGGAGCACCACTTTGTCCCCCCGATTTGATATCATTGATTAGATCAATGACTTCAGAATGTTTTTCTAATAGATCAGGATTTGATGTTTTCAATTCGTCGGCAGCGTCAACAATATTTTTAGCACTGGCTTCGGCTCCTTTAGCGCCTTTACTGCTGACTTTAATCTTTCTACCGTCGGGTGCAATTAAAATGCTATCACTGAGACCTTCAGTTTTATCATTGCCAAAGTTGATTGTGGTTCCGGCAAATCCTCCAACACCTAAAAACTTTTGAGCTGCATCGCCGGCATTGCCCGTATAGTTTCCGGTGTGTAGTGCAATTGGATGTAGTAGTTCGCAGAAATAGTCTCTAAAAGCAGTAAAGCTCAAACTAGGATCAGCGGGTATTGCAATAGGCAACTTCTGCCCGGCTGCTATGGCCTGTGCTACTTTAGTCAACGAACTTTCTTCGCCAAACTTTGCGGCAATCTGTTCTACGATTCCTGCTGGCGACTGATCGTTGCCATCAGTTAAAATATCTTGTGGGGTCATTCCGGCCTGTGTTTTAGCCGCTGCCTTGCTGTTATATCTGTAACCAGGAATACCAGTCTGGTTATTCCAGTCGTTTTGTGTTGGGTCCGGCTTAACCATTTTGTATGGTTTAACAAAAGCCAACTTGGTTTTATCGGGTTTATCAAAAATAGCAATGCCAAAAGCTAGATCTTTTGGGCCAAATTTACCAATAAGATCAACATAGGCATCAGGAATATTAACTAGCTCTTTAAGAGCTTCAACCATTTCTTCGTAACTGCCAAATTGGATGCGATCCTGTGGATAAAAACTTACGCTGTTAACATAAATTTTATCTTCGGGATTTGTAGTGCTGACAAATTCTTCGCCGGCACGGCGAGCACCTAGACCGCGACTTTCGGTCAACATAACAATGTTAATTAAATCTCTCATACTATTATTTAGTTTTGGTTGTTTGCAACCCAGCTATGAGGTCTTTGTGAACACGATACTTTAACTGCTCTAACTCGTTTTCAAATCGGCCACAGATATCGTTGAGTTTATTATCAGGTGAACAGTAGAGTTCAACACTGAGCAGAGCCGAAAGACTTTCAAGACGATCTTTAGATTCTTGTATATCAAAAATATAGGCACAGACTCCACTGTTTCGAAGTCCGTGCCATTCTAACAATAAATTCTGAGCTCTAACTTGTTGTGCTGTCACTTTAGATTGTGTAGTCTTCCATTCCGGCACATTTAAGTCTTACTAGATGTCCCTGCATAAAGTTCTTGCTTTCTAATCCTTTAAGGATACCCAAGTACTTATTACGCAAAAGGGCCACGCTATTAATTATGGTTTCATAATCAATAACTTCATCTTCGCCGTCGACATACTTTTCAGCATCTCTGCTGGT
>JACCDW010679704.1_pt1 | contig 14481 bp, 14 predicted proteins | sample 7449781 | NCBI WGS metagenome assembly JACCDW01 (sample SAMN15323449, study PRJNA562643) | freshwater metagenome | isolation source: river surface water | place: USA:Blue River Watershed | collected 2017-08-18
GAGAAAGCTCACGCAGCTTGGCCACCCGGTCGCGCAACAGGGCCACGGCCTCGTCGATTTCCTGTTCGGTGGTGAAGCGGCCGATGGTGATGCGAAGGCTGGAATGCGCCAGTTCGTCGCTCCGACCCAAAGCACGCAAGACATAGCTGGGTTCGAGCGAGGCCGAGGTGCAGGCCGAACCCGAACTCACCGCGATGCCCTTGACGCCCATGATCAGCGACTCCCCTTCGACAAAGTTGAAGGAGATGTTGAGGTTATGCGGCACCCGGCGCTCCATGTCGCCGTTGATGAAGACCTGCTCCATGTCCTTCAGGCCGTCCAAGAGGCGGCGCTGCAGCATGCGGATGCGCTCGTTCTCGGCGCCCATCTCCTCACGCGCAATGCGGAAAGCTTCACCCATGCCCACGCACTGGTGGGTGGGCAGCGTGCCCGAGCGCATGCCGCGCTCATGGCCGCCGCCGTGCATCTGCGCCTCCAGCCGGACACGGGGCTTGCGGCGTACGTACAGCGCGCCGATACCCTTGGGCCCGTAGGTCTTGTGCGAAGCCAGGCTCATGAGATCGATGGGCAGTTCAGCCATGTCGATCACCACCTTGCCCGTCGCCTGCGCGGCATCCACGTGGAAGATGATTCCCTTTTCCCGGCACATCGCGCCGATCGCCGGGATGTCCTGGATGACACCGATCTCGTTGTTGACGAACATCACCGAGATCAGGATGGTGTCAGGGCGGATGGCGTCGCGCAGGGCGTTGAGGTCAAGCAGACCATCGGCCTGCACGTCCAGGTAGGTGGCCTCGAAGCCTTGGCGTTCGAGTTCACGTACCGTGTCCAGCACCGCCTTGTGCTCGGTCTTGACGGTGATGATGTGCTTGCCGCGCGCTTTGTAGAACTGCGCCGCGCCCTTGATCGCCAGGTTGTTGCTTTCGGTGGCGCCGGAGGTCCACACGATCTCTCGGGGGTCGGCACCGATGAGGGCCGCCACGTCTTCACGCGCCTTCTCCACGGCAGCTTCGGCTTCCCAACCCCAGGCGTGGGAACGCGAGGCCGGGTTGCCGAAGTGTTGGGTGAGCCAGGGGATCATGGCCTGGGCCACACGGGGGTCCACCGGGTTGGTGGCCCCATAGTCCATGTAGATGGGAAGGTGCGGAGTCATTCGGGGGGCTTACTTGGCGAAAGCCGAACCCAGTGCGAACACGGAATTCGGCGCGGTGACCTTGATGGGTTTGACCACCGGGGTGCTGGAGATGGCGCGCTTGACCGGGGCTTCCTCGATGGAGATGCCCTTGGCCAGTTGCTCGTCGACCAGGCGCTTGAGGGAGATGGAGTCGAGGTACTCGATCATCTTGGCGTTCAGGCTGGTCCACAGGTCGTGCGTCATGCAACGACCGGCTTCATCGCCCATGCAGTTTTCCTTGCCGCCGCAGCCGGTGGCATCGATGGGCTCGTCCACGGCCACGATGATGTCGGCCACGGTGATGTCTTCGGCCTTGCGGCCCAGCGAGTAGCCGCCACCCGGACCGCGGGTGCTTTCTACCAGTTCATGACGGCGCAGCTTGCCGAACAGTTGCTCCAGATACGACAGGGAGATCTGTTGGCGTTGGCTGATGGCGGCCAGTGCGACCGGGCCGTTCTGCGAGCGCAGGGCGAGGTCGATCATGGCAGTGACTGCAAAACGGCCTTTGGTGGTGAGTCGCATGGTGGTTCCTGGGCGTGGGCTCGAGCGCCCCAACCGGCGGATTCCGACTGGATTGCTCAAGTATAGAAGGGAAGTTGACTCCCTTAGTGGGATTATGGACTTGAAAAGTTCCTTTGTCCAAGACAACTTCGTCGAAATATTTCCGATCGCCCAGATAGTCCACCGCTATCGCCGCCCCTCACGGCAGGACCGTCAACCCCCTTTGCCCACCAGCGGCACCACCGAGTTCTGCCCGGCAGCCCCAAAAGCCTGCTCCTTGATCAGTGCCAACTGGTCGCGCACCCGCGCAGCCTTTTCGAACTCCAGGTTGCGCGCATGCTCCAGCATCTGCTTTTCCAGGGCCTTGATGCGTTTGCCCAGGTCTTTTTCCGACATCGCCTCGACCTCGGCAGCCGATTGGGCGTTGCGCAGATCGTCGCGTGCGGTCTTGTCGCTGACCACCCCATCGATCATCTCGCGCACCTGCTTTTTCACGCTGCGCGGGGTGATGCCGTGTTCGGCATTGAAGGCGATCTGCTTGGTGCGGCGACGCTCGGTCTCGTCGATGGCGCGCTTCATGGAATCGGTGACCTTGTCCGCATACAGGATGGCCATGCCGTTGACATGGCGTGCCGCCCGGCCAATGGTCTGGATCAGGCTGCGCTCGGCGCGCAGGAATCCTTCCTTGTCGGCGTCCAGGATGGCCACCAGCGAGACCTCGGGAATGTCCAGTCCTTCGCGCAACAGATTGATGCCCACCAGCACATCGAACACCCCCAGGCGCAGGTCGCGGATGATCTCGACCCGCTCGACCGTGTCCACATCGGAGTGCAGGTAGCGCACCTTCACGCCGTTGTCCGACAGATAGTCCGTCAACTGCTCGGCCATGCGCTTGGTCAGCGTGGTGATCAACACCCGCTCGCCGATGTCCACGCGATCCCGAATCTCCTGCAACACATCGTCGACCTGGTGTGTGGCCGGCCGTACCTGCACGACCGGATCGATCAATCCTGTGGGCCGCACCACCTGCTCAACAACCTGCCCGGCATGTTGGTGCTCGTAGGCGGCTGGCGTGGCCGAGACGAACACCACCTGGCGCATCTTCCCTTCGAATTCCTCGAACTTCAGCGGTCGATTGTCTAGGGCAGACGGCAGGCGAAAACCATATTCCACAAGTGTGGTCTTTCGTGCTCGGTCGCCGTTGTACATGCCCCCGAACTGCCCGATCAGCACGTGCGACTCGTCGAAGAACATCAGGGCATCGGCCGGCAGGTAGTCCACCAGGGTGGGCGGCGGCTCCCCCGGTTGCGCCCCAGAAAGGTGCCGCGAGTAGTTTTCGATGCCCTTGCAATGGCCTACCTCCTGCAGCATCTCCAGGTCGAAGCGGGTGCGCTGCTCCAGGCGCTGGGCTTCGACCAACTTGCCCATGCCCACCAGTTCGGCCAGCCGCGTGCGGAGCTCCTCCTTGATGCCCTCGATGGCTTCCACCACCCGCTCGCGCGGCGTCACATAGTGACTGCCCGGGTACACGGTGAAACGGGGAATCTTCTGGCGGATGCGGCCGGTCAAGGGGTCGAACAGGGAAAGCGACTCCACCTCGGCGTCGAACAGCTCGATGCGGATGGCCAGCTCGGAATGTTCGGCCGGGAACACATCGATGGTGTCGCCCCGCACGCGGAAGGTGCCCCGCGAGAAATCGGTCTCGTTGCGCTTGTACTGCATCCGGATGAGCTGTGCGATCACGTCGCGCTGACCCACCTGATCGCCCACCCTCAGCGTCATCACCATCTGGTGGTAGTCACCCGGGTTGCCGATGCCGTAGATGGCGCTCACGCTGGCCACGATCACCACGTCGCGCCGCTCCAGCAGGCTCTTGGTGCAGGACAGGCGCATCTGTTCGATGTGCTCATTGATCGCGCTGTCCTTTTCGATGAACAGGTCGCGCTGGGGCACATGGGCCTCGGGCTGGTAGTAGTCGTAGTACGACACGAAGTACTCCACCGCGTTCTTGGGGAAGAACTCCCGAAACTCGGAGTACAGCTGCGCGGCCAGGGTCTTGTTGGGCGCGAACACGATGGCGGGGCGCCCGAGCCGGGCGATCACATTGGCCATGGTGAAGGTCTTGCCCGAGCCCGTCACCCCCAGCAGGGTCTGAAAGCTCAGGCCGTCGTTCACGCCATCGACCAAGCCGGCGATGGCCGTGGGCTGGTCGCCGGCCGGCGGATAGGGCTGGAACAGCTGGAAGGGCGAGCCTTCAAACGAGACGAAGTCGCCAGACTCCGGCGCGGAGGTGTCAGCGGGTGTCAGGGGTGCACTCATAGAATCGGGGTTTGCCCTCATTCGATTTCAGCACAGGAAGACCCATGACGCTTTTTGCCACCGTCGAAATGGCCCCCCGCGACCCGATCCTGGGCCTCAACGAGCAGTTCAATGCCGACCCCAACCCGAGCAAGGTGAACCTGGGCGTGGGCGTGTACTACGACGAGAACGGCAAGCTGCCTTTGCTCAATTGCGTGGCCGCGGCCGAAAAGGCGCTGATCGAGCAGGGCAAGCCCAAGGGCTACTTGCCGATCGACGGCATTGCCGCCTACGACAAGGCGGTGCAGGACCTGGTCTTTGGCAGCCAGGGCGACGCCGGCAAGGCCCTGGTGGCCAGTGGCCGTGTGGCCACGGTCCAGGCCATCGGCGGCACCGGCGGCCTGAAGGTGGGAGCCGACTTCCTCAAGCGCCTGAACCCGACCGCCAAGGTGATGATCAGCGACCCCTCTTGGGAGAACCACCGCGCCCTGTTCACCAACGCCGGCTTCACGGTGGAGGCTTACCCGTACTACGACGCTGCGGCGCGCGGCGTCAACGTCGGCGGCATGCTGGCTGCGCTGAACGCCGCACCCGCCGGCACGGTCGTGGTGCTGCATGCCTGCTGCCACAACCCCACCGGCTACGACCTGACGCCGGCACAGTGGGCCGACGTGGTGAACACTGTGAAGGCCCGCGGCCTGGTCGCCTTCTTGGACATGGCCTACCAGGGCTTTGGCGAAGGCATCGCGCAGGACGGCGCGGTGGTGGGCCAGTTCATGGCCGCCGGCTTGGACTTCTTCGTCTCCACCAGCTTCTCCAAGAGCTTTTCGATGTACGGCGAGCGCGTGGGCGCACTGAGCGTGGTGTGTGAGAGCAAGGAAGAGGCTGGCAGGGTGCTGAGCCAACTCAAGATCGTGATCCGCACCAACTACAGCAACCCGCCGACCTTCGGCGCGCAAGTCGTGGCCACGGTGCTGAACACGCCCGAGCTTCGCCTGCTGTGGGAAGAGGAATTGGCCGGCATGCGGGTGCGCATCAAGGCCATGCGCGAACAGTTGGTGACCAAGCTGCAGGCCGCCGGCGTGCAGGGTGACCTGTCCTTCATCACGCGTCAAAAGGGCATGTTCAGCTACTCCGGCCTGAACAAGCCTCAGATGGAGCGCCTGCGCGGGGAGTTTGGTGTGTACGGCGTGGACAGCGGCCGGATTTGCGTGGCCGCGCTGAACGCGAAGAACATCGATGCTGTTGCCTCGGCCATCGCCAAGGTGATCTGATCTGAGGTTCCGCCCCTGGGTGGCGGCGAAGGCTTCGCGTCAGCCGCTACCGTTACAAATCGTTTGTTGCACCGCAACAAGCTTCGTGCCACAGTGCGGCACCTCATGCTGGGTGATCCCCGGCGTGGGGCCGTGTTGAGCCCGATCAACCTCCCGCCGAAAAAGGTTCCTGCATGTTGTATCAGCTCTATGAAACGCAGCGAGCGCTGCTCGCGCCCTTCTCCGAGTTCGCCAGCGCCTCGTCCAAGCTGTACAACCACCCGCTGTCGCCCTTCACGCACACGCCCATGGCGCAGCGCATCTCGGCGGGTTTTGACCTGATGCACCGTCTGGCCAAGGACTATGAGAAGCCGGCGTTTGGGATCCAGGCGGTCAAGGTCGGCGGCGAAGGCGGTATCGACGTGGCCGGGCAGGAGCAGGTGACCATCGAAAAGCCCTTCTGCCGCCTGCTGCGCTTCAAGCGGTTCAGCGACAACCCGACCGTGCTGGCCACCATGAAGTCACAACCGGTGGTGCTGGTGGTGGCGCCCTTGTCGGGCCACCATGCCACGCTGCTGCGCGACACGGTCAAGAGCCTGTTGCAGGATCACAAGGTCTACATCACCGACTGGACCGACGCGCGCATGGTGCCCTTGGAGCATGGCGCGTTCCACCTCGACGACTACGTGGCCTATGTGCAGGAGTTCATCGAGCACATTGGCCCCGCGGTAAACGTGATCAGCGTGTGCCAACCCACCGTACCGGTGTTGGCCGCGATTTCGCTCAACGCCACCCAAGGTGCCACCCTGCCACTGACCATGACGATGATGGGCGGGCCGATCGATGCGCGCAAGTCACCCACGGCAGTGAACAACCTGGCCATGAACAAGAGCCACGATTGGTTCGAGAACAACGTGATCCACCGCGTTCCGATGAACTACCCCGGCGCCGGCCGCGCCGTCTACCCTGGTTTCCTGCAGCACACCGGCTTTGTGGCCATGAACCCAGACCGGCACCTCAGCAGCCACTACGACTATTTTCTGGACCTGATCCGGGGCGACGACGACAGCGCAGAAGGCCATCGTCAGTTCTATGACGAGTACAACGCAGTGTTGGACATGCCGGCCGAGTACTACCTGGACACCATCAAGACCGTGTTCCAGGACTTCGCGCTGGTCAATGGCACCTGGAAGGTCAAGGGCCAACTGGTGCGCCCTCAGGACATCAAGGGCGTTCGCCTGCTGACGGTGGAAGGCGAGCTGGACGACATCTCGGGGGCGGGCCAGACGCGCGCAGCCCACGGGCTGTGCACCGGCATCCCGGCCGGGCGCAAAGCCCACTTCGACGTGCCCGGCGCGGGGCACTACGGCATCTTCAGCGGACGGCGTTGGCGAGAGTCGGTTTACCCCGAGGTGCGCGAGTTCATCCGGCCTTCAGCTGCCGGCAAGTCGCCTATGGTCAAGGCGCGAAAGGCCGCCACGGCCCCTAGCAAGCCTGCGAAGACCGCGCGGCGCTGAGCCCCTGGCCGGCCGGCACCGGCATGGCGACGGCGCCTGACGATAATCGCCCCATGCCATCCGACGCGAACCCCGTGCCGTCTCATTCGCTCTTGGAAAGGCGCCTGAACGACGCCCTGCCCCAGACCCAGTGCACCCGTTGCGGCTATCCCGATTGCCACGCCTACGCCACGGCGATGGCTATCGAAGGCGCGCCGATCAACCAATGCCCTCCGGGTGGCGCCGAAGGCATTTCCCGGCTGGCTGCCCTGACCGGTCGGCCAATCATCCCGCTCAACCCCGTCAACGGCGTTGAAGGCCCGCGCCGCTTGGCGGTGATCGACGAGAACTGGTGCATCGGCTGCACGCTGTGCATCAAGGCGTGCCCCGTGGACTGCATCGTCGGCGCCTCCAAGGTGATGCACACGGTGATCGAAGACCAATGCACGGGTTGCGAGCTTTGCATTCCGGCCTGTCCAGTGGACTGCATCAGCCTGCGAGAGGTCACGCCCGGCGCCACGGGTTGGCAGGCCTGGAGTGCCCAACACGCCGCGAGCGCGCGGGCGCGCTATGAATTCCGAGCCGCTCGCCTTGCACGCGACAAGCAGGATCAGGAAGCACGACTGGCAGCCAAAGCGGCCGCCAAGCTGGAGGACCTCGCCGCCCACTCGGGCATCCAAGACCCGGCTGCGCTGGCTCACAAGCAGTCCGTGGTGCAAGCGGCCCTGGCTAGGGCGCGGGCTCAGCGCCCTGAAGGCGCACCACGCGGTGCGCCCAACGATGAGAGCGAGCATGAACCGCGACCAGATTGACACCTTCTTCGCCACGCTGAAGGCTGCCAACCCTCAGCCGCAGACCGAGCTGGCCTACAGCAGCGTCTTTGAACTGCTGGCGGCCGTGCTCTTGTCGGCACAGGCCACCGATGTGGGCGTCAACAAGGCCACGCGCGGACTGTTTGCCGTGGCACCTACGCCCCAGCGCATGTTGGCCTTGGGCGTGGCCGGGATCGAAGCCCACATCAAGACGATTGGGCTGTACCGGAACAAGGCCCGCCATCTTCATGAAACCTGTCGACGGCTGATGGATCTGCATGGTGGAGAAGTGCCGCGTGAGCGGGACTTGCTGGAGGCCCTGCCGGGCGTGGGCCGCAAGACCGCCAACGTGGTGCTCAACGTTGCCTTCGGCGAGCCCACCATGGCGGTGGACACCCACATCTTCCGCGTGGGCAACCGCACGGGATTGGCCCCGGGCAAGACCCCCTTGGCCGTGGAGATGGCCCTGCTGCGGCGCGTGCCCCCAAGCTACCGGGTGGATGCCCACCACTGGCTGATCCTTCACGGCCGCTACGTGTGCCAGGCCCGCAGCCCCCGATGCGGGGTGTGCACCGTGCGAGCGACCTGCGACACCGGGCGGCGCTGGAAGGGCTGATCGCTTGACTGCCTACAATCTTCCGGTGCTTCCCATCCGCCCCTCGTGTCATGTCCAAGCTTGAAGACCTGGTTCGCCGTGTCGAGCATCTGCTGGTGCGGCACGAAGAGCTGCAGCGCACCCAAGAACTGCTGCAGCAACAGGTGCAAGAACTCACCGCCGAGCGTGATGCGCTTCGAGCACGCCTGGGCACGGCGCGCACCCGGCTGGACGCCCTGATTGCACGGGTTCCCGCATTGGCCGCCCCCAGCGCTGCGCCCGTGCCCCTGAGTGAAGACGCCGTGCGCGGAGGCGACGAATGAAGCAGGTAGAAGTGACGATCTTGGGCCAAAGCTACCTTCTGGCTTGCCCCGAGGATGGCCAAGAGGCTTTGCTTCAGGCCGTGGCCACGGTGGATCGCGAGATGAGCGCCATCCGCGACGCGGGCAAGGTCAAGGCGCGCGAGCGCATGGCGGTGCTGGCCGCGCTGAACCTGGCCTATCGCTTGGCCGAGCGCGAGATGGCCGCGGCGCCATCGCCCTCGGTCGCGGCTGCCCAGGCACCAGGCGCGGGGTCCGAATGGAACGGGGCCGACGGTGCAGGCCATGTGGAGGAGCTGATGCGGCGACTCGACAAGGTACTGGCCGACGATGGGCGTTTGCTGTAGGCCAATTGAAGGGCCAATTCAAACGCCAATCCAAAGGCCACTCCAAAGCCTGCGCAAAGGCCCCAAGCCTGGGGCCCGCGCTTACACTTCAGCGGTCCGTTGCCTTCGCGCAGGTTTTTATTTCCTTGAACCGATGCTCTCTGGAGCCCGGGCTTGGAACATCGTCGGGCTGGTGTGAGCGTCTCGCGTCAGATGAACCCGATGCCCGACTGACCTCGCCCACCTGAATCCCCTGGGTTCAGGAATGCGGCCTGCGGTTGGCGACGGACACCTCCACTGACCCCATGGACCTTCTGCTGGCCGTTGAACTCTTGCTGTTGGGCGGCTGCATCGGCTTTCTGGCCGGCCTGCTGGGCATCGGCGGGGGCATGCTGATGGTGCCCTTTCTCACCGTCATCCTGGGCAACCGTGGCGTCCCACCGGACATGGCCTTCAAGATGGCCATCGCCACGTCGATGGCAACCATCCTGTTCACCTCGATCTCCAGCGTCCGCGCCCACCACAAGCGTGGGGCGGTGCGCTGGGACATCGTGCGCGGCATGGCCCCTGGCATCGTGGCCGGCGGCTTGGTGGCCGGTGCGGGCATCTTTGCCTTGATTCGAGGCCAGGCCCTGGTGCTGCTGTTCGTGGCCTTCCTGACGTTTTCAGCCACGCAGATGCTGTTGGACCGCAAGCCCAAGCCCACGAGAACGCTGCCGGGGTGGATGGGACAGTCGGCTGCGGGCACGGGTATCGGATTGCTGTCGGGCCTGGTCGGTGCCGGCGGCGCATTCGCATCGGCCCCCTTCATGACCTGGTGCAATGTGCCGATCCACCAGGTGGTGGCCACGGCCTCGGCCCTGGGGTTTCCGATCGCCCTGGCCAACACGGCGGGCTACTTGCTGGGCAGCTGGCAACTGCCCCCCGCCCTGCCAGGCGCCTTCGGGGTGCTGTACCTGCCGGCGCTGGCGGTGATCGCCACCGGAAGCGTCGCCGTGGCACCGTTGGGCGCCCGCGCTGCGCATGCCCTGAACGTGAGGCAACTCAAGCGGGCGTTCGCCCTGCTGCTCTACGGCTTGGCGGCCTACATGCTGTGGCGGGCACTCCACGCTTGAGTCCACCGCCAGCCGCTTGGCGTGCGGCCACACCCAAGTCGGGAATCCTGATATACTCGTAAGCTTTACCGAAACCTTGCGGCAGGCGTTCCTCAAGTCCCCCGGAACCTGAGTGACCATCTGGCCGATCAACCCAAGACCCCTACCTGCCCCATGACCACGATCCGTGTCAAAGAAAACGAGCCCTTCGACGTGGCCCTGCGCCGCTTCAAGCGCACCATCGAAAAGCTCGGCCTGTTGACCGACCTTCGCGCCCGCGAGTTCTACGAGAAGCCCACCGCTGAGCGCAAGCGCAAGAAGGCCGCTGCGGTCAAGCGCCATTACAAGCGTGTGCGCAGCATGCAGCTTCTCAAGTAGCTGTACTGATCCCGATTCGCCCACGCGACTATGCCCGCTTGGCGTTTGCGCCCGCGGGCCTTGTCTTTGGAGCCCCCGAATGAGCACACCCTCTGCCGCCAGCCTGAAAGACCGCATCACCGACGACATGAAGTCGGCCATGAAGGCCAAGGAGGCCGATCGCCTGTCCACCATCCGCATGCTGCTGGCCGCCATCAAGCAAAGGGAAGTGGATGAGCGCATCACCTTGGACGATGCGACGGTGGTGGCCGTGGTGGACAAGCTGATCAAGCAACGGCGGGACTCGATTGCCGCCTTCGAGCAGGCGGGCCGAGCCGACCTGGTGGCCAAGGAAGGCGCCGAAGTCGCCGTGCTGCAGGCCTACCTGCCGGCGCGCCTGGGTGCCGAGGAACTTGCGGCTGAGGTCAAGGCCCTGTTGGCCGAGATCGGGGCAGCCGGGCCTGGCGACATGGGCAAGGCCATGGGGGCCGCCAAGCAACGACTGGCCGGCAAAGCCGACATGGCGCAGGTGTCGGCCCTGATCAAGGCGTCCTTGGCCCCTTGATGCCCTGGCATTGAACCCTTGACGCTCCTTCCTTCGACCCGGCGCCCGACACCCTGAACCCCCTACCCTAACTTAGCCGAACCGAACGACTCCATGGACAACGACCTGCTGCCCCTTCATGCCGTGGCCCCCGATGTGTGCGTGGCGCCGCAGTTGACCCCTGAAGCCATGGCCGAGGCTGCCCGGCAAGGTTTCAAGTCGGTCGTGAACAACCGGCCCGACTATGAAGAAGGCCCCGAGCAGCCCACCAATGCCTCGATCGAGGCGGCCGCGCGCGCCGCCGGCCTGCAGTACGCCTTTCTGCCGGTACAGGGTGGCTATCAGTCGCCCGAGGAGATCGAGGCGTTTGCGAAACTCCTGGCCGAGCTGCCCCGCCCCATCCTGGCTTTCTGCCGCTCGGGCGCACGCTCAACCCGCCTTTTCGTGGCCGCCACGCGGTCCTAATTGGCCGCACCCATCGGTCGCACCCATCAGTCGCACACATTTCCCAGGCGGCTTCTGACCGCCTCAGGCGCTACCCGGCAGGGTGCGGCGGCGCCGTGTACGCAATCACCCGAACTCCCGTAGCCGCCCGTCGCGGGTACAGTCGCGCGACCAAGCCGCTGCTGGACTGCCTGGAGATGACTTGAACATCCTGCTTGCCTTGTCGCGCGCGATCGACGCGATCAATGAGCGCGTGGGCCGCCTGACCATGTGGTTGGTGTTGGCCTCGGTGCTCATCAGTGCCATCAACGCCATTGTGCGTAAGGCCTTCAGCATCGGCTCGAACGCCTTCCTTGAGATCCAGTGGTACCTGTTTGCCGCCGTGTTCATGCTGGGCGTCGGCTACGTGATGCTCAAGAACGCCCACGTGCGTATTGACTTCATCAGCAGCCGGCTTTCCAAGCGAACCAACGCGATCATCGATGCGGTGGGCATCGTGGTGTTCACCATCCCACTGTCCATCATCATGATCGACCTGGGATGGCCGCTGTTCATGAGCGCGTTCAAGAGTGGTGAGATGAGCCAGAACGCCGGCGGCTTGATTCGGTGGCCCGTGCTGCTTCTGGTGCCGCTGGGATTTGCGATCCTGCTGGCACAGGCCAGCTCGGAACTGATCAAGCGCGTGGCTTACCTGCAAGGTGCGCTGGATGAGCCGTTCACACCGACAGGCGAAAAGAGCGAAGCGGAGCGCTTGGCCGAGGAACTGGCCAAGGAAGCCGAGGCCCATGAACTGGCGCTGCAACAGAAGCAGACGCGAAACGGAGCGAACTGATGGCTGAGTTCATCACTGCCAACTTTGTGCCGCTGCTGTTCCTGGCGCTGCTGTGCTTTTTGCTGACGGGCATTCCAGTGGCGTTTGGCCTGGCGGCCACGGGCCTGCTGTTTGGCTACATCGGCATGAGCCTCGACCTGTTCACGCCCACGCTGTTCCAGGCCCTGCCGCAACGCGTGTTCGGCATCATGCAGAACGACACCCTGCTGGCCATCCCCTTCTTCACCTTCATGGGCATCATTCTGGAGAAGTCCGGGATGGCGGAGGACCTCCTGGAAACGGTGGGGCAGGTGTTCGGGCCGGTGCGCGGGGGTATCGCCATCGCCGTGATCCTGGTGGGCGCACTGCTGGCGGCCACCACCGGCGTGGTTGCAGCGGCCGTCATCTCGATGGGCCTGATCTCATTGCCCATCATGCTGCGCTACGGCTACAACCGAACAGTGGCCACAGGGACCATCACGGCATCGGGCACGCTTGCCCAGGCCATACCGCCGTCCCTGGTGCTGATCGTGCTGGCTGACCAGTTGGGGCGATCGGTGGGCGACATGTACTCAGGCGCCCTGGTTCCCGGCCTGCTGCTGGTGGGGCTGTACCTGCTGTTCGTGGTGGCGCTGGCCATCTTCAAGCCTTCATGGGTGCCGGCGCTGCCGCCTGAGGCACGTATCTACCGCGAGGACAACGGCGCATCGGGCCATGTGTCGCTGGTTGCGCTGGTGGCGCTGTGCGCGGCCGCCGGTTGGGGTTGGGCGCAAGTGCACGACGGCATGATGAAGAGCTGGACCGGTCGCACCATGGCCGCCAGCGGCGACGAGGTGCTGATCATGTCGCTGACGGTGGCTTCGCTGGTGGCGTTGACGCTGGCCGTCGTCAACAAGGTCACCGGCATGGGCCTGCTGTCGCGCTTGGCGCAACAAGTCACCTTCGTGCTCATCCCACCGCTGATCCTGATCTTCCTGGTGCTGGGCACCATCTTCCTGGGTGTGGCCACGCCCACCGAGGGTGGCGCCATGGGCGCTCTGGGCGCACTGATCATGGCCTTGATGCGCAAGCGTCTGGACTTCCCGCTTCTGCGCCAGGCCATGGACAGCACAGCCCGCTTGTCCACCTTCGTGCTGTTCATCCTGATCGGCTCGACCGTCTTCTCCTTCACCTTCAACGCGGCCGATGGCCACATCTGGGTAGAGCACCTCTTCGACGACATGCCCGGCGGCGCCTTGGGCTTCCTGATCGTGGTGAACGTCCTGGTGTTCATCCTGGGCTGCTTCATTGACTTCTTCGAGATCGCCTTCATCGTGATCCCGATCCTGGCGCCGGTGGCCGAGAAGATACTGCCCGAGATGTTCCCTCCCGGCACGCCGGTGGATGCGATCATGATCTGGTTCGGCGTGGTGATCGCCATGAACCTGCAGACCTCGTTCCTCACACCGCCCTTCGGCTTTGCGCTGTTCTACCTGCGCAGCGTCGCGCCGAAGATGGACTACCGGGACCGCATCACCAAGGCGATGATTCCGGCGGTTTCCACCGCCCAGATCTACAAGGGCTCGATCGCCTTCATCGCCCTGCAGCTGATCATGGTGGCAGCGGTGATCGCCTTCCCGAAGTTGGTGACCGACGGAATCGACGAAGGGGTGAAAGTCGACGCGGACAAAGCACTCGAGCAGCTCTTCAACCTGGAGACACCCAGCATGGGAGCACCCACGGGTGTACCCAACCCACTGGACCCGCTTGCACCGCCGGCGGCACCTGGTGGCACCCTTGATTCCCTGGCGCCCGCACCCGCGCCGGGCGGCACGACGCAACCGCCTGCCGATGACCCGATGAAGGCCATTCTGGAGGCCGTGAAGGAAGACGCCAAGAAGAAGTAAGTGGCCAGAAGTCAGGGGCCGAAACGAGGGACCAATAAGGAAGACCCACGGCGGGGCCTCGATACCGGGCCCAGCAAGGAAAAAGGCCTCGCACCGCGAGGCCTTTTTGTTGGCTGAAACCGCCGGAACTTACATGCGCTGGCGCTGCATGAAGTTGTCGAAGGTGGCCTCAGTGAAGCGGAACCACAGGTTGGCGTCGCGTTGGAAGGCCGAGTAGTCTTCGTAGACCTTCCTCCAGTTCGCGTTGCGGGCGCTGAGCTCTGCGTAGTGCTCGCGCGAGGCCCTGAAGGCAGCGTCCATCAGGTCTTGCGGGAAGGCGAAGAGCTTGGCGCCCTGCGACACCAGTGTCTTAAGCGCCACCGCGTTCTTGCCGTCGTACTTGGCCTGCATGTCGGTATGGCAGTAGGCCGAGGCGCACTCGACGATAGCCTTGTACTCGGGCGACAGCGAGTCCCAGGCCTTGGAGTTGATGTGCAACTCGAGCATGGCGCCACCTTCCCACCAGCCGGGGTAGGCGTAGTTCGGTGCAACCTTGACGAAGCCGAGCTTGAGGTCATCGTAGGGACCGAC
>JACCDW010087626.1_pt1 | contig 14476 bp, 14 predicted proteins | sample 7449781 | NCBI WGS metagenome assembly JACCDW01 (sample SAMN15323449, study PRJNA562643) | freshwater metagenome | isolation source: river surface water | place: USA:Blue River Watershed | collected 2017-08-18
TGTAAAGAAAACCTGAAGGTTTTAGTATCCTTATTAATTCAAGAAATGTTAGCCAGAAAAATTCTGAATGCTCGAAGCAAGATGAGCTTACAACTATATCAATCGACTCATCATCGAATGGGAGAGCGTAAGGATCTGTAATTTTTACATCAACGCCCTTTCCATCAGCAAAATCAACCCCTATATATTCAGCCTTTTTTGGTGCAACAGCTCTTAAGCTTCCATTTATATCTTGAGAACCTAAATCAAGAATTTTGATAGAATTTCCATTATCAACATATGTTTTAAAAAATAAATCGCCATACTCTAGAGCTGTATCATGCATAATTATTTTTCTCCTATGACTGCGATTCCAGCAGGACTAGAAAAATTATAAATACCACATTTGACAAATCCTGCCTTTGCTAAATAAATCCATACGTCAGAACCAAACTCTGTATAAACTTTGTAGTCATATTTGCGGTCAATTTCAGAGCCATGATAACTCGCTTTTAATTTATCCCTTGAACGAGACAATCTATTTAAAATTATTGGTACAGTATATATAGTTTTCCCTGATGCACTTAGAACTCTAAAAATTTCCTTCAATGCTTTTGATAGATTATTAACATGCTCAAGGGTGTCGGAATGGATTATTAAATCGTAACTTTCTGATTCCAAATTTAAATGGGTCATATCATATTCTGGATATTCAATATATTTATAATTAAATACACTAAAGAAGCTAGTAAAGCTGGAGCTTGTAATTCTTGCTAGGTAAGAATGTAAGCCGGTCTCATTAATCTCCAGGATACGTAATTTTTGAAAAATTCTAGTTTTGATAAAATCGGTAAAAATTAAAGATGATTTTTTTTGATCGTATATATCCATAATAGCTTTAGCTAATGCCATCGTTCGGATATTGCTACCGCATGCTTCGCAACAATAGCCTTGCTGATAATTTATATACGCAACTTCATCTTCGCTCAATTCCCATTCTTCAATTAACGACTTCCATAACACTGGTTGATATTTGAAGGTTTGATTCGCACACACCGGGCAATATTTTATGTCTATTTTCAAATTATTTAAGTTTGCTAACATCGTTTAGCGGGTGTCGGTTCTGAATGTTTTTTGTCATCATATTGTGTTAACTATCATAATCATCATTTGTTAATTATTAAGCGACATGGGTCGGGGATTATTCATTATATTCTACCTTTAAGAATTATCTTTGCTGCCAACTATAACAATTATCTCTAGGTCTTATCGGAGCATTATGCTGGGTTATAATTGAAGACATATGACACTCCATGCCACATTAAGATCAGGCTTAGAAGAACTTAAAGTTGGGCTCACCTCCCACGAACAGTGGCTCTATATGGCCGTCCAGGACATCAAGTTACGGTACCGACGTTCCATGATCGGCCCCTGGTGGGTGACGATCTCGACCGGCGTCATGGTCATGATGTTGGGTTTTTTATGGTCGCACATCTTCGGCACTGATCTCGAGAACTACCTCCCCTTCTTCGCGGTGGGTTTTGTGATTTGGGGCTGGATGAGCGGGCAGATCTTAGATGCCGCGGGCGGGCTCTTTCAGTTTGGCGGGGTCATTAAACAGATGAGGCTGCCCTTTCCGATTTTTACGTTTAGGCTTAATGTCAGGCAGCTCATTATCTTAGCCCACAACACAATCATCATCGCATTGGTTTTATTACTTATAGGTAAAGGGTTATCGTGGATCAATCTTATCGCCATTCCAAGTTTAATCCTCATCCAACTTAACTTAACCTTACTTTCTATTGTGGTGACTATTTTTTGCACGCGCTACCAGGACATGACACAGGTCGTGAATGTCGGCACCCAGATTATATTTTTCTTCACGCCCATTTTATGGCAGGTGGAAACTTTAAAGAATCGCACCTACTTGGCAGAAATGAATCCCATCTACCACTGGATCGAGATCATTAGGGCGCCCCTCTTAGGGCACTTACCGAGTATAAACAACTACCTATGGTCACTGGCTTCTTTGGTGGTGTTATTCATCTTGGCGACTTACTATTTGGGTCGCTACCGTTCACGTATCGCCTACTGGTTATAAGTCATGGCATCTATTCATCTTCAAAACGTGAGTATCGAGATCCCTGTGTTTTCAAATCACAGTCGATCACTAAAAAATTCATTTATCAAAAGCTTCTCAAAAGAAAAAGCTTCGATACAAACTGTCACGGCACTCCATGAGATTAACTTAAACCTAAAAGATGGCGACAGGCTAGGCGTCATGGGGCCCAATGGTGCAGGCAAATCCACCCTCCTTCGAACAATAGCAGGGGTTTACCAACCGAGCATAGGCCACATTAATGTCAAAGGGAGCATCGCGTCCTTGATCGATATTTCTTTAGGTATGGATATGGAGGCGACCGGTTATGAAAACATTCGTATGCGCGCCATCATGATGGGCATGAAATTAAAACAGATTAAACTCATTGAAGAAGAGATTGCTGACTTCACTGAATTAGGCAAGTTTTTAGAGTTACCGGTTCGTGCCTATTCCACGGGTATGCACATGCGTTTAGGTTTTGCGGTATCAACGACCGTGCCTGCAGATATTATCCTGATGGACGAGTGGTTGAGTGTGGGAGATAGTGACTTCTTAATCAAAGCCGAAAAAAGACTGCATGACTATATTCAAAAATCTTCTATCCTGGTCATTGCATCACATTCGGAAGCGCTCATTCAAAAAACTACCAACCAAACTTTGCTGCTATCTAAAAATTAAAAATAGAAGTCATTTTGTTGTTTCATTTTTAATTTAAGTAAAATTCTTTTTAAATTTTGTTTGGTCGGATTCTTCAGTAGTAAATCTATTTTAATAATACTAAAAACTTTATAGATCCTATCGAATAAAAAATGCGTCGGATTACATCCAAAATCTTTAGCTAAAAGCAATCGTTTCTTTCGAAATAAATATTGCATGCTCTTTTTTAAAAAAAGGGATAGGTCTAGGTGATGCAATCGAAAATATCTATAAAGAATTATTAGTTTTTCAAATGCATTTGGCTCAAACAACGGTTTAATCTTGAAATGTTGTGCCAAAAACCATTGTGTCATCCCCACTTCATATTTTTGAATAACGGTTTCTCTATCATTGATTGATTCAATCTTTCCCCACCACTCATCAAATGCCTTTGATTTAATAATTTGCTTACCAAAAAAAGAAAAAAAATAGCTCTGAATATGGTATCTCGGTGCTGAACACGAACTAATGCCATATAGTCCATGATCGGTAATGCTTGATAAATATTTTTTATAGAGTTTGCTTGGATGAGTCGTAAGAAATGAACTATTAAAAAAGATTAAATGCTCTACATCTGAAATATGAGTTATTGCATTCAACCCCATCTTATAAGAATAAAAATCATAGCCTGTATTTTGACGGACAATCACATGCGCATAGGGTTGAAGTCTTTTGGAGTCGATCACACTAAGCTTGGTTGAAACAAATGTTATATGATATGCAAAACGATGAATGTATTTTATGTGATCAAAAAGATTCTTGGTGAGATGGCCTTTGGGATGATAATGAGCGATTACAAAAGCTATTTTGTTTTGCGTATTTGACATAAATTTGAGTTTAATAACATTTTACAATCAAAGCCTTATTTAAAATAGAATGATTCCAGTTATTTTTAATATTCATGTTGAGCCCGATGAGCGAATCATTCCATATCAAAAAAAGCGCTGGCTTGGATATGAAAATCTCCACACTTACTTTAATAAACTAAGACCTCAATTCGAAAAAGCCACAAAAAAACCGGTAAAGTTTAATTGGTTATTTCGGCTCGATCCACAAATCAAGGAGGTATATGGTTCCTTTGATTGGGCGTTAAAGAATTACAGTGAGCTTGTTGATGAATCCCTAGCGCTGGACGATGATTTTGGTGTGCATATTCATAGTTGGCGTCCACATAGATCGTGGTTTAAAAAGTCATGGATTGCTGACTTCTCTGATGAATTATGGATTGAAAATTGCGTAAAAAATGCTCACCAAGCTTTTTATGATCACTTCAATTTCTCTCCAACTTATTTTTCATTTGGTGATCACTTTATGACAGATAGGTTATTAACGCAGCTTGAAGATTTAGGTTTTCGTTGCGATGTCACTATGCATCCGAACAGGCCTCGCATTAAACGTTTCGTTGAAAAAGAACTCTCTGTTGGATTTCTTCCTGGCTTTGAGAACACGCCCCGCAAACCATTTAAACCTTCTTATAAAGACTTCACAAAGCCTATCAAAGATGATGAAAGAAGGATTTGGCAAGTTCCTGTAACTGTTGCATCATCAAAAACGCCTGATCAAGAGTATCCAGAAAAACTTCTTCTTGGCATACCATTTGATAAGATACCTAAAATTATAGAAGATGGATTATCACTGCCTTATCCTTATTTGCTAGCAGAAATGAGGACTGATGTGAGGATGGATGAATATAATTGCACTCAATTTGAGCTTGCTTTGGAATATTTACTTCGCCATCCATCAGTTGGAGATATAAATTTTTTAGGTATGAATCAATTCATAGATCATCTAGAAAGTACAGATTACAAATCGTTTGATTATGATTAAGAATAAGTCTTAAATGTATTTAATTGAAATATGAAGCCTCATTAAAACATTTAGCATCTTCATCCTTAGTTGATAATGATACTTTTTTAACTGGCCAATCAATTCCAATCGTTTCATCATTCCAACGAATGGCACACTCATGATCTTTGCTATAAAAATCAGTCGTCTTGTATAAAAATTCAGCGGTATCCGATAGCGTTAAAAATCCGTGGGCAAAACCTTCAGGGATCCACATCTGTTTTTTATTATCAGCGGATAATATCTCACCCACCCACTTACCAAAGGTTGGTGAAGATTTTCTGATATCAACCGCTACATCAAAGACTTCACCCTGAATGACGCGAACAAGTTTGCCTTGTGCCTTAGGCGACAATTGATAGTGCAAACCACGCAACACTCCTTTCACTGACTTTGAGTGGTTGTCCTGCACAAAATTTATTTTACGTTTCACAGCTTCTTCAAATTTATTTTGATTAAAGCTCTCAAAGAAAAAGCCCCTATCGTCACCGAACACTTGGGGCTCAATCAGTAATACATCAGGAATAGCGAGTGGGGTTGCTTTCATGCGTTAGAGAATTTTTTCTTTCAGGACACGTTGGAGGTATTGTCCATATCCGTTTTTAGATAACGGTGCCGCTAATTTTTCTAATTGTGATGCGTTAATCCAACCGCGACGATAACTAATCTCTTCAGGACAACTTACCTTTAATCCCTGACGGTTTTCTAACGTTGCAATGAACTGACTCGCTTCTAAAAGTGAATCATGCGTACCCGTGTCTAACCAAGCGTAACCGCGACCCATGATCTCTACATTCAATTTTTGTTTGTCTAAATACAGTCGGTTGAGATCCGTGATCTCTAACTCTCCACGTGCGGATGGCTTTAAACTTTTAGCCATAGAAACGACATCCTTATCGTAAAAATAGAGTCCCGTCACCGCGTAATTTGATTTGGGATTTTTTGGTTTTTCTTCTAATGATAAAACTTTATTGGTGCTATCAAATTCTGCCACGCCATAACGTTCTGGGTCTTGAACGTGGTAAGCAAAAACTGTTGCACCGTCATCTCTGGTCATCGCGTTACCTAATAACTCATTAAAGTCGTGACCGTAAAAAATATTGTCTCCCAACACAAGTGCCGATAAATCATTACCAATAAATGTGTCGCCTAGGATAAAGGCTTGCGCCAAACCATCGGGTGACGGTTGCACCTTGTAAGAAATATTTAAACCCCACTGATTTCCATCACCAAGTAAAGATTTAAAGCGTGGTGTGTCGTCAGGTGTTGAGATAATTAAGATGTCTTGGATACCTGCTAGCATTAAGGTGGATAACGGATAATAAATCATGGGCTTGTCGTACACAGGGAGCAACTGTTTTGAGATACTCTGTGTCACGGGATACAAACGCGTGCCCGATCCGCCCGCGAGTATGATGCCTTTTCTTTTTTGTATATTCGTCAATTAGATAACTTCCCTTAAGACTTTTTTAACTTCAGATTCCCAGTGAGGCAATTCTAGCATGAAGGTCTTTTTTAATTTGTCTGTATTCAATCTGGAATTTAAGGGTCGCTTGGCAGCTGTCGGATATTCCGATGTTACTATCGGATGAATCTGATTGGGCACGCATTTTATTTTGACATTTAATTTTATTAATTCACCCGCGATCAAACTTGCGTAGGCATGCCAATTTGTTTCACCCTCATTCGTCACGTGGTATGTTCCGTAGTCGTTAAAATTTTTATTTTTTATAATCGTGTCGACAATCTTAAATGTCACATCACTCAACATCGATGCTGAAGCAGGACTGCCCCACTGGTCGCCTACGATGTTGAGCGATTCTTTTTCCTTGAATAATCGTAACATCGTCTTTAAAAAATTATCACCATGACTCCCAAACACCCAACTCGTTCTTAAAATAATATGCTTCGCGTGTGTGCGAACTTTTTCTTCGCCTTCACATTTAGTCGTACCGTAAACCGATTGCGGATTTGTTTGATCAGTTTCGACGTAGGCACCTTTCTTTAATCCGTCAAACACGTAGTCCGTCGAAAAATGTATCAACGGGATATCTAATTCAGCTGCCATCAAAGCTAAAACTTCGGGGGCAGTCACATTAATTTTGTAAGCTAATTCCGGTTCGGATTCCGCTTTGTCAACTGCGGTATAGGCTGCGGGGTTGATGATGATGTCGGGTTTTGTTTGGTCGATAAATTTTTTAATCGCATCAGGGTCTTTTAAATCTAATTCTTCGCGGTCGGTGGCAATCACTTCCCCTAAAGCACTTAATTTTTTTTGTAATTCGAAACCGACCTGACCGTTTGAACCTGTGAGAAGGATCTTCATGCGTACTGTTTTTGTAACCAGTTTTTATACTCGCCGCTCACCACGTGATTCACCCAATCTTGATTCGACAAATACCATTCAACTGTTTTACGGATGCCTGTCTCGAAAGTTTCCTCTGGCTTCCAACCTAATTCACGTTCTAACTTCGTCGCATCAATCGCGTAGCGTCTGTCGTGGCCCGGACGATCTTTGACGTAGGTAATTTGTGATTCGTATTTTGTGCCGTCTGCTTTTGGTTTTAATTCATCCAAGATACCGCACAAAGTTTTGACGACATCTAAATTTGCTTTCTCATTCCAACCACCCACGTTATAGGTCTCGCCTAAATTTCCTTTTTCTAAAACGCGACGTATCGCACTGCAGTGATCTTTTACATAGAGCCAATCTCGGATTTGCTGTCCGTCACCGTAGATCGGAAGTGGCTTACCGTTGAGTGCATTCAAAATACATAAAGGAATCAATTTTTCTGGGAAGTGGAATGGGCCGTAATTGTTCGAACAATTTGTGGTGAGTACTGGGAGTCCGTAGGTTTGGTGCCAGGCACGGACCAGGTGGTCACTCGCGGCCTTACTCGCGCTGTAGGGACTATTCGGTTCGTAACGATTTGTCTCAGAGAATGCCGGATCTGTTTTACTTAGGGAACCATATACTTCATCAGTGGATACGTGCAGAAACCTAAAATCTTTTTTATGATCTTCGTCTAAGTCATTCCAGAAAGATCTCACCGACTCAAGGAGGTTGTAGGTGCCGACGATATTGGTCTCAATAAAATCGCCTGGACCATGGATGGATCGGTCCACGTGGCTCTCTGCCGCAAAATTCACGATCGCTCTTATTTGATGTTTTTTGAGGAGCTCTGAAATGAGCGCCCTATCCCCAATATTTCCTTGAATAAAATGATGGTGTGGGTTGCTATCTAAAGTGGATAGGTTCTCTAAATTTCCGGCGTATGTGAGGAGATCCAAAGACACGACATCTTCGTTCGATTGTTGAAACCAGTCCAACACGAAATTTGACCCAATGAAGCCAGCTGCACCTGTGACGAGAATAGTCATAGGACTTATTTTAACAGTTTAATTTTAGTCTTGGTCGAAGAGATAGGTCTGAAGATCTAACCACTTCCTCATGACGGACAACTTATCGGATGTCGGGAAAGAAAGTCCATTTAGCCATTTCCTCACCGCTTCACGAGAGACTGTCGAACTATCATGCGCAAGCAAGTTAAATTCGTTCGCGATGAAGTTGGTCGACGGGATCTTCTTGTATCGCTTCTTCAATTGCTCTTTGAAGTGAGTGCTAAATTTTTTACGTAGTCTATCCAAAACAAATCTCTCTTAAATTCAGTAGTCACTTTAACGACTATCATTAATGTCAACTATAGTAAACAAATTATAACCAAAAACGAGAGAGAGAGAGACGGTTTTAGGATAAAAAAAGGGTTTCTAAGGTCCGCTAACACCACTTAGCGCACCCTATTTTGGTGCTAATTAAAGTTTATGGAGGATAGCACCTAGGTAGAGAGCAAGGTGACCATCCCAGGTCTGGCGGTAGACACCAAGATCGTGAATCATTTTATATCGCAACCTTAGGGGCTTATCCCGCAGGATAAAGAACCGGTCGATCAATTCAATATTCTTAAGGATGCCTTTGAAGTAGAGCTTATTAAATACTTCCAAGTGCTTTGTGTTGTATATCCTGTAGGTACCGTTAAGTAGCATCTTCAGTCGCTTTAATTTGGCGACAAATCCTATGTTAGCACCTATAAGCGACTTACTATGCTGGCGGTATAGGATCGTCGATTCGCGGTCGTAGAAGGTTTTACCCCCTACTAGCTCGTTCATAATATAGAGCCACCAGTCGTGGGATACCACATCCACCTTGGGATATTTTTGCGTAACTTTTTTTAAGTGATTATTGAAGGCCATGGTGTTGCCACCCGCGATACTTTGAACCAGGGCATTTTTAAATGAAGGTGGCCTTAAAAATAAATCGGATTCACCTAAGATTTTTTTAGCGTCACTCGAGACGTAGGTGGTCCTCGCACAATAAAGGTAAGGTTTAGATGCATCAAGCTTGGAGATTTTTTTTAAAGTGTGGCTTAACTTGTGTGACATCCAGACGTCGTCCTGGTCACTCAAGAAATAGAAATCGGCGTTAATCTTTTTATCATTAATGATCTGGAGGAAATTTTGGCAGAAACCTTTTTGGGGGCCACGTCGGATAATAAGTTTTTTAACGCCCCATTTTTTTTGGTAAGCCTTCAAAATATTTAGCGTTTTATCCTTGGAACCGTCGTCATTAACAAAAAGCGTCCAGTTTTTATAGTCCTGATTCTGAATGGAATCGAGCTGCTCTTCTAGGAACGCTTCCCCATTGTAGGTGCACATGAGGATCGCAACTGAGGGCTTCGACTTCATGCTAACTCGCATATGAAATGACAAACACAACTTTTACTATTAAGTATTCTCATCACATTAGCGCTTCTTTTTTGGTGAAGGTATTTTTTTATAAAGAAGACCGTAGAGCGTCAGAAAAATAAAGATGCCCAATAGGATAAAGATTGGTTTTTGGAAGAACCAGGTCATCAAAATTAAAGGTAAAAGCCATAGCATAGCCAAGACCGGCGTCACGATAGCATTGGCGATATGCTTGAAGCGTGACTGGGGTTTAAAGAATTGATAAAGCTTTAGGTGTAAATGCAGAAGATCAGGTCGGGCAACCGAATCGCCACTCAAAAGTCGCCTCATCAAGCTAAAGACTACCTCTGTCAGAGGGTAAATAATAATCAAGACTGCACCCCAACTTGGAAGTTCAGGGTGACGACCATAAATGATGATGACCAACATAGATAGCATCATGCCAAGACTGTATGCGCCTAAATCACCTAGAAAAATACGTCCTAAGGGATAGTTAAATAATAAGAAAATTATTAAAAGCAAACTGATGGCTGAGGCGGTCATGAGGACTAAATGGTCAAGTGTTTGGTGTGCTAAGAAAATAAGGATGGCTAGGATAGATAAGGCCACCGTGGCACAGAGCCCGTTTACACCGTCTATGAGGTTCATCCCGTTTGTGACTGTCACCATCGCCAAGGGATAAAAAATAAAAATACCCAGTTTGGTTGATAGAAGCGGTCCGATCATGGGAACGGAAACTTCTGGCCACGGTCCGGGGTAGAGTTTAACAAATAGAAGACCAGCTGCCAGGAGTGACAGAAGTCTCAGAGCCGGCCTCACGTTGTGGAAGAGATCTTCCTTAAACGCGAAGAACAAACTGGGCGCCAAGCTCAAGATCATGAGACTTAAAAGTGAACTCGCCTCGTTCGAAGGTGTGGCGAGCGCATACACCATAAGGGAGGAAAGAATCACAGCACCGCCTAAGCGAGGCGTCTCGCTCAAGTGTATGCGCTGTACCGCCCTATATTGAGAAAGGCCTAGGCGCTTGTAGAACTTTTGTCGCCAAAGGTAAATAATGATGCCATTCAAAATTAGGCTCATCATGAGGAATGGAATAAATTGCGCGTCAAACCAGAGGAGATTATTAAAGCTCATATGGGCATTTTAATAAGGCACGGGTGTTAAGAACCTGAATTAAATAAATTGATACGCCATTTATTTCTTTCATGAATCACGACGGCACTCAAGAAAACGCCTGCCATAAGGTAATAGCACTTCGCCTCACCGCCCCAGAACATTGAGTTAAAGAATGAGGTGGCAACATAGGTGATAATGAGACCCTGAAAAGATTGTCTTATATGAGCTTCGCTCGATCTCGAAGCTGCCTCCCATTGATATAGAAAAAATATGATTAAAAAGCCTAAGCCCAAAAAGCCGAATTCCTGCAGGACAGTGAGGTATTGGCTATGCACGTTCTTGTAGTCTAAGACCGTCACAATACGCTCCTTAGGTACAAAGGTGCTGTACTCATGAACAAAGCTCCCCGCCCCGCCGCCCAAGATTGGTTTCCGCTCAATAAGGCTCCATGTATTTGTCCATAACTCGAGTCGCTGTCCTGAGGATGTTACCTTCTGCTCATTTTTAGCAAGCTCGATTTCGGAACCAATATCCATAATCCTCATTTGTGGAGAAAATGAATAAATCATAACGGCAGCCAACACCACAAAACCTGCAATATATTTTATATAGGCAGGCTTCCAGTTGAGATACAAAAAGAATGTCATCATTAAGGTCATCGCAATTTGGGCTGATCGACTGTCGACTAAAAATAATATGCTGCCTAAGCTTAAGAGATAGGCGATGACCCACAACTTCCGGGGGAGACCCTCGCTTGATTTAGCCTTAATCATCATGAGATAGATGGCGATCGCCACAAAAATATTTTGTGAGATGCTGTGTCTAAAGACGATGAAGTTACCCACGGTCGCGTCATCTCTCACAAAGTCCATGGGTACCAACCCCAGCCACTTACCGTAGCATAACAAGACCACTAAAAGGGCTCCCAAAATATAGGTAAGAATGGCGAAGTCACGCTCTGATTTTTTTTGGAGTATCGACACCGCGATCGGAATAAAGAGTAGGCCATGGTACTTAAACCAGCCTCTAAAACTCTCATGAAGGGGGACGCTCGAATAAAGCATACCAATACTAAAAGCTAAAAATAAGCCAATTGCCGACAGTGCCCCTATATTCGATTTAATGCGATTTATTTTGGCTACATAGTCGCCCGATAAGGCCCAGGAAATAAAAAGAACGGCGAGCATGATGTCCATAAATTTCGTGGGCAAATGGATAGAAAAGACGGCCAAAAGTAAGGCAAATAATGAAAACTTTTGCATCGCATTAAAAAATACTTTATGCATAAACTTTAATACTCCATAGTTTTAATTGAAGCAATCAAATATTTATTTGATTGCTTTTAGTTGCCAAACAAGGTGTTGCTTACCTAGTTTTATATTAACTTTATGCCAATTTTTAATTAAGATTTTCCAGTTACGATTTGCAGTCTGACCATAGGTGCTATATATCCACTTCATTTCCACTTGTTGGAATTCACCCGTAAAGCCATATCTTTTTGCATATGCTGTTTTTCCAGTAAAGTAGCGACATGTTTCGTATGAGATAAAATTTACATGAGTAGGATCTTGAAAGGCTTCTGATCCTGGATATGCTGGTGTTAATGCATAAAATAACCCATTTGGTTTAAGAAGCCTGTGTATCTCATTCATTAAAGCAATGAATGGAAAATGTATTTTGTTATTTAAATAATCTATTTGTTGTCTTGGTATGTGCTCTAGAACATCAAACGCAGATATGCTGTCAAAAAAATTATCCTCAAACGGAATTTTGTCTAAAGCTATGTTAGCCTGTTTAAAATTAGGGCCTAATTTTAGCACTTCTGGGAATAGATCAACCCCATAAATTTCGTCGAAATTGTAAGGATTTTTTGGATTTGTCCCGCAGCCTATGTCTAAATGTTTCAACTTAAGTTTTTTTATATAATTTGATTGTTCGCAAATCATAACATAAGGTCGATTTTGTATGCATTCTGTCCTATTTCTAACCCAAGGTTCAGATCATAAACTCCCAAGCAGAAGACTTCGGATTATGTCAATTTTACCTTACCTGAAATCATTCGATTTTTTAGTTGATGTGGCACCAATCAATCTTCTTCGTGCACTTCTGATTTTGCCAAAAATTTTAGAATCAAAAATAATATTTATTCAGAAAGAATTAGTTCCTTTAAGTTTTTTATTGTTATTAAAAATTTTAAGAAAGCCAATAATTTTCGATTTTGATGATGCAATTTATCTCAGACATCTTTCCTCAGGCGAATTTCGTCAAAGCAATAAAAGAAATAAAAGGTTTTCCTTAATTTGCAAATGTGCGAATCTAGTTATTGCTGGAAACGAAATTTTAGCGAAAGCAGCCGCATTGAGAGGTGCAAAAAGTGTTCGAGTAATTCCAACAAGCGTTAAACTTCCACGAATAAAAAGTATTTTTAACAGAATCAACAAAAAAGTTATTTTAGGTTGGATTGGGACAGATGTTAATTTAATTTATTTAGAAGATTGGGAACCAATTTTTAACAAACTAAGTTCCAGCGGTCTTAATTTTGAGCTATGGGTAATGTCTAGTAAGCCGCCAGAATTTCAAACATTTAACGAAATGAAATTTTTCAAATGGTCAGAGATCGCAGAGAAAAAATTTTTAAAAAATATTGATATAGGATTAATGCCATTAATTAAAAATGAATACACCAAGGGGAAATGCGCTTTCAAAGCTCTTCAATACCTGAGCTACTCCAAACCTGTTGTTGCGAGCGACGTTGGAATTAACAAGCTTTGGTTAAATGAATCATCTTATGTCAGCAATGATAAAGCGGTAATTATGGCTTCATTGAAGGAATTAATTCAAGATCATAAAAAACGCGATTTTTTGGGAAAGTTAGGTTATCAAATAATAGAGAAAAAATTTGAAAGGAAGATGATTGCTTATAAAGTTGAAAGGGCTATAAATAGTATTTTATTTTTATAACCAAAGAGGTTTGAAGTGACTTTTTTATTGACACTACTTTTGTAGATAAAATACCACCTCTCGGCGGCTTCTTACTCTAACTAAGAAGTGGTGGAGCTGCACAAAATGGGATAGTCATGTTTTCCCGAATTTAATCAGTCAATTACATTAAGTATTTTATGTTACTTGCCCCCAGAATTGCCCCCATATCATATGCGGTAATTGGGGAACAAAATGTGGGTTCTTTTGCAGAATATTGTAGCAGAGATAGTGGCTAGCTTCTTATAACTCTGAAAGTTGATAAGGAGAGGATTTTTTCAAAGTTTTCTATCTGCTGACTTAATAGACAAAATTTGGTTAATTATTTATAGTTCTATAGATTAATAATCTACTAGGCTGATATCCTCATGTCGCTTCGCACAATGCAAAAACTTGTTTTAATAACACTTATTACTTTGTCTGCATCAGTATTTGCTGCAGATAAAATTAATTGGACTGGTCCGTATGTTGGCTTTGATGCAGGATACAACTGGGCGCGAGACTCTAATACTGAATTCCTTACTGATGGTGCGCCAACTGATTTTACTGCCAAGAATAAACCGAATGGTGGTCTGCTTGGAATCAATACGGGATATAATTTTTTATCAAATGATAAATGGTTGATGGGTTTAGGGGCTGAATTCAAAACCTACAATACTAATGACACAGTTGCTTGGACTTCTAGTTCCGACATTACTAATACTTGTTGCACCATTGCAACTTCCACAGAGAAAAAACTTTCTTTACTTGCTAAATTAGGCTACCTTATAAACAATAAAACTTTATTCTACGTCAATGGTGGTTGGGCTAATGCAGAAATCAAAAGAAATTATATGGACTGTTGTTTTACGCCACCTTATAAAAATTGGCAAGATGGGTGGACATTAGGTGCTGGCGGTGAGTATAGTATTTATCAAAACCTCACAGCAAAAATTGAATATCGCTATACAGACCTAGGAGATAAACAAATCTCGCGACCCACCGCCTCTGTTTATGAAAAGCAAAGCTTTTATCAAA